>Ga0214919_10001118_pt1 | contig 45050 bp, 46 predicted proteins | sample LL1503_MetaG_FD_177994 | JGI IMG/M metagenome (GOLD analysis project Ga0214919, IMG submission 177994) | Freshwater microbial communities from Lake Lanier, Atlanta, Georgia, United States - LL-1503 | ecosystem: Environmental > Aquatic > Freshwater > Lake | place: USA: Georgia | collected... | reverse complement strand
ATTGATGTAAAATATGTTTCTTTCTTTTTATATACTAATGTACTAAGATTCTTTAGCATCTTTTCTCTTTCAGAATTATAATAATCATAAGTACATTTATGTCCTTCTGGTTGATCTATCATATGATTAGTACAAAAGTATAAATTACATTTGCATGCGTAAGCAGTCAAAGGTAATTTACGTTTGCATGTAGTGCAACGATTTTTCGTAGAGTTCATTTTATACTGATTATTTTGAAAATATTTTTTCAATTTTATTAGGGAGGTGCACCTTTCTTTCGCGTCATTCCCCTTTTATAACTAGGTGTTTGTAGTATAAATATTCCATCTGCATAAGCTGTTTGACATTTTGAGTAATAATCTACAAGAAGATCTCGTGCTTCTGCTGCAATGTCTTCTATTCCTCGTACTCCTTTTGCTAAAAGAGTTGGATTTACACTTATACCTTTATCAAATGTAAATATTTTTTTCAATAATATATTTACTTTACGTGTATGATCAAACTGTGTTTGAAATAATGATATTGCTTTTGATCTAAGATCTTGTATTACATCATAATCTTCTCTTTTATAATAAATATCTTTTGATGCTGCTGGTTTTGATAATTCCTTTATTTGAGCTAATGATGCTTCACCTCTAGAGTCAAAAGATTCTAAAATTTTCTTTAAAGAATTATCCCTACGTGAGTCATAGGAACTGCCAAAATCTACTGGTTTTCCATCTGGTTTAATAATATTTGGTTTTTTAAATAATGTGTCAAGTGCTTTAATTGGTGCAGCAGTAGTTATAGATTGGTCTAGTGCTGGAAGTGATTTATTATCTATAAATGGAAACTTTGCATTAAATACCATTGGAACTATACTATCTGGTAGCTTACGCTGTAGTCCTTCACCATTTAATAATTGTAAAGCTCGTGCAACACAAAATGATTTTATTGGTGTACCTTTTTGACTTAATGATTTCCATAATTCAGTGTATATTAAAGCATTATCCCTTTTACCTATATCTTTATCACTCAATGGCGGATTAAATCCATTTTTTGAATCTATGTAAGTATTTTCTATACCATCATCATCTACTAGTTCTTTTACTAAATCTGATAATTTTTTTTCTAATAATAAAGGTATTGTACTTGTACTACTATATCTACCATCTGTAATACGTGGTTCACCATCACTTGTATCATCTGGTGCAAAGTTGAATATTATTTTATGTGTAGATTTATCTATTTCAATTAAGTCATTATCTGCTATTGAATCTCTTTTGATAATTCTACCATTTTCTGTTAAATCCTTTATTGTTAAAGTTAATGGGCCTACAAAATATAATTCAAATTCTTTTGATTGAGGGCTTGATGCATACTTCTTTTTTGCGTCTATTAAAGATTTATTAGCTGCAGTAACTGCGTCTTTAGCTTTTGTTGCCTCTTGAGTTGCAGCTGCAGCAGCATTTATAAGTTGCTGATCAGTAGGATTAAGGGCCTCAGCACTTTTAGCACTAACTAATGCAGCAGCTGCAGCAGAATTTGCTATTTTTTTATTAGCTAATTCATTTTCTGCATCTACAATATCCTTACTCTTCTTTGGTATATATTCTAATTTAAAATCAATCCTAATTGCATATTTTTTATTTGCAACTATTTTTTCTATTTCATAAAAAAAGACCGGTGTACCATCACTATAATTTCTAGCACTTATAAAAACATAGCTTTTACTATTTGTTTCATTTGGATCTTTTATATTATAGAATTGATTCGAATTTACTGAAATATAATTATATTTTTTTAACACAACTAATAGATATTCTTTTGCTTGTGTCTTTATTTCATTTACTACATATTTATCAATATACTCACCAAAATCAATAATTTGATCATTTCTTGCACCTTTAATAGTTACTGTAAATCTTGGAGGTTTTGCTACAGATGTTAGTCTTTGTAGATTAATTTTTGCATATTCATTATACTGTCTATAATCTTTTATTTTATAATCATACTTAAAATCTGTTGTTATACCTTGTGCTAATGGTTCTAATGCAGTAATTATATTACTATTTGATGGCGGCTGTGGTAAAGCGCTTAGTGCATTTGTTACTAATAGTTTTTGACTAGATGATGTATCTATTGCAGCTTTAATTATCTCTAACATAATAGTTTCTAATTTAGGTTCAGTACTATTATTATATACACTATTAGCTATATTTCTATGATTATTATATTTTGTTGAATAGGATATACCAGTATCTATAATCTCGGGATTACCTAGTAGACCAGGTGTAATTTGTGTTTTACCAACATATACTAAATTTTTATTAGAGTTTGAATACATAAAATCTGTTAAAAGTATTTTATTACTATCAAATTTAATAGTAAATTCAAAAGGCTCATTTTCTTTACATGACACTCTATATTCGTCAATAGGATTTCCAGATAAATACTTTTGTTCTAACACAAATGATTGTGAACGACTAATAGAGTCTGGTCTAGATAAATTACGTAAATAATATTTGCCTTTATCATTAATTATCTCCTCCAAATAAAATCCTTTAAAAATATCCATATTTAATCCGCCGCCACTTTGAAATACCTGTGATATTCTAGATGATACATCTCCTACCAACCCTTTTACTTGACCAGTGACATCACCCAATAATCCTTTTACTTTTCGTGTTGCACTAGGTCTTTGATAGCCAAATATTCCATTTACTGACCTAGTTTGTTTAAATCCTCGCGGACCACTTATTTTACCAGTAGTAGGATCATAATTAGTTAATGGTATTTCTGAATCTAATACACTTAATGCAAGAGCACCCACAACTTGAAATAAACGAATACTAAAAAAAGCAATTAATGTACAGTATTGGTTTTTAAGACTTATCTTAGCATCATCTGATTTAACACTTGACCCTTCTTTTTTAATAAATTTATTAATTTTTGATAAATATAATATACCATCACTACCCATGGAAGGTTCAACATCAATTTCTGTTAGCATGTCATTAATATGCGATTTTGCTAAGATCAACCATTCACCACAACCTTTATCAGTTGCTAATGATATTGTATCTTTAATATCTGAATTTTGTAAAATAAAATCAATAATACGTTTCATTAGTATTGATGTGGTTTGTGTTTTATTATATATCATTGCTTGATCAGGTAATCTGCCAAGTGGAGTAGCACTACTAAGTGCATCTCCAAAACTTGATTCTATATTTGAGAATATATTACCCATCTAGTTATGAGGCAGAGATTACCATAACCTTTTTTAACACTTCGTAATTTACGTCTAACTTTTTTAAACACTTTTGAAGCGTCCCAGGGCTAATACTACATACTGATGCAATACGTTCTAAACTAATATCGGGGTGTTGTGTGTGCTGTAATACAAATGCAATAACTCCTGCTGCCAAAGATGGAGGCATATTTTCAGGACAGATCTCTAGCCGTTCTGCTTCATTTGCAACTCGTATTGCATTTTCTTGTAGTACAATAAAGACATTGCGTGAAATAGGAAGTTTTGATAGTGGCTGACTTACATAATCACTTGCTCGTGTTGATGATAAGTTTGCTGGAATAACGACATCATTAAGTAGACCACGTTGATTTGCCATTGACAATACCTCTTGAAAATATTTAAATGACTTTGTAAACTGTGTGCTAGATAAATGAAAGCTATCTGAAATCTCCTTTGGCTTTCGTGGTTGACCAATCATCTTTAGTGCTGAATAAATACAACTTGCAACAACACTGGTTCTTGACATTCCTCGTTTATCACAATGTTCTACAAGACGAATGTATAAACTCTTTGCAATATCTATTGTTCGTCCATCAATACCCGTATTTGTTGCCATTAATGATAGCTGTTCAAACACTTGTAGCAAAGATCTTTCTTTGTATGGAAGAAGATTCCACGTATGAAAACGTCGGACACGTGCCATTGCAATTCTATTTGACTTGTTTCCACCAACCGTTTTATTTAAAATAATGGTTCCAAGAGTTGATGATGGAAAACGACTATCCGTAGGGGCGCCCACACGGCATGGATCTAAATTACTTCTATCGTCAATTCCAAAATAACGATATTCAGCACTACTATCAATGTTTGCCTTATACATTGTTCCACATGTTTCACATATAACATCTTCCTCTAATTCAAATTCTTCATGGGTTGAACCACAGTGGCTACATGACTCTGGAACTTTTATTTTATCTTCAGTAAAATATTTATCAATATCACTGTGTTCTTTCTTTTGCAAAATTCCACTAAAATAATGTTCCATTTTCTAAGAGCCTTTTATTAAAATACAAATCAATTTTACATTAAGACCGCATTTATCTTTTTACTTTTTTTGTTGAATTTTTTTTAAGTAATTTTAATAAGCTACCTGCCATTTTCATTGTTTTCTCACACTGTACCATAAATTCTTTTCTAAAATCAGGCATATTTATCATATTTTTTACTTGTTTATCAGACAGTTTAAGACCTGACTTTTTAAACTGTTCTTTCATTGCTTTAATCCCTTCTGCATTGCTAACTTTCGCTAATGCATTCTTACATGTCTTCTTTGTATTGCTCATTATACTAGGTCTTTAGAAATTTTAAAAGTTTTCTTGTAGCATCTACAGATTTTAATTTTTCTAAGTAGTCTTTAACAAAATTATTAAAGACTAGTGTTGCCGGATCATGTGTTTTCCAATGAGTATGTATACTTAATAGTTCTATTCCGTCTATACAAATCCCTGAACTACTAGTATTCCGATTAATAGACCACGTACTTTTAATAGTTTCTACTGACTGTTTACCTTGCAGTAGACGCCACCACCCATAATTCACCGTATTTGGAAATACAATGTATGAATCACAGTACTCTTTTACTAACTCTTCTATACATCCTTGTTCAAAAAAAGAAGATGTGCTACATAGTGTTCTCCATACAGCTGGTAGAGACTTATCTGACGTATATATGTATCCAGCATTATAGATTCCATACCTTTGTTCATCGTAGCTGCGTATATTATGTCTACTTACACCGAGTTTTATTGTATTAGATATAGACGGTAAAGGTCCCATAAAACAGATATCAGCATCACAAAATAAAACAGATGATTCATGTATTAATACCCAGTCAAGCAAGTGTGTTTTTTCTACAACAAAATCCCAAAATAGTGATTTATATTTTATTCCAGGCAGCTTCTCCATAACTGCTCTTGACATGCCTGAATATTTAGATAGTACTACATTTAGTTGAATAGGGCCTGCATAAGGTTTTATTGTAGTTATATAATTAGCTACCTCTGTATCACAGTATAAGTATACCTTTGGTAGATCTGTATTCCATAATTGTAAAGTAAAAAAGAATATTTTTAAATCTTCTAAACATTCTTGTGTACATAGCGTTGCAAGCACCTTCATTAATATCTTATTATGATACTACTTTAAATACACTATATGCGGTTATTGCTGCAATAAATTGAACAAGAGTATATAAAAATAATTCATGACCATCTAGCCTTCCTTGCATATAATATGCAAAAGATATTGCCGGATTTATATTTGCTCCACTTATTCCACCAATTAAGAATCCAATACCTGTAAATACTAAACCAAGAATTAGTGGATTACTTGTTGAAATAAGAGCTAATGTTAATGAAAATGTTCCTAAATATTCAGATATTAATGGTAATATACTTTTCATCTACATTTGCAGTATAATATTTATTTATATTTATTCTCCCGAATGATTAGATGAAACATTCAATAGAATTATTAATACTACTAGGGTTTTTATTTCTTATATCAATTGCTCTAATGGATAGATATAGTTTAGAAAACTCTTCCTCTGGACCTATGATTCGTCGCGGATTAAATGTAAAAGAAGCATATACTGATTTAATGCCCAAAGAATATAATTCTGAAGATACAATCAATAATTATAATTTGTTAACAGATGTATTGGAATTAAAGGGTACAGGATTAGGTACTCTAAATGCTCAAAGTTGTTATGCTGGAGATTTTCAAACACGTATTGAAAAAACTGGAAATTACAGACAATTAACAAATAATTATAAACGTGGTGATCCAGATTCATGCAGTTCAGCTCATCAAGAATTTACAAACTCCTTTTATAAAGTAGTTCCACTACCATAAACATAAACATACACATAAACATCAACATGAAGGTAAGCCCCAATATCTTGGATTAAAGTTATCATACCAGTGTTCAACACATGTTGGACCACCCGCAGTTCCCAATGGACTACCTCCTACAATTGGTACTACATTATTTTTAGGGTATAATGAATATACAATTCCAGCAGATACCCCTAATACTAACACTGTAATAAATATATTTTTAGTAAAATTATAAAATAATACTAGTAAAGGAATAACAAGTAATATTATTGGAATAATTAAGGTATATCCTGTACTAAATATAGTTGTTGGATCAGTTATAATATTTGAAAGAGTTCTAAAAAATCTTAAAAATGATATCCATGAATCTGGTCCACTAAATGTATTTATTCCTACATAGGAAATTAATAAATAGAAACATATTATATTAATTTGTGAAGATATTAAAAAATCAATGATATTTGCATTAAAAATATAAGATCCTCCAATTCCTACGCATACTAAACATGCAACAATAATACCTTTGTCCACTGCGTCAAATCCTAAGACTTTATCTTTTGCAAATATGTATGAAAACAATATTCCAGTAAATAAAGTTAATATACCTAATAAACCGTATTGAAATAGCGAAGCAGAAAATTGATTAGCTTGATTATTTGAAATTGATCTTGATGCTGACTGTTTTCCAAATGAAGGCATTTTAAAGGAAGGCATTGAAGGCATTGAAGGCATTGAAGGAAATGAAGGCATTCCTGGAAATGAAGGTACTGCAGGTTTTGGAATAAATTTTTTTGATAAAAATGATGTCCATCCACCACCGGAATCCATATCTAACATAGTGTTTTATTTTTCTTCAGTTATTAAACATGCTTTAGGTTTTACAGGGCGTGCATTTGGTAAAACGTACTGCCCATCTTTTGCCTTTGCAACAGTATTCCAAAATTCTGTTTGAAGGATATCCGTTGATTTATACCATTCTTTATCTCGGTGTACTAAAATATTGCATACATTAACTATTGCATAAGGTATTGTTTCCACACATGTATAGTTATCACTTATATATTTATCTCGTTCATTAATTGTATAAGCATATATATATAGATCATTCTTTTCTAAAAGATATAGTATACCTTGTGCAACACATTTAGTAGGAAAGATTGGATTTAACTCCTTTGGCTTTGCTGATACTATTTCTACCTCTACATATTCACATTCTTCTAAACCAGATACTTCTAATTGGATCTGCATTTGGATCCAATAGTCTTTTGGAACACCCTTTCCAATGGGTCGTGAAAAGGGACACTTAATTTCTACAAGACGTCCATACTTTTCAGAGTCTGTTTCAATAATAATTCCATCTGGGCTTGCTCCAATTTTTGTATTGCTTTGATGACGTAATCGTCCACACTCATATATTTTACATGACCATAAGTCTTCTAAATAAGATCTTACAACAGGTTCAAATCTGACACCCCAGTCCGTAGGATATATGTACATTGAATGCTTTGCTGTTTGAGATTCTCGTTTTTCTGGATTTAGTTTTGATAGTACTAATTGACCAATTGATCTAGAACTTTTATATAATGTCGCAAATTCACTAGCTGTTAACATTGTTTTCATGTCCTCATACCACTGTTGAGTACGTTGTTCTACCTGATGACGTACAAATATAGATTCTACAATTGATTTTATTGTTCCGTGCTTTCTAAATGCTTCAACAAAATCAAACATCATATGTTCAATACGAGTTAGTTTTTTCAAATGACTTTCTGAGAGCTGCGTATCCTGTGCAGCTAGTACTTCTTTTAAAACCTTAGCATATGTTTTTTCCCATTCATCTGGTGTTTCATCAATAAGTCGTGCAATATCTGATATTAGTACAAACATATATTTATAGGATTGTAGCATATTTATATTTCAACTTTACTAATATATTGTAAGAAAAACTTTACTGTGGTTGAATAGTGGGTTGAACAGTAGGTTCACTCTTTTTTCTTTGTGTTGCTGCATTACGCAATGGCTTATCTAATAGTTGAAACACATAGCTACCATCGGCATTTTGATGAAGCACAAGATTCTTAATTTCTAGAATCTTCTCACTGTCAATATCATAAATAACAGCATTCTTTGAATTTAACATTTTCTTTTCTAATGATTTTGTTAACATTGTTAACAGTGCAGTTGCCTCAGATTCCTGCAACCCCTTAGAATTCTTCATATCATCAACAAAAAGTCTAAGGCGATTTAGGCGCATACCTCGCTCTAAACGATGCCATGGCTTCTTAAAAGCTATTTCAGATTCTTTCTTTAATAACTCTTGTAGTCCCTCGTTTAATGAATAGTCCTTAAAGATTGTTGCGCCACTTAAATCATGGTGTCTTCGTACTGTTCTATTTCTATTCATTCTGTAGTTACTACGCGCTAAGTCTTAAAACCTCTTCTAATACTGGCAATATAAATGCTGGATTTGTTGAATTAATATTTAGATAATCTTCCGCACTATTTCCTATACATATAAAGCGTCGGAAACATTCTGCATCTGAGTTTTCATGATATGTATAAAAAGATTCTATATCTGTGGCTGGATCTAATTCAATATAACATTTGTCATCAATTATATTTTGTTTCTTAATAATAAACCCGTTTGTTTCACAAAATTCATTAATATTAGTATCTACATGTAGCAAAACAGTTCCTTGATTTAAGAATACATGTATAATATGTACTGGATAAAGAGATACTTTTTTTTTATAGGTATATGGTATTAAAAACATCCTACATTAATATAAAAAGTACTGTTTAGATGGATCCTACTTTTCAATATGCTGGTCCAAATCGGCTACCTCGAAAGGAATTTTTACTACAAACTCGTCTAGAAACATTTACGCGTGATACTGTTAATGCAAAGCAATTTGAACATTGGCAAACAGATGGACCCGATTTTAGATATGTTAGACCAAAATTATTAATAAAAAATGAGCTTTCTACAAATAATCCTTACATGGATATGGCTCCTCAAAATACACGCTTAGAAGTACGAGATTTTCGCCAAAGCCAACCTTTTGAAGCAGGAGGTCCCGATTTAGCAAATAATGTATATTTTGATAGATATGATCCAATAAGAGATCCACGTAATGCAATACGTGAATTACGATCCGTTGTATATGAAGTAAAAGGTGGCGATCGTGGAAGTAGTGAATCAAAGCATTTGTTAAAACGGCAATTTGAAAATAGATGGTGTCCTGAAGATACTATTGATTCTGAAAGTATGAATACATTGCTACGGTATGAATTAATTAATCAAAAGTAATATCAATTGGTGTATTATGCTTTTGCATTTGTTTAGATGATACATTCTCATTTGGTAAAGCTTTACGACGAGTAATACGCTTTCCTAATGATGGTTTTGCCTTTTCTTCTTTACGAAGCTTTTGTAGACTACGTGCACTTTCATTCATCTCCTTTTCAATACATGGCAGATTTAGTTTAATATAATCTATTACACCCTTTTCAATGGCCCAACGAAAGAAATTTAACTTTCCTACAGTTGTTATAAAGGCTGGAATATTACTCATTTGAAATAATATTCGTTCACGACGACAAAAGGGATCAAATAGTTTCTTACTATATGCCTTTAATTGATTCTTGTAATCTATGTATACAAAGAAATCCTGTTGTTTATGTATATAAGAAATATTGTGATATTTTGCATAATTAGTGACAAACCAATCTATTAAACGCAAACTCATAACGGACTCTCCTTCTAGAATATTGAGAATCTCGGGTAAATCACTACGAGTCATATAAAAACTTTGTAAACTCTGTATAATAAGTTCTTGTTTACAAAAAATCTTCCGCTTACGAGTCTGGGGATCAGGTGTAATTAGTAAATGAAGTTGGTGTGTTTCTGCCATGTAATAAAGTTTCTAAATATTAGTTTAAGCCTAGTAGATGGATAATCCTCCGCCAAATTATGATCCAAATCAAAGCCTTTTAGAAGGTGGAATTGAACCTATTACTCGTGTTATGGGTGGAGGGGGATTAGCTGTTGGAGGTAGTCAAACACCTCCTGATGGTTATAATGAAACTGCTAGTGTATATGATGCAACACTATCAGCTGGATCTGGTGCAAATGCTGTTATTGAAAAGGTTGAAGGGGGTGGTAAACAGGTTGGGGGTAATACTAAAAACCCAGCACCACCACCTGGAACAATAGTTCCAGCAACACCAGAAATAATATTTATAAAAAATTATGTAAAATCAGATGCTACAACTGTAAAAAAATTTATTAATAATTTAAAAAAATCTATTAGTAATTCAATAAGTAAATTAGAAAACAAATATAATATATTATATCGTAAGCCAAATACATATAATTATAATAATATGACTGGAATATATGATTCTGTAAATACACAGGCTGCAAGTAATAAAATATATTATATACCATCTAACACAAAAGAATTAATAATTCTACCAGATCCAACTGGACAAGCAGATCCAGAAGAAATACTATTTTATCAAATACAATTTTTACTTGACAATAAATATTTACGTATATCTAAGACAAACAAATTAATATTAAAAAAAAATATTATTGTTGTATCTTTACTGCCATTAATAGGAGGAGTAAGAACAGCCCAATCAGATGTAGTAAAATATTTTCAATATAGATTAAAAATTTCTAATTTCAATAGTGTGTTTTTTATTGATAGCGACACAAGTGTTGTATATCCTGAAAAGTTAAAGGATGCTACTAATGATTTTCCTTTAATAATAACAGCAGATCATAATAAAATTGCAGGTTATGAAAAATCTAAAATAGATATTTTAGATAGTAATGTAATAAGAATTAATAATATAACTTCCTTATCATATATAAATGTTAATAATACTCAAATTAATAATACCAATGCCCATATAATATCATCATCACAGGCATCTAAACAACAAAATAATGATCCAGACAATATATTTAACTTTTATGATTTTTCATTAGAAAAAAATATTGCAATTATAAAACTAGATAATACATATCAAGAAATTATAAGTGTTGATCTACAGGGAAGTAAATATACATTAAGATTACCAAGAGGACAAATTACAAATGATAAAGTATATTCTGCGTGGAGTGTATGGAGCTTTACATCTGATGAAAAGCGTTTGTTAAATAAATTAAATCTTCCTACTAGTGATAAAGAACTTAAAGATGCTTTTACTGCTCTTACTCCTCCTACTGATCCAAACACACCGTTATATTTTAAAGAAGTTGCTGATTTTTTATATTATTTAACATATCATAAATGTTTTAATGATATTTCATTATTAACAAATAATGAATGTGCTAAAATGAGAAGATATTTAGAAGAGATCTATAAGCTACAAATAGAACGTAATTCATAGTTAATATCTAATACTCTATTAGTAGCTATGAACACTCGTAGAAAAAGAGTTAACGGCAGACTGCGCGTACAAAATGGGGGATTAGCAGGTGCTAAACCACGTGCTAGACCAACACCAACACGAGCAACATCTAGACCACCACCAACACGAGCAACATCTAGACCACCACCAACACGAGCAACATCTAGACCACCACCAACACGAGCAACATCTAGGCCACCACCAACACGAGCAACATCTAGGCCACCAACACGACCAACATCTAGACCACCACCAACACGACCAACATCTAGACCACCACCAACTAGATCTGCAGCTAGACCAACGCCAACATCTAAACCACCAACAAGGCCAACATCTAAACCACCCACTAGACCCTCAACGAATTCAGGGGCAAATACATCAGCAAATCCTCTTTCAAAAAAACAAGACCGGCAAAAACAAGAGCTAGATCAAAAACATGGGCAACAGAAATCTGCACAAGCAAAAAAACAGAGTGATGAAGAAAAAGCTCTAGAAGCAAAACATTCTGCAGAGAAAATTCAAGGCAAAACAGATATGTTCGGTCGTAAAGAAACCCCAAACCAAACCGCAGCTCGACAACAAAAAGAAAAAGCTGCTCTTGCTAATAAACATAAGACTGAGGCAGATGGATTACAAAAAAGTCAAGCAAAAGATAAACATAACTTAAGCAAAAAACAAGAAAAAGAAGAAGCAAAGCTACGTAAAGATAAAAAAAATGGATCATCTGGTGGCCCTGACGTTTCTTCTGCAGCACAAACTGGTATGATGGGTAGTCAAATGGGTAACCCTGGCTATGCTGGACCTGGCTATGCTGGACCTGGCTATGCTGGACCTGGCTATGCTGGACCTTATGGACCTTATGGACCTGATGGACCTGATGGAAGATATGATGGACCTGATGGAAGATATGATGGACCAAATGGACCTGGTTATGATCCATCTGCATACAAAAATAACAACAACAACAACAACAACAATAACAATAATAATAGTTCATCAAATTCTAGAGCTAATGGATCTAGAGGCAATGGAACTAGAGGCAATAGATTTAGAGGCAATGGATCTAGAAGCAATGGATCTAGAAGCAATGGATCTAGAGGAACCACTTCTCAAACAAATACATCAACATCATACACATCTCTTAATAAAAGAGGCATAATGAGTGTTAAAGAAGGTATTGTAAAAGGAACAGTTGTCCCCGGTGTTCCTTTAGAAATTGAATATGAAGATTATAATGGACCTTCAAAACCATTTGTCTACAAGATACCTTTAGAAAAGGACGGTAGCTCAGGTATGTTAATAACACAATTTTTAGCAAGTACACCAAAAGGTTCACGCTTTTATTTATTATATGGAACAACGGTTCCACAAATAGAAAAGGTTATTAAAGACTTTGCAGCGTATCAAAGAGAAGTTGATTCGCCAAAGGGTGAATTTATATCTGCATTAAGTGATAGTATAAGAGATACAAAAATAGATCTTGAAAAATTAGGGGCTCAAAAAGAAAAACTATTAAAAGAGCTAGATGATTTACAGCCAGATGAAAGACCTCGTTATGCACAAGTATTACAAGTTATTGAAGGACGACGCCAGTCTTTAGAAGATGCACTAGAAGCATCTATACGTGTACGAAATAGCGGTGTAAAATAGGATGAGTTCAACTAGAAAATTAATAAACGCATTGAAACCTGCATATATTGAAGACGATAAAGATATATCTAAATTAAGTGCGTTTACTAAGGAGATTAGTAGTGTACTACAGCGTGAAAAGAATGGAGGAAGGGAGCTCCTGCAAAAAGTAGTAGATACGTCGCGTAAATCTATGTTTGGGGAGGAAGAATCACAACAAAACCAAATAGAAGTCACAGGTCAAACAGGGAACCCATCATCAGCAAGTCAACAACAACAACAACAGCAATCATCATTTTATGAAACCCAACCAGAGGGAGGAAATAAAAAAAAGATCACATCATCTAAATCTAGACTAAATAAAAGATATAATACTCAATCAACGTCTAAGAAGGTGCAAGCTAAGTATAAGAGCAAGACCCGTTCCAATAAACATTAGTACCTCTTTTTTAGAATTTGCACCATTTCCTTTGTACTCCTTTTCTAATGCATCTAATCGTTTTATTAAGATATCAATCTTAGCCTGTAATTCTTTTGATAATGATTTTTCTGATATCATTTCTTTATTTGATGGTATTATACGTGTATTATCATTCCACACTGGAAATGTTCCTCCAGGGGTTGGTAAACTATTAAAATATGAAGTATTTGATGTTTGTGCGGGAGTTAATGGTTTCCATACATCATCTAATGATGGAAGTGGTAACTGTTGTTGCTGCTGCTGCTTTTGCTCTTGCTCCTGTTGCTGCTGTTGTTGCTGCGGTTGTTGCTGCTGTTGTTGCTGCGGTTGTTGCTGCTGTTGTTGCTGCTGTTGTTTAGATTCATCTTTTTTATCTTTAATGTTTGTTTTTGTGTTAACATCATCTTTTGTAAAAGTTGACGTAAACCCCTCATTTGTATCATCATAACCTGTAAAATAGTTAGGTAGCTTAGTTAATGGTCCAACACCTGTTTTAGGTAGTGTCAACGTTGTAGGTACCTCTGTAAAAGCTTCTTTCAGATCTTTGAGACTTAATAATTCTGATAGTTTTCCTGCCGGGCGATCTGAATCAACGGCTGAAGGATTGAAGTTAGGATCTAAAAATTCTAATGATGTCTTTTGTTTTTTATGTTTCTTCTTTTCTTCTTTTTTTCGTGGAAGTATTTCAAAAGCTTGATCCAACGGACAATACTCCATTGCTGTTCCTGTTGTCTTTCAAAGAAATCTTTTATTCAAAAAGTAGTAGTATGGCATCCCATGTATTTGATTTTTACAAGAAGGTAGAATTGCAAGTTCATATTTTATTATATTGTGTATTGTCTATTGGTATCATATATGTAAAAAATACACCTGTATTTCTGCAGAATTATAGCTCAAATCCATTAGTAAGAACCGTATTATTTATCTTAATATTACTTTTATGCAAATATGTATCATATATGCATTCACTATTATTTGCCCTTCTTGTCATACTATACTTATCTCTGTCTCCCGGTATAAAAGAAGGATATGAAACAACAAAAATAGTAGAATCAAAGAAAACAAAAGATTCAAAGAAATCAAAAGACTCATCGTGTTGTGGTAATAATAATCGTACACCAAAACACCGTTGGGGAGATGAAATAATATTTGATGAAAGTCCTACACTAGTTGAAAACGATAATGTTGTAACAGAGCAAATACAATAACTTTTGTATGTATGTAAATAGAGTAATAATATGATTGTAAAATTAATGTTTATTGGGTTCTTTTTTCTTTGGAACTTTTTTGAAGGATTTAAATTAGACACCCATTATCCTCATAAATTGGTTGTATTATATGTATATCCCTTATGGAGAGCTGCACTACTTTTATTACTTATTGTTGGGGGTCTTTGGTGTGAACCATTAGCTCTCATGATTGCAACATCTATATTCTTTTATTTTATGGATATGCAACTTTTGCTATACAAAGAAATATAAAAGTGTTAGTAGATGAGTTTTTCCCCAATGGGTCCACACATGAAAAATAACTCCAAAAATCCAATTGAAAATGTTATTGATTCATTAAATACAAATCCATATCTAATTGGCTCAATGATGTTATTATTAAATTTAGGAGGTCGCCATTTGGCTGGAGGATTAACTCCCGAGCAAGATAAGTTTTTTCAACATCCATGGTTTCGCTGCGCACTGTTTTTTGTTGTATTTTTTGTTGCAACGCGTAATATTATGACATCATTCTGGATGTCATTATTCATTGTATTATGTATAAATTTTATATTTAATGAAAATAGTAGCTTTTATTTATTTAAAGCAACACTGCCAAAAAAGAAGGCTGTAGAATCTTCTAAATCTGTAGCTCATACTGCTGGGCTAACTCCAGAAGAATCAGAGATTCATCGAAAGTTAACTGAAAAAATAGATAGATTAAAAGCAAATTATAAAAAAGGTAAAGACGAAGAAAAAGATTTTTCATCAGAAATAACAATTACTTATACTGAGATGATGTCTAAGATTTAGACAGGTATGCTAACCGAGTTTCCTACTGCAACGCGCTTACGACGACCACCGCCACGACCTGTGCGTGTGCTTTCGGCTTGGCTCATCATTTCTTCACTGTGAACACTTTGTAGCTCAATTGCTGCAAGGGATGCAGGTTGCTGAACGGATGAAAAGCCTTGGGGAGCTAAAGTCTCTTCAGATCTACGAGCTTCTTCAAATGTTTTTAATATATCATCAACGCCGGTAGGTCCTCTCATCTCCCGACGTGGTTGATTCTGATTTTGATTCTGATTCTGATTTTGATTCTGTTTGTTAGAGTTAACTGGTGTATTTGGAGGATTCATAAATACACTCGGGCCCTGAGACTGTTGAGGTTGCTGATTATTCATTGCAGCATTCATAAAATTTCCAAAGCCAGGTCCAACAGCTGAGGCAGCAGCACCAGCAAACTGACGAGCAATATCAGGGTTATTCTTTAGTACATCATCCATATTTGGCATACGAGAACGTAGGAATGTATTGCTTACATGGCACATAAATCCAGAACCAGCTAATGCCATTACTAAACGAGCCTCAGGGGGCATCTTTCCACGCTCCTTATATTTGTCATAAAGCTCTTCAAAGATTTCATCAAAATCCTCTACATTCTCATGGACTGACTCAGACCAACCATCTAGCTTAATATCAAAAGGATCAAACTTACCATTTGCCCATTCTAGACCAGTCACAATTCCCATAAGAGCTTGACGCTGGAAACGTAAACTTGCTTCTAGATTGCGTGCATCATATAGACGATTATATTCATCGCGTACGTCATCAAGTGTATTGTCCATTGTATAACGACGAGATACAGGAAATCCCTTTTGCTCAAGGCGTTGTAGTTTATTTAAATAATCCATCTTTTCTTTCTTTTCAGCCTCAGTAGGCACACGGCTTTGAGGAGGATCTAGACTAAAGCTTGGTGCAGAAGATGTTTGCATATTAGAATATACACTGCTTTGTTCCTTTTTTACATCAACCTCAAATAATGGTACTGGTGGTTCACTTAGATTAATAGATATAGGATTAAGAGGTTCTAATTTTGATACTTCTACATCTGCCAGACCAAATGATACAGAATTATTATTAGTACTGCTACTGCTACTGCTACTGCTACTGCTACTGCTACTAGATTCATTATAACCAGATGTCATCTTAGGATTGGCAAGCATATTAAGACCAAGTGTATCATTAATATCATTCAATTCTATGACATTTCCGATATCGTTAGATAATGAAATATCTCCGCCACTCATTGTGCGAACTTCATTCTCCATATCTCTAAGACTAAAGCTCGCCATCTTCTTAAACTGATTTAGTTCTTTTTAGATGGTTAAACTACGCAACCGGACAATTGCTCTAAGTTTATGCGTCCCTAACCGCCTGCCAATCATCCTTATATGAATCGTTATGGGTTAAACCTGTTATATGGATCCATGTTTTATCTAATCCTTGAAGTTGCAAAAATATCCCATAACATCTTTCCATGTGATATGGTAAATGACGACCATCGCAGTTTAGAAATTCAAATAAGTAGGGAAATACCGTAAACATAAAACACATCATTTTTTTATATAATTCCTTTGGTAATATATAGCAATGGTATAATGGTATATCTCTTAAAAATACTTCTTCTTTTTCAAAAGAAGTGTTAAACACTTGATTATATATCTTAATAATTATACCCCACCCTTGTAGACCAATACCTTGATTTAAATGACGAAAGCTATTTTCTTTATGTTGGTACATTATGACACTTTTAGGATCGGGATGAGTTTCTAAGACATGCAGAATTTTTACAAACATTCCATTTGTCATTGACATATCATATTGAAAAAAACCAATATGATCGTAAGGTTCCATCATAGCATTTTCATACACATGGTAGAATACACTGGATTCACAAAAATTTGCATATTGATATAATGGGTTATATTTTGCTAATGATCTTTCTAAAATAACATATGGTTCTAAGGAGGCAGGAACTGTTTTATGAATTTTAGAATTAACTCCAATAAATTTAATATATTTTTCAATATATGATTTATCTAAATTTTCATAACACTGTGTATAAAGAGTTTTATGAAAAATAACATAGCACTGTAAAGACATATTAAATATATATATTTACAAGTATTTTAAACCATATTTTTATTTTTTTTAATTATTTTAGCACATTTTTCTGGAGAAATATACATTGCTCCAAAATATTTAACCCATCCCTTTAGTGTAGTAGGACACTTGTTACTTTTAGAAGATTTCATTGTTTTACAAAAATCTGAAGTATATTCTTTTCTTGCAATATTCATAAATTTCTTTTTTGTATGTATTCCATCCTCTTGTGCACCAATCCCAGTATAGCATATAATTTTGTTTTTTCTTGTTTTGCTTTTATTCATTCTAGTATAACAACATATTTAAACCATATCAATACACATTGATAAACAATCTGCTAAATCTGCTTTTTTAACAGATTTGTCAAACATTTCTTTATACACTACTTGTGTCGGATTTGCTCTAAAAAAGGCGTGTACACGTTCAATAGAGGCATTTTTTCTATCTTTATAGCCAGCTTCACCAGCCGCATGTGTACTTGCTTTCTTTAGTGCATGAATAAGTTTCATCTTTGGAATAGGAACTAATATATCTCGTAGTGTAGCATAGAGAAGAACTTGGACTGTTTTCATTGTCGGGTTTGTCAACACTGGTTGATTTTCTAAACCAATTATCTGAGCTTTAGAAAAGATCTCCTTATGTTGTAGTACAAACTTCCGTAGTGAGTCATGAAGTCCTTCCATATCAAACGCCTTTTTTGTTGCCTTTAATTTGACAATAGGTAGAGAATAGTTTTGTTTTACTAGTGATAAAAGCATTGTTTTTGAACCTTTTGTTTTTAAGATTTCTTGTAGCACAGATAGATTAGGAATTTTCTTAATTAGATTTCCAGATAGATCTTTTAGTATAGGTTTTACACAATGCTTTGTACAATATATTGCATCATTATAAGTATACTTTGCAGCCTTACTACATAGTTCTGTAGAACAGTGTGATAATTGTTTTACTTCAGTTACACCACTATCATGAAGCAAATCATAATTCTCCCAGCCAATAATAGTTTTTGTAGCAGAATTATAGCAACACCATGCTAAATTTCTGATACCAATATCAAATGCAATAACAATAGACATCTATATACATAATTGAGTTCCGTTTAAATTATATAATTTATATAGACTTTCATAGGTTCCTCTAGATGTATTTCGCCCACCCTCCTCATGATGTGTTAACATTGCATTAGGTGGTTTAATTTCATACCCTTGTTCAGAAAAGGTTCCAAATAGTTCTGGTGATTTACCATTTACACGTTCAGTACCAATTGAGCCATTTATGTATGTAGCTTTTAGGCTACATTCGTGTTTATTGCATATTAGTAAATTTTTTGGTGGTGGTACAACACTAATATCTAAAGTTCGTGTGGTTGGAAGTAGTTTATTGCGATTTAAATCAATTAACTTTGTTCCATTATGTTGTAGCCATTGTTTTGTAGGATACTGGCTACCATAAGGAATATTTTTAGTACAATTTGATTTATAATCTGTTGTAAAACGTCCGTCGGACATAACTGCTGGCCATTTTGAATATCTATTATCAGCAGCATAATCAATATTTAATTCGGATTCAAATTTAGATTCTGATACTTTTATTGAATTAAAAGAATCATATGGGCTTACCTTAGGACTTTTGCGAAACTGATTTGAATCCATCTAGTTAAACTTCAGAATCTAATAATGTACTTCCATTTGACTTACGTAGTAATTGTAGTAGCTTTTCACGACCGGGCCTATTTCCAACACGTAGACCTTTTTCCTTTGCAACTTCTAACAATTCATCCTTTGTCATAGTATCATAATTTATTACTGCTTCAACTGGTGTTTGAACCGATGTTTGAACCGATATTGATGTATTTTCTTCTGTATTTACATTATGAGCTTCTTCTAGCACAGATGTGTATACCTCTTCATCACTAGTTGTATCTTGTATAGGTGTTTCAGGCATCTCTTCTTTTTGATAAGCACTTACTTGTTGAAATGTAATATGCTGAGGTACTTTTGGTAATACATGCATTGGTGTATTATCTTGGCTCATTTTAATATCCAATAAAATATTCTCCATTAATCCAATACGTCTTTCCACATAGGCTACACGGGAATATATATAAAAGCATAGTGATCCAAATATTAATCCTAGCAAAAGACCCATTGTTAGAGACTCGCTAAGTAGGTTCATTTCTCGTTAAAAGATATAGATATTATTTTTAATATTAACGCATATTAATCTATCCAACTCTTTTTCCATATTTCTGAAACACTGCTTTCTTTACAGATACCAGGTTGAATTTTATATGAATATATTAATTTATTTTCTACATTGCGTGCATCAACACATATTTTTTTAACACATGTCGGGGAAGAATCTATTATTTCAAACACATGAGTACTCACAATGCTTGCAACATGGCCATAACTCCATAATTTCTGTAAAAATACATTTGAAGTTTTAATACAATCGGGAGGATTAGTGCTATGGAATATTTCATCAAATAATACAAAACCTTTGTATGCAGGATTATTATAATATAAGACATCTCGTGCAAAACATATTTCCTTTTCAAATAATGATTTCTTTCCAGGTAGATCTTGAATATGTAGACCTGATAGTATATAGTCAAATGGTGCTAGTACTACATCAGTTGATGTACTATATCCATAACTTTGTGATAATAATACTGTTTGTAAGGTTCCACGTAAAAAGGAAGATTTACCACCCCCATTTGGTCCACTCAATAAATAGTGTTTTTCTTTGTCTGTTATATCTAAAGAAGAACCTATCCGTTGTTTTACCCCTAAGTTTATATCAGCAATATTTGTTCCTCTAAAATATGGTGTGGATGATTCAACTAAGTGTGATTTATGAAACTGTCTATCTTTCGATATATTCCATAATATTTCAAATTTAGCAATATCTTTTGCCACATGCAATAATCGATATGGATCTTCTAATAACTCTACAAATATACGTCGTATATCTAAAGTAGGTAATGTATCAAGTAATGATGATATAGTATGTGTTATATCTGCTTCCTTTAAGATACTACGTAGAGTACAAACATGTGTATGATAATTAACTATAGATGTTCCAAGATTTACAATTGTAGAATCTATTTTGTGCAAGTGAAACGCATTTTGTATTGGTTGATACATAGACTGCCCCATTGTGAAGAGTGCAAATGCATTTTGTAGCAACTTTTGTGGTGATAAATTATCAAACCCAGAAAAGCCCCACATATTTAACATAATATCTTTATATATATTGAAGTGTATTGGTATATTCCATACATAACGGATTAATAAGTATGGAACAAAAAATAAACATACTGGCAGCATTAATGTCATTAAAGGGGTAATAAATATTTTGAAGCATGCTAATATCATAAGAAGATATGGAATATGATTACATATTTTTAGAAGCTCATATTGGAAAATTAATTGACCAAATGTATCTGATTCTAAAGATTCTAGACTCTTTTTTTCTTCAAAGAAAAACTGTGCATCTTTTTCACAATCACCAATATTATTTAATAGTGAGTCAATTTCTTCTTTTTTTATATCGGGTAATAATCGCAACTTTGATATACAATCTTGATTTGCTATAATTTTTTTAACGCTAGGTCTAAATGATCCATTTATTATTGCAGAGCTACACAGCTGAGAACTAAAATATAAACGTGTATTTAATATGTGTGATATATTTTCTAAGCCAGAATCAAGTAAAATTGATTCAAATGTCATACTATTTTAATTAGATATAGAGATAAGGTATTTAAAACGCAAATAGTAGTATCATTAGGTTGAACATATGGGTAAACAAGAACTACTAGGTTTTTTAGCTTATGAAGCGAGTGTTTCAAGACCATCAGAAGAGGTATGCAAGAAAATTAGTGGATTAGTTGGTTTACTTGATTTTAATTCGATTTCATCAAATTGGAGAAATACAGATACAACTGCTGGGCGACGACTATATAAGAGTGAATCATTTCAATCACTCCCTGGAAGCCCATTAACACCCCGTAGAGGTCCTATTCCGAAAGTATCATCTGAAGGCCGTAGTATGAACAAATATGTTAGTAAATACAAATCTAGTGAAAAAGATATTGATGATAAAATCTTAAACACTATTATATTATCAAAATTAAATAAATTTAGTCATTCAACATATGATGATATTAAAAGTTTTCTACAGCAAGTACTAGGTTCAAGTGATAGTTTAGAATTAACTGAACAACATAATATTGAAGAATTTGTAAAAGAATTTGTTAAACTTGTATTTACAAAAGCTGCAAGTGAAGAGATATTTTGTCCATTATATGCTAAATTACTTGGTGAGATTTCTCATCAATACCCAATTGTTCTTGCAGAAATGAATATATTACATAAAAATTATTTAGAAATATTTGAAGAATGTGATGAAACTGCAACAAAAGACTATGATGCATTTGTTGTTAAAAATCGTGAAAAGAAATATCGTCAAGGTTATAGCCAATTCTTAGGAGAACTAACTAGTTTAAAAATTCTCTCAGTTGATAAGCTTGTAATTATATTTGAAACAATATTTAATCAGATACTTTTACAAGGTATACAAGAAAATAAAATTATATTAAATGAACAATATATTGATTGTGTGCTACGTATTGCAAAAGTATTACAGCATAAAAAAGACAAATTCTTTATTGATATCAAAACATCACTTGCAACTATTGTTAATAGTTCTATATGTAAAATAGAAGAAACTAAAGCTTCATATATTAGTTTATCTCCAAAATCAAGATTCTTACTTATGGATGTTCAAGATTATTTGAAAGTATAATAATAGAGATGGTTAAATCTAGAAGATATAAAAAAAATAAAAAACAAAGTCGTAAACTAAAAAGTGGTGGAAAAAAGAATCAATTAAATAATATGCAGCTACTTACTACGCAAGTAGCAGGTGGTCCTTTTTCATATACATCTGTCTTAGCACCAGGAGCATCTACAATAAATCAATCTGGTGGAGTTGCCCCAGCTCCTTCTTCTCCGGCAACTGTATACCCATACCAAACTACAAACGCGTCTTCTTTAGCAGCTTCATTAAAATCATTTGGTGATGCGATTTTTTCATTAACGCAAACTACTGCTACTGGAATCGAGGCGGCTGAATCTGCACAGATTGCTGTAAATTCTCAAATGGCTGCGGCTAGAGCAATGGATACGGCAGCGAAAACCGTTTTAGCAAATCTTGCAGGAGATGTAAATGTAGGAACTCCCGGTCTCTTTAATACTCTATTAGCTCCCATGGTATATACTCCTCCCCCAATAGTACCAGCTCCGGCCCCTAGATAAAATAAAATCTAGATTAAAGTAGAATGTCATCAGGTGGTCGTAGAAGCTCACGTAGAGGTAGTACTAAGAGTCGCGGATTATTAGATCGTCTATATGCCCCTATTGATAACTTTCTAGGTGCTACCGGCAAGGCCGTTGGTAATGTTGGTCGTGGCGCCTCCGGTGTTGCGTCTAAGGTAATTGGAACCGTTCGCAGGGTCGGCTCCCGTGTACGCAATGGTCTAAGCAAGACAGTAAGAAATGTTACATCCCGCCGTGGCACCAGCCGTCGTGGCAGCCGCCGTGGCTCAAGACGCAACTAGATAACATTTAGTGCATAGATAATATGTTATTATCTAAAAAAATTGATTTATTTTTTTAGATAATAATTTTTAGTAAATTTATGAAACCAAAAAACGGATCAAAGCTTAGGATGGTTAAAAAAAAGCTAGAGAATTCCTCCCGAATCAAAAAGGGATTGACTGAAAAAAAACAATTACCTCCTAAAGATGATGATGATAGTAGTATTGATAGCTATGGAAATATACGTAATTTAATTGATTATGAAATGTCTGAATCTGATACGGATACTAGTCCTCGAAAGCTGCGTAGTGCAGCAATAAATGCACGCAAACGTATTCGTAAAGCACTTGAAGATAGTAATGATATAGAAGAAGATGATGATGATGAAGATTACAATGAGGAAGATGAAGATGAGGATGAGATGGAAGATGAGGAGATAGATGAAGAGATAGATGAGATGGAAGATGAGGAGTTAGAGGAAGATGAAGATACACCAATGGATCCTAAAAAGAAATCTTTACATGCTATTCCGGAAATTCGTCTTAACTTTTCATCATTCAGTAATCCTATTAATGATGTAATTATTCCAAAACGCCATAATATGAAAAAAGAATCTGAACATGTAAAAAAGTTTGTTAAACTTATGACTGAGCCAATTGAAACTACAACAATTGATGATCAAATTGACCAATTTAAGAGTCTTGACGAAACAAAACAAGCACAAATGATTAGCTCTTTAGAACGAAAGCCTGCAACAGAAGAATCACTTATGTTTAAAATTCTTACAATGAATCTTCCACCAGATATACAATCAATGGTACTTTCAAAATACAATAATCTTCAATCAATGGATACTGGAACAAGTGAATATTATAAGCTAAGAACATGGATTGAAAAGTTAATAAGTGTTCCATTAGGTATTTACAAAGAACTACCAGCAAAACTTCAAGATGGTCACGAAGCATGTTCAACTTTCATGCAAAAGGCGCAAAAATGTCTTGCTGATGCTATTTATGGACAAGAAGAGGCAAAAATGCAAATTCTTCAGTTTATTGCAACAAAAATGGCAAACCCTAACTCACGTGGTCTATCATTAATGCTTTCTGGTCCTCCAGGTATTGGCAAAACTAGCCTAATTAAAGGAGGTATTGCCAAAGCATTAGAATGGCCTTTTCAATTTATTAGTCTTGGTGGAGATAGTGATGCAACAACATATACAGGACATCAGCCTGTATATGAAGGTAGCCACTGTGGTAAGATTGTTAACTCCTTTGTTATATCAAAGAGTATGTCAATGGTTCTTATGTTTGATGAACTTGATAAAATATCAGCGACACCAAAAGGTGAAGAAATTCAAAATCTACTTGTACACATGACAGATCCTGTTCAAAACAGTTATTTTGAAGATAAATATCTAACAGGTATTCCAATTGATCTATCAAAAGTTATGTTTGTGTTTAGTGGTAATGATTTATCTAAGATTGATAGTATCTTACTTGATCGTATGGTCGTTGTTCAGTTAAAAGGATATGATCTAAAAGAAAAGTTAGAAATTGCTACAAAATTTCTTGTGCATAATGCTTTAGAAGAAGTTAATCTTGCTGAAAAGGTAGCATTTGGAAAAGATATACTAACATATATTCTTGAAAATTATACAAAACAAGAACCTGGTGTGCGTGAGTTTAAACGATGTATTGAACAAATTGCACAAAAAATTAATATGCTACGAATATTAAATTCTAAAGATATGCCATTTTATATACCAAACTTTAGTTTACCATTTGTATTAAAAAAGGAACATGTAGATCTATTTCTAAAAAAGAAGGATATGTCAGATAAATCTTATATGTCAATGTATACATAATTATTCTTTATTCTTTACGGCTTTAAAATTTATAAACAAATATTAGAATGTTAAAAGGAGCTGTTAGAAGTATTGATCTTCAACAAATTTTATTGACTAAACCAATATTAAATGCTACTCGAAAGTTAAGAGCAAATGTAAATGTAAGTAAGTTTTTAACACAACGGGGTAATCAAGGCTTTAAATTAACGCGTTTAAATCGTATAAAAAACGCTAATTTAGATAAATTAGAACCTATTGTTTTAAGAAAAGTTAAAGGGCAAGGGCGAAAGATTGATGGTATGCTAAAACAATTATATGAAGTTATTGATGGACGCCATCGTATTAGTAAAGCAATATCTACTGGAAGAAAGTATATAAAAGCAATAGTTACGAGCTAGACCAACGACGTCCACAATGAGGATTATGTCCTCCAGAACAGTAGGTTTCTCTACTAAATCCCTCTTCTGATGCACAACAAAATGGATTATGATTGTCTTTTGCAGAAGCCAATTTTTTTCCAGATACAATATCAATATATATGCTACAATATTTTTTACCACATACCCAGCACCATGATCTACCACAACCAGAATCTTTTACAAATCCATCCCGTGTATCTAAGCCGCAGGCAAATATGTAATCACATGCTGCATCTTTTAAACACCATCGTGCACACCAAGGACATTGTTTTGCATCTGTTGATCCATCTTCTTTTTTACTCATAGATGTTTAAAGATAGTATTTGTTTAAATATCATGAAGGTTGTGTTAGGTGGTATTGTTAAAAATATTAAAAACCAATTTGTAGCTGCAACAAACTTTATAAAGGCTTTAAAGGTAGTATTACCTAGTTTAGAAGTTTGCATTTATGAAAATAATAGCACTGATACTACAAAAAAACTTTTAGAGGATTTTGTAAAGACATTAGATTATATATCACTAGTATCTGAAGATATTGAATATAACTATTTTTTATATAGAGGAAATGCACGTACATGGGATAATAAACCTTGTCGCATTGAAATGATTGCATATGCAAGAAATCAATTGCTAAAAATGATTTCATTAAAGAATTTATCTATTCATGATTATGTAATAATGATTGATTTAGATTTTAGTGTAGCACCAGATGTACATATACTAAGTGAAACTTTAAAACATATGCATAAAGATATACATGCTCTTTTTGCAAATGGTATTTCAGGAGAACGAAAATATTATGATGCATATGAGTTAAGAACAGAAGAGCATCCATATGGCCCAGAAATACTTGGTGATGTTTTTTGGTCATCTGAGCATATGTGTAAGTTGCAAACAGTGTTAGATCCAAATGGACCTCCTATACCTGTCTACTCTGCATTTGGTGGCTTAGCAATATATAGAGCAGATGTAATTAAAGATTGTAGCTATTCTGCAGATATAACAGATGAGCTACATAACTTTTATAAAGGTCATATGTATGAAGAAAAGGTTAACACACACCATAATGGCTCATTACTAGGTTGCTATTTAAAAGACACCTCTATTTTCTATAAAAATAATAGTGGATATAATTATCCTATATCAGCAGAACATGTTAACTTTAATTATTGTATAAGAAGTAAAGGATATAGAAATATGTTTATTGCTCCGTTCTTATACTACTATTGGGGTTAAAGTGTACCTATCTTTTAAAACTATATATGGATATTGTAGAGATAACAGATTTTGATAGTTTACCCAGTGTAGAAAAAACAGTTGCATACGTTATAAATCTTGATAAAAGAGTTGACCGATGGCGTGCAATTCAAGAGAGATTTAAGGATACTTCAATAACTCTAGAACGTGTATCTGCTGTTGAAGATACAGTTAACGGTCATAACGGTTGTGGTAAGAGTTTTTTAAAGATTATTGCTGCAGCTAAAGCAGAAGGGTTAGAAAATGTACTAATATTTGAAGATGATAACGTCCCCTCAGATAATTTTACTAGTCGATGGGCTGCAACAAAGGAGTGGCTAGATGGTAATACAGATAAGTGGGAGATCTTTAATGGTGGCGCGGTATTTACAGCAGATAGAAACCCTTCTTATTGTATTGCATCAGTATTGTATACAAGTAGTGATAAAAATATTGTGTTATATAATAAAATAAATTTAATGTCGCAATCTAATTTTATCTATATAAATAAGAGAGCATATGATAAGATGTTAAGTTGGACTTGGAGTAATAACAGTGTTATTGACTGTTTTATGAATTGTGAAAATAATTTTGAAACAGTATGTATTTATCCATTGCTTGGGATACAAGAAATATCGTATAGTGATACAATAAATAGTGTGAGAGATTTAAATAATGATTATATATTTACAAATAAAATACTGTTAGATATATATAAGAAAGTTAAAACAGCTGCATACGTTATAAATCTTGATAAACGAGTTGATCGATGGGTGGAAATTCAAGAGAGATTTAAGCATACTTCTATTATTCTAGAACGTGTATCTGCTATAGAAGATGCCACTAACGGTCATAACGGTTGTGGACAGAGTTTTCTAAAGATTATTGCTGCTGCTAAAGCAGAGGGGTTAGAAAATGTACTAATATTTGAAGATGATAACGTCCCCTTGGATAATTTTACTAGTCGATGGGCTGCAACAAAGGAGTGGTTAGATGACAATACAGATAAGTGGGAGATCTTTAATGGTGGGGGACAAGTCCCGCACGATTTATCACGCTATCCTAGCTGGAAGTTATCCGCAATTCCTCTTTTTACAGATACAACTTTAAATATTACAATATGTAAAGCAAACTATTTAATAAGAGCTAATTTTATGTATATAAATAAGAAAGCGTATGATAAGATTTTAAGTTGGACTTGGGATGCACATAAACATATTGATTGTTTTATGAATGATGCTGCAAATTTTGCCACAGTATCAATATATCCTATGCTATGCACTCAAGTTGATGGATATAGTGATACTATAAATTCATTACGAGATATTAATAATTTAGATAATTATTCAAACAATGCTTTTGTTGAAGCTCTACCAAACTTTAATGAGAAAGTTAAGAATAAAACAATTGCATATGTTATAAATTTAGATAAAAGGAATGACAGATGGTTAAGCATTCAAGAAAGATTTAAAGATACTTTAATAGTCTTACAACGTATTTCAGCAGTTGAAGATACCTCTAATGGTCATAATGGATGTGGTAAGAGTTTTTTAAAGATTATTACTGCAGCAAAAGCGCAGGGTTTAGAAAATGTATTAATATTTGAAGATGATAATGTTCCATTAGATAATTTTACATCTCACTGGGCGGAAGCAAAAGACTGGCTAGATACTAATACTGATCAATGGGAAATCTTTAATGGTGGTCCATTAGTTCCAGATGAATGGTTAAAAACAGGTAGTCAATTAAAAGCAAGATCCATTTTTAATAATAACTCAGTAAATATATGTAAAGTAAATTATCTTATGGCAACAAATTTTATGTATATAAATAAAAAAGCATTTGATAAAATTTTAGCTTGGAATTGGGAAACACATAAATATATAGATAGATATATAAATAACTATAATAATTTTAATGTAGTTTCTATTTATCCACTACTTTGTAAGCAGTCTGATGGTTATAGCAGTATAACAAATAGAAATACAGATTATAAGTTATATAATACTTTTACAGATAAATCTTTTAAAAAAGCTCTAGCAAATAAAATAACTATTGTAACAGCAATATATAAAATACCTTCTAAGCAGCCATTTGAATTTTATCTTGAAAAATTTAAATTATTTATATCACATATGCCTCACCCCATTGTTGTATTTACCACTAAGAATACATATGATCAAATACAATCTATTGTTGAAGAAAGTAAAAATTTTAATATTATTATTTATACTTTAGAAATAGATGAATTTATGTTAAGAAAAATTGCATCTACAGAAATATTAGAAGCACATGTCCAATATACAATAAATAATTATATTGCCAATGTATCATCACAATTATATACACTATATTTTCAAAAATCTTTTTTTGTAAGTTCAGTAATTGAAAAAAATCCATTTTCAAGTAGTTGGTTTATATGGAATGATTGTGGATCAATACGAAATACTCAATGGCTACAATATGTGGATACATCCTATAATATAGATAGTCTAGAATCCACAGAACATGTATATTTACAGTTAGGATTTCCTATAGAATCTTCTGATTTTATAAGAGATGCACATGGTTTATTTGGTAAAAAACTACCATATAAAGAATCAGTGTGTGGGGCAATAATATTAGGATCTAGCAATGCATGGAAAGAGTTTACTTCAAAATTATTAGTATATACTCAAAAGATTATAGAAATTCATAGTAAAAATACAAGACTAGTCGATGTTAATATACCAATATTAATTGATGAATCATTGTATTATGGTGTTTTAATGAATTATCCTAGTGTTGCAAAGGGTATTTTTACTGAAAATAGTTATAAACATATGGACTATGATAGAAAAGGTATAAATAATCCAAGATGGTTTGGATTTTACTGTATTTTTTCTAGCATTTGTGATTACAAGTATAGTATTATGGATAGTAATAAATTAAGTGAAAATAGCAATATTAAATATATAAATATAGTTGCATCAATGACTACGCTCCCATCTCGTATAGCTCATATAAAACCTGTATTAGAATGTATTTTAAATCAAACAGTACCAGTGAAACATATTGAAATTAATATACCAGAAAAATGTATAAGAACTGGTGAAATATATATAATACCAATATGGTTAACATGTATGCCAAAGGTTAAGATATTTAGAACTCCAGATTATGGACCAATAACAAAGGTTGTGTCAACCTTTTTACGTGCTGCAGGAGATACTACTACATATATATGGTCATGTGATGATGATAGATTGTATCCACCAAATACATTACAATCTTTAACAAATGGAATTGATCATTTTTCAAATGAAGCACGTGGTGCAGCACCTGGAATAACAGTTTGTGAGAATGGATTTACACAGCTAGAAAATTATGATGCATCGCCTAGTTATCTACAAGGATATGGAACAATATTATATGCACCAAATCTTATAAAAGATGATTTTAACTTATACCTGAAATTTACTCAAATATCTAAAGATTGTAGATTTCAAGATGAACCTGTGCTATTTAATTATTTAGCAAAATACAATATATTACTAAAAGCAATGAATCCATATAATATAAATTTTTGCTCTAAAGATATTATCACAGAACATGAATCTGTACCCGAAGCACTATGTCGCGTAGAAGGGGGCCATAAAGATAGAGTTATACATATATTAGAGTTCTTAAGACAAGAAGATCTACTATATTTGCAGCTAAAATCAAAAAAACTAAGGCTGCATATACTTGGTATACCTCATACAGTTACAAATTCTAATTATAGCCACTGTGCTTTTACTGGCAAGGTACAACGATTTGCACCAATGATGCGTCCATTAGACTATGAAGTCTACCATTATGGTAATGCAGGATCTGTATCAGGTGCAACAAAAGATATATGCATATTATCTGCAGGTGAGCTAGAATCGTTATCAATTGAATCCTACAAGTATCTACATCCTACACACACTGATGCTCAAATAAAAGAAGCCATGAATAATACAAATCGCATTGTTGGCGATCTAGCGCGTTGGGATACACCACTGTATAAAGAGTTTAACAGAAGACTAAAAATAGAATTAAAAAAATTCTATAGATCTAAAGCAACTGATATTGTATGCAATCCATATGGAAAATCGTATACGGAAGCTTTTAATGGTTTAGACATTGTAAGTGTAGAATGTGGTATTGGATATAAAGATCCATGTGAAGCTTGGAGAATTTATGAATCGTACGCGTGGTTTCACAGTAGTATGGCTCTTGAAGGACATAATGGGACATATAAGAACTACTGGTACGTTATACCTCAGTCATTTAATATTTTAGAATGGCCATTAAATCTAAATCCTACACCTAAGACAGTCGGGTTTTTAGGACGCATTGGTCCTGGAAAAGGTTGTCATATTATTGTTGATATTGCAAGAAGATTTCCAGATATAACATTTATACTGTGTGGTGGTGGAGATCCAATTCCGTATTTACTGCTACCAAATATACAATTTAAAGAGCAGATTCATGGATCAGAAAGAGCAACATATCTTGGTTCATTAGTTGCACTAATTGCACCGACCCAGTATGTAGAACCATATGGTTGTATATCACCAGAAGCTCAGCTATGTGGAACACCTGTGATTGCACCAGATTCTGGCGGCTTTACAGAAACAGTTATACATATGAGCACAGGAGTACTATGTCATACACTGGCAGACTACTGTTTTGGAATCCAGCTTGCATTAGATGGAAAGTTTGATAGATCTTATATTAGAGCAAGAGCAGTTGAAAGATACGATATGTCAATAGTATCACATAAATGGGATCAAGCTTTTAAAAGTATTTTAGATATGTCAAATGGTGCAGGTGGATGGTATGGGGAAACATCTCATATAAAAGTTCCTTTAATTTTTTATGATGAATATAATAATAAGCTTGATAATAACCTCTTTGAAGTAACAGAACAATACCAAGCCTCTAGATATATAAAATCTGATTCTGTGGTATTAGAACTTGGTGCAAGATATGGAACCGTTTCATGTGCAATAAATAAATGTTTAGAAAATCCATATAATCAAGTTTCTGTAGAACCAGATATGCGAGTATGGGATTCTTTAGAGAAAAATAAGAAAATAAATAATTGTAAATTTAATATTTTAAAGGGATTAGTATCAAAGAAAAAAATGATGTTATTATCAGAAATAGGTGATGATTATGGATATGGAACAACATCTGTTGATGATATACATAACACTTCAACAATAATGCATAATACTCTTTCAGAGGTTGAAACAATGTATAAATTAAAATTTAATACACTTGTTGCAGATTGTGAAGGATTTCTTGAACAATTTTTAGATGAAAATCCTATACTATATACACAATTATCATTAATAATGTTTGAAAAAGATTATCCTGAAAAATGTTGTTATGATAAAATTATTGAAAACTTAAAAAAACATGGGTTTAATAATATTGTGTCAGGATTTCATGAAATATGGACAAAGCCTACTTTTTAGAATCCCACATTGAATCTTGTGCTGCTCGCTCTTTTAGCATTTTTTTTAGCCTTTCTTCTGCTTCTTTAGCAGCATCTGTTTGATCTTTTATTACAGTGGGTTGTACTCCCGCAGTCCATCTATCTTTTGTGCAACGCATTCTAACATTGCTCTAGGAAAAGAATATACGTACTTTCACCATAATGAGGTGTGCTAATACGAGATACATTTTGATCATCATAATTATACCATGTACCTTCCGTCCTATGCTTTGCTTGTGCAGTATAATGTCCACCTTGTGAACTGCCATGGTGATCTACAATACTTCGGACTGTATAACGGGTATGAGATTTCTTTTCAGGTGAAGATTCTGAAAAGATTGATTTAAACTCTAAGACATCTGATACAGGAGCAATTGGGGTATGGATTTTTCTGCCATCGGGAGTAAATCGTTTTAGCACAACAATCAATGTTTTAGGAAGTTTCCATACACGCGTATTTCTTACAGCTTTACAACGGTTTGGTGCACACTTATCACATGCATAATCTTCAATTGTTTCAGAATTTAGCTCACCTTCAATTGTCTGAAGTAGTGTAGGCTTTGTATCAGTTCTATTTATAACACCCTTTAGTGTGTTAAATGTCTCCCAATTATTACTACTATGACCACACCCAACACATGTAATCTGAATATGAAAGAGACCAAAGTAAAGAGGTACAAAGGGCGAGTAGTGTTTTTCAAAATTCTGAATCCATACATTTAGAGATTTAGTATGAAAGATTTGTTTTTCAGATATTAGCGGACATTCAGAAATTTTCATACATACTTGTCTTGATAAAGATTCATGAATAGAATCTAGGAGAAATAAGAGAAACTCATGTGCATCATGTGGCTCACGTTGTGCTAAATGATCAAAGCATGTATTTTGTACTGCAGTGTCAAATGCATTCCAAAATCCAGCAGGTCTTAGTGTTGCAGTTGATGAGATTGTAGATAGTGTTTGAATAACATTTGCAAATTGATTTGTAAGATTATTATATTTAGAGCCTACTTTTAGTGTATATGCATCTTTAGCAAGAATCTTTTCCATATCATAACAGTGGCGAAATGCTTGAATTACTGCATTTGCATAACATGTAAATCCAACATTTAATATGCCGCCGGTTCCTGTCATTTTATACAATATATCTTTGTAAAAATAAATCAATTTTATAAAAAATTGATTTATTTTTATTTTTTAGCATTGTATAAAATGCCATATGAAGAGTATTATAATATTCGTCTATTTGATGACCTCCATAATTATCTACCAGATCTACTATATGCAGATCCACGACGATTTCCTACCACTCATAGTATACTAGATTATATTCGTACTCAGTTAAGACAAAATGTTGATTTATATTCAAATGCATTAAGATCTCATAGTAGTTCTAATACTATATCAGTATCATACACACTAGATGATATAATGCCATCAAATAATACAATGATGACTGCACTTCTTAGTATGCTAAATCAACCATCTGCAGCGCTAGAACCAGTTATTGTTAGACCAACACGAGAACAAATTCAGTCTGCTAGTTCTATTGTAGAATTAAGTGCAACAGATAATCAGGTATGCGCAATATGTCAGGAGGCAATGAACACTGGTATTCAAATTAGAAGGTTAACACATTGCCGTCATTTATTTCATACACGCTGTATTGATACATGGTTTCAAAGAAATGTACATTGCCCAGTGTGTCGTCATGATATTCGTACTTAATTTAGCACAATAGAACCTAGGTCAAAAGGAAGCTCTTGCATAATTGTTCCATAATGTTTTTCAATTTCTTCTTTCATTTTTTTATCAGATTCGCAAATAAGATTAATAGATACACCTTTTTTACCAAAACGACCACTACGACCAATACGATGAATGTAATTTTCACGATTCATTGGAAGCTCAAAGTTAATTACAAGACTTACCTGCTGAACATCAATCCCTCGTGCAAGAAGGTCAGTACTAATAAGAACACGTACTTTACCACTTCTAAACTCTTCCATACGACGACGACGTTCATTATTCTCCATTTCACCGTGAATACATAATAGTGGGTAGCCATCAGTAGATAACTTATCTGCAAGCCATTCAGCCTTTTGACGTTTATTACAATATATTAGTGCCTGATTAATATTTAATTGCTTATACATATCACATAGTGCTTCATATTTCCAATCCTCTTTCTCAGTATCAACATAATATTGTTTAATACCTGACAGTGATACTTCCTCTGGTGGTAGTAAAATTCTTACTGGATTTGATAGTAGTTTATTTGCAACATCAATAACCTCTTGTGGCATTGTTGCTGAAAATAGTGCAACATGGGTTGTCTTTGGAAATCCAATTTCAAGAATACACATAACTTGTTTATAAAAACGATCCTCTAACATTTGATCAGCCTCATCCAGAATTAATGTCTTAATACTCTCAGTACGAAGAATATTACGATTCATTAAATCATAAATACGTCCTGGAGTACCAACAATAAACTGAGCACCATTTTCAATAGCTTTAATATCTTCACGAATAGGGGTTCCACCAGTAGCACAATAGCATGACACTGGTAGAAAGCTACCAATATTCTTACCAACTTCATAAATCTGTTTTGCAAGTTCTTGAGTGGGAACAAGAATTAGGATTTGAGGACGTTGAAGATTTACATCAGAATTTGCCATTGATCCAATTGTAAATGCACCAGTCTTACCAGTTCCCGACTGTGCCTGCGCTAGTATATCATTTTTATCTTTAATTGGCACAATAGCAAGTTGTTGAATTTTAGATGGTTTTTCAAATCCATAGGAATAGATACCACGAAGAAGCTTATCAGGCAACCCCATAATATCAAACGAATCAAATAACTTCACTTCAGCATTAACGGACTCCATTCTTTATATACTACATATAAATACTTTATATCCAATTTTATTGATTTTTTGTAAAAAGTAAGTAAAATTAAATGAAATACTTTAGTTATATTAGTAGAAAGAATGGATGATCATGCTGTAAATGATTTTGATGAAGTAGATGAGGAGGATTTTATTGAAGAGGAAATTATTGAAGATGTTGATGAAGTAATTGTTGAAGAAAAATCACTATTCTCTAATCCAATTGAAACATTACTTAAATTTCATCCAGAATGTGTATTAGAATATGAAGAGTCTGAGCAAGCATCTATTCCTTTACAATCTGCCCCGCCAACAGATGATAAATTTCATAGAAGTCCTCCTTTCTTGAGTGTATATGAATATACAAAAATTCTAGGAATGAGAACAAATCAGTTAGCACAAGGTGCTCGCCCATATATTCAAGTACCTGAACATATTTCAGATGTTCAAGAGATTGCTAAGTTAGAATTAGAGCAACGAAAACTTCCTATTTTAATTAAACGTCATATGCCAGATGGTACTTTTGAAAAGTATCGTCTTGCAGATTTGATGATATTATGATATTATGATTTTATAAATTAATATATATTTATACGATTTTCAGGTGGTATATATAATTTATGTGTTTCCTTAATATCAAAAACTTCATACCATTCATCAAATTGAGAAACAATATTATTTACACGTAATTCAGGTGGAGAATGTGCATCCATAAATAATTCTTCTAAGAGCTTTTTTTTCTTTTCTTTTGTTCTCCATGATACAGCATACGATATAAAAAACTCTTTTAATTCTTTAGCTTTAGTACATGCAGTATATTTTTTTGCAGTTAATTCTAACTTCAATGCATCAAGAGCAATAGATACTCCACCCAAATCTGCAAGATTTTCACTTAATGTTTTTTCTCCATCTACAGAGTGTCCATTTATTTTTGTCTTATTAAATAATTCTATTAATTTAGCAGATAATTTATTAAATCGTCTATTATCTCTTAAATGCCACCAATTCTTTTCTAATCCATATTCATCATAATCTTTACCATTTTTATCAAAAGCATGAACCATTTCATGTCCAATAACCGCACCTAATCCCCCATAATTCCAACCAATCGATCGCCCATAAAAAGGAAAGAATAATGAAGCTGCAGGTATAATATATTCATTTATTTCATTATAATAAAATGCATTTACATTAAAAGCAGGTTCAGTCCACCATTTTCCAACACTAGATTCTTTATTTAATTGTACAATATCTTCAAGCGTAGATGCTTCTGATAAAAGTAATGTATTTTCTAATAAGTTATGGGTTGATAGATTTGGTAGTATATATGGAGGATATGTTTCTGGCCATCCAATACATAATTTCATATGTTTTAACTTTTTACAAGCAATCACTTTTGTATCATCATACATCCACGCATTATTTTTAATACGATTTAATGCAGAAGAACGTATGCTTTCAATAAACTGGGTTCCTTCTTTTTTCAAATTATCATGTAAATATTTTTTAACATATAATAGCGATAATGCTTTTGTTGCGTATTCTTTTACAACACTAAGTTGTAAATATTTAGCTGTTATCTTTTCTTCTTGACTATGTAGCATCTTTCCATAAAATTCAAAGTATATATTATTGTATGGATTTGGTAAAAGAGTTAATGAATTTAAAATTAAGTGTAGCATAAATAGTTTTTTCCATTGATGTAATGGTATTGTAAGAAAAATCTTTTCAAGTAGATGTATATACTTTTTTGATTGTATACGAAATGTATATTTTTTCCAATCAAGTATTCCATATGATTTAAAAAAACTTTCGTATGGAAAAGTTTTAAATATTTTACTTAGTTCAATACCAGATAATAGAGTACTATCATCTTCTGTAGAATTATTTATATGTGCAGATAAAAATGCTTCTAATGTAATAGAATCTGTTAAATCATCTAAATCTAATAGCTTCCCTAGATGAGTACACATCTTAATGTAGGCAAAAAGAATACCTGATTTTGTACCGCTATAATAAGTAGTATCTGGAAGTCCTAGTGTCCCTAATGATATTACAAGTGTATAAATATTTTTATTTTCTTTTATTCTTTCTAGTTGTAAATATGTTCCAATAAATGTATCAATCTTTAGCCGAGTAAAATATCCTAATATAGAACCTATATCTTCAATGCAACGTATAAATTGTATCTTTTGTAGACCTCTTTTTAATGTATTTATACTTGAAGAATTCTGATTTTTTGCTGATAAAGCTAAAGAACCTACTAAATGGTTTAATTGACTATACACATTCTGTGATTTAGTTTGGGGTTTTAACTCTTGTGATTCCTTTGATTCCTTTGATTCCTCTAAAATTTTAAATAAATCTTTTTCAATAACCTTTTCTATTTCTTCATTTACACTATAAGATGATTGATATGGAGGTATTACTGTATGTTCTAACCATTTTGCATTAACATGTTTATAAAAATTATCTCCGGGATGTATTAGTGCAGTACAATCCGGTATATGTATAGCTTCTTTAAATTTTGTATTATAATTCCTTGCTAAAGGCATACCTATTATATGATTGGATTTTCAATGAAAAACTGTAAGTATAGGCTTTACGTAGACCCTTAAACAAATGTTTTAATTTTAGTAAATATATGCGTTTTTCTTGAAGAGGAGATTTGGAAATTATTTCATCCATCTATTTTACCAGTTGATTTTATGATTTCATAAGTTATAGGATTATCTACAGTTGTATTTTCAAAACTGCATATTTCATATAAATTTTTATCATTATACATATACAAAAATTTGTGTTCCTCTTTTAGCACTAGCATATAACCAATATTCTGTAGATGACCGGCTAAAATAGAGCTTTCTAAACTACTGTCAGGCTTTACAGGATATGAGACAATAATGAGTCCTGGTCTGTAAGATGAGTTAATTAATGAATATAGAAAAGAGTTTGTTAATACTGTATCTAGTTGAACATTTAATAAATCAATACGATACTGCTCTTCTGTTAAACCCATTGTAGAGCATATAGATTCTACATAATTCTCAAAGGCTATTGTTGATACTGGACCTAATTTTGTTTCAAGCACACCAGTATTAAAAAAAGGTAGCTTATCGGAGATACGTAAATTCTTTGCTAATACCCATTTATTTTGAACATCATTTGTAAAATCACACGTGGTCTCAGTTGTAGCTTTACGTTCTTGTAGAATTGTTTTAACCTTTGACCACTGCTCTAATACTGTAGGTACAACTTCTACAACATGTAGAGGGCAGCCTAGACTTTCAGATATCTCAAGTTCTGCAATTGGGGAACTTGATGATCCAACAGATACAAAGACTGTTTTAATTCCTTTTACAGAATAAAAATCCCAAAGTCTATCAAGGATTGGTAGAATATTTGATGATTTTTTACCCACTAATGTAGTAAGAATTCGGGGTCCAGTTGTTTCGGCTGCAGGTGTTTCCATTATACTCTATTTCACATTTATTGCCTCCAATGTTTTCCGCAGTTTAAACAACTAATAAAGATTGTCATTGGTTCATCTGCTGAGCGTGTTTGCATTTCATAGTAAGTGCATTCACGTTTGAAGCATTTTGTACACAAGAATTGATCTGTTGCCATTGCTTTATTACCCTCTAACTGACGCTTTTCAACCATTTGTTGATGTATAATACTATCATTCCATCTTGATTTATATAATTCATAATGATTCATTGCACAGATATCTGTAAATGTAATTTCCTTTGACTTATATCTTTGTAGCAACTCCTTGTTTTGCACATATGACTCACAGTGTAGATTACCAATAACCTTTCGTAGCATTGCTACATAAATATTTTTATACACCGGATTTAGCCATATTTTAACAGTGTGCCGTTTTGTAGCCTCAAGCAGACTTGCTTTATAAATTTCATCTTCTAAACTATCTACTTCAGTATGTGTTAAGGTTGAATTAAATAGTGTTTTAAGCTTTTCTAGAATTTCTAGACGAAATGTATTTCGTTCAGTATGTGCAGCTAGTTGGTTTTCAGCAGGTAGATTAAATACTGCAGGTGAAATTAATACAATTGCCTTCTTTTTTTTAGTCTTTTTAGAAATTAATTCTTCTTCAATAACTTCTTCTGACGCATATCCTTCTGTAAGATCAAACTCATCATCTTCTACTACGTCTTCTTCAACCTCTACTTCCTCCAATTCTTCATCTAATTCATCTGCATCTTCTGTATCTGATAAATCTTCAAATCCACCAAATGCACGAGAATAAAACATTTCATATTCCTCTACCTTAAATGGTATATGTTGAGAGAATGGATTATCACCCTTTGAAGCAATTAAGAGTATATCTCCAAATACAAGAGTTGAATCATGTGGAGGGGGTAGCTCATGCTTATTTTCAGATCCCGCTTTTCCTGTAGTATAACCAAATAATGTGAGATTAATATTTCTATAAGGATAATTACCAATGACTTCAGGTTCCGACTTCTTTTTATAATAAGCTTGGATATGTTTTAGTTGAAGTTGTTCAGATCCAACATTAAGTTTTCCAACTTTTACCTCTGCTTTTTGTGTAAGAATTAATACAGGGATACTAGACATTTATATATTACTATATATCTTTGCTTAAATAGACAAACAATTTTTTTAATTTAATGTAAAGGCTTAAGTGTGAAGAATAATATATCTTTAGATAATGAATTATAATATAATATATAAATTTGTTAAAACACATATAAAATCCGATGATATGTTAACAATTTATGATTTTGGTCATACTAAAGGATATCTTTTTAAAGATACATTTCGTTTATTTGAATTACATAGTAGCTCAGCAGATAGTACTATCTATAGTGAAAACTGTAAAGAATCATTTGGAGCAATACCATTTAGAGCATTTTCTATTGAATCATATCCATGTATATTTGATAAGCATTATACTACACCGGATTTTACAATTAGTTTTTTACAAAAACATATCCGGCATTAAGGAAAATATTGGCTTTTGCTTTTCCTCCGTTATTTCAGATGGAATCTAAAGGATTTGATACAATTTATAGTGTTGTTTTCGTATTTTTAGGGCTTGCAGTTTTGTATTTTGGTATAACATACTATATAAATACATATGTTAAGGAAACATTTGTATTACCAGTGCAAGTGGCACCATCTATACAAAAAGCTAATCCAATAGCTATACCACGAGATGTATCCCCCTCTGGCCCAAGTGCACCAAATGCTCGTGTAGATGATAATGTTGCAAAGAAAGAAGATGTATATAATGTTGTTCCAACAGATCCAAATGATGAAATACATGGTTCTCAAGATATAAAAGATAATATGAGATATCCTGAAAGAATGTTTGGTCCCGGCAAGCAGGGTGTAAGAGATGATATTATTGTAGCAAATAGAACTGGTAGCACTCAAACAGATCAAAGTGTTCAACCATATGCAGTAGATCTTGTACAAAATGGAGCAATGTTTGGAGATGTAAGTCCTAATACAACTGATTCACCTTCTTATTATTCTAGTTTTTAGGGTCTAAATATTGACTGCGTTATATAATTAGAATAATATGCAAAGTGATATTGCGATTGGTAGCCTCCAAACATCATATCGTATATCTCATCCTGTAGTGCTAAAAAGAGCAAATGATGCACAAAGAGAGGCAGCAATCAATTTTCTAAATACAACTTGTCATGATTTAGTTATCTCACAACGACTAACTCCTGATAAAGCAGAAATACCTTTAAAAAAGGGAACCTTTTATATATCAACGTATACTTCAAGAGTTGAACCAGGTTATTTAGTTTTTCTTAATCAAGTACCTATTTATGTGCGCACACATTTGACAAAACGAGAAAGGGAAAAGAATAATGGTGCTCCGATTTGTTTTATATTACGTCTGCGTGTAAGTGCAGAAGTGTCAGAAGGATCTGTATTTGTTGTATCCGTTGATACAAATGAACGTAGTTTAATGTTTGAAGATGTATATGTATGGAGAAATAAAAATATTTTTCAAATTGAACCATTTAGTGTAAGACGTGCTAAACTACAGGAATTTGTATCTCATCATTGGATACCAGATCCTCGTTTACTTGGTGGTATGGTTGCTTCAATTGTTCAACCATATTCATTAAATGATACTAAAACATTAATTGATAATAAAGATATTTATAAATTAAATTTTCTTCCAGAAGCTCCTGGTAAAAGGCGATTTACATATATGTTAAATAGTTCAGTTGGAGAACTAACTGAAGGATATTATTCAAGGAGTATAAATCATTTTACTGCACCAGTTGCCAAAGCTCCTAAAGTTAATACTATTGAGGCAACTGTATCTTTTGCATATGCAGTTCGTATTGTTGAAATACCAGATGTATACGAGTTAATTGATTGTACTACCCGCGTATCAATGGGTAAAGCATCCGTTAAACATTTAGATTTAAGTATTAAATTAAAGAGCATTCAAAAAGATGAAATACACGTATCTGTTGCGTATAATGATGATTTTAAACGCTATGAAATTACAGGTCTCGTATAATTAAATTATTATATATAATTAGAGATGGTAAAACGTACTAAAGGTGGAGCATATTCATTTGGTTCTTCAGCAGTAGCACCAGAAGCACCATATGCACAAGTAGTAGTAGGTGGTCCTCAATTTACCCCTGATTGTCTTGCGGCAACACGATATGGTTTAGTAGGACCTGTTTCAGGAAGCGGCGGACTCCCGGGTTTTTCTGGAGGTGGTAGAATTGGTCCTACAACACATGCGATTACCCAAGGTATGGCTGGAGGTCGTTATATGGTTGATGTTGGAACAAATGTATCAAATCCAAATGGTTCTGGTGGACCTGGATTAGGTAATTACGCTACAATTACGCGTATTGGATGTGAAGGTGGTTTAGTAAATACTTCTCCAAGTGGCGCTTCAGCAAATCCGGTTGTTTTACAAAATGGAGGAACACATAGTGCTGCATATATGGCTCCTACGGCAGGTTATGATAATAAACCTAGCGAATGGGTAAGCTCTACTGGATCGCCATCATTGCTACAAATACCTTATGAGGCAGGAACAATGAACCCTGCATGTCTTAAAACAGGAGGTTCAAGAAGATATCGTAAGAGCACTCGTAGATCAAGAAGAAAACATCGTAAAACAATGAGACGTAAATAGGACTGTATATAATAGAGGAATATGGCTACATATTTAAATGATCCAAGAATAACAACAGGTATCTATGATAATCCAGCTATAAATAATGAGGCTTATTTAAGAAGTATTGGATATCCTTTTCAAGATGATAGAAGACCAAATACATTTGATGGAACTCGTTACGCTGATAATGGAATAAACACATTAGGTGGTCCTAGTGGTACACCAAAAGGAATTAATAATATACCTGTAATGTATCTATCAATGTGGAAAGATATAGATCTTAAAACAAGTAAACTTGATAAATGGCAAGTTGCAGCAATTAAAAATGCATTAGGAATACCTGCAAGTACAGTTATAAATCCAAGATCTAACTACACTGAAAGACAATCTCCAGCACCTCAACCATCTCCTCAAGCAGGTACTCAACCAGCTCCTCAACCAGCTCCTCAACCAGCTCCTCAAGCAGGTACTCAACCAGCTCCTCAACCAGCTCCTCAACCAGTTCCTCAACCAGCTCCTCAACCAGTTCCTCAACCAGCTCCTCAACCATCAAGCGAGTATGTATATTTTACAGGTTTGCAAGGTAGGGACACTATAGATAATTCTATTTCTAATATTTATTATAGTGGAGGTTTTTTTATAGTAATTAACAATAATCGTTATAATATAGATAATGAATCTAAAATAAAATTATCAGATAATACTGATAGAACTTTAAGTATAGTTAATTTAGATACTCAACCTTTTAATTTAGCCCATATTACAAAAGATAATTTAATATATTTAACTGACCCACCAACATATACAAATACATATGGAGATCTAGTTGATCATGATATAGATAATCTTCCTCCAGATATAAAAATATATGACACCAACTTAACCTTAGCGGATACTGACGATGATGGTAGTACTATTCTCAGGCAAATTTATATTGAGAGCCCAAGAAATATATTATTTATAATAAATTCTTCTATACGTATTAATATATCTTATGATGGAATTATATATTTACCGGGAAATAATACAATAGATATTAATGATTTAATAAATTTAGGCTTATATACATCACTAAGAAACTGGTTAGATAATACTGATATAAGTCAGCTTTCAGAAGTAAATACTAATTTAATTTTGTATGGGTCTGCAATCTCCATCGCACGAGCTCCTCAACCAGCTCCTCAACCAGCTCCACAACCAGCTCCACAACCAGCTCCTTTTTCAAATATATCACCTATTACACTTACTGATGATGATATTTCATATTTTTTTCCTACTAGTGCAAATGTTAGTATTAAAACTTATTCTGGTGGTGTGGATCCTGATCATGATCCTGCTAATCCTGGTAATGATGATCCTGATAATCCTGCTAATCCTGGTAATTCTGGAACTCAAAACCAATATTTACCTACAAATGGAACTGCATCTTTTTATGCAGGACCTTTAACTATTGAAAATACACCTATATATTATGATACAATTAACAATTTTTATTTTATTGTAAACAATGATGATAGAAAAAGATATGATTTAGGTGCTACTATTTCAACTCCTATTACATCTTATAACAATATAAATTTTAATATTAGTACAACTGATGAAAATGAATCTGTTAATCCTACAGTCTTATTAAGTGGAAATAATACATTAGGAGAATTATATGATGTTGATAATATATATACTAATAGTTTTAAATTATTTTGTGATAAAACTGATAGGTCTAACGACATATATTTTATTGTATATAATGACATAAGATATAATGTAGATATGGATACAGATAGTATTCCTGGACTTTCAAGTAGTATTACTTATAATGTTTCTATTAGTGATTCTAGTGAATTTATTGTAGATACTACGCCTGTTAATGAATTAGAGTTATATAGTCATATATACATACCATCACCATCACCTCAACCAGCACCATCACCTTTTCAAAATATACAAGATATAAGCCTTGATGACAATGATATTAAAAATATATATGCTACTAATGCAAGTGTTACTATTAATCCTCTTTCTGGAGGTGGAGATGCTTATAATCCAGCTCCTCAACCAGCTCCTCAACCAGCTCCTCAACCAGCTTCAGAACCAAATACTTATAATTTATATAAAGATATGAGGACACCAGAATCATATTTTATTGTATATGACAATAATATAAGATATAATGTAGATACCACTAATAATACTATTCCTGGACTTGCTACAAACATACGTATTAGTATAAGTGAAATAACAACTGATTCAGATCCTATTACCAATACTGATTTATATACGTATATATATATACCTACACCGCCTGAAGTTGGTTCTCAGCCTTCTCCAGCACCAGAATCTGTAGGTGGTCCTATAGCTCCACAACCTGCACCAAGGCCATCTCCAGCACCAGAATCTGTAGGTGTTCCTATAGCTCCTCAACCAGCTCCAGCACCTCAGCCATCACCAGCACCAAGGCCATCTCCATCTCCTCAGCCATCACCAGCACCAGAATCTGTAGGTGTTCCTATAGCTCCTCAACCAGCTCCAGCACCTCAGCCATCACCAGCACCAAGGCCATCTCCATCTCCTCAGCCATCAC
>Ga0214919_10001117_pt1 | contig 45064 bp, 39 predicted proteins | sample LL1503_MetaG_FD_177994 | JGI IMG/M metagenome (GOLD analysis project Ga0214919, IMG submission 177994) | Freshwater microbial communities from Lake Lanier, Atlanta, Georgia, United States - LL-1503 | ecosystem: Environmental > Aquatic > Freshwater > Lake | place: USA: Georgia | collected... | reverse complement strand
AATACAAGCGGTCCGCGCCCGAGCCGCCATAGGCATCGGGCATGGACATGCACAAAAAGCCGTTTTCGCCGGCCTTGTTCCATACCGCCCGGTCTACATAACCCTGCTCCTCCCAATCGGCGTGGAACGGGGCGATTTCCTTGTCAATAAAACGTCTGAAGCTGTCGCGAAAGGCTTCGTGGTCTGGGGAATAGAGCGAGCGTTCAATCATGGTGAGGGCTTTTCACATTAGTCATGCAAGGGACATACAAGGCGGGCGGTAGCCTGCGCTTACCGTTTTCAGAACAATATACTCCACCGCAGAAAGCGTTGGCCCCGCCTCGCGCACAGCCACCCCCAGCATTTATAGGGCAATTGCGCCCTATTCCACAGGAGACCGACCATGACCGAAGCCTATGTGTTTGACGCCATCCGCACCCCCCGCGGTAAGGGCAAAAAAGACGGCAGCCTGCACGAAGTCAAGCCCATCAACCTACTCTCAGGTTTGCTCAGCGACCTGCAAAAACGCCACCAGTTTGATACCGCTATGGTGGACGATGTGGTGATGGGCGTAGTCTCGCCCGTTGGCGAGCAAGGCAGTGTGATCGCCAAGGTGGCAGCGCTCAAGGCCGGTTGGGACTTTCAATGCGCTGGGGTTCAGATCAACCGCTTTTGTGCATCGGGCCTGGAGGCCGTGAACATGGCGGCGCAAAAAGTGCGCTCGGGCTGGGAAGACCTGGTAGTGGCCGGCGGCGTAGAAAGCATGAGTCGCGTACCCATTGGCTCGGACGGCGGTGCTTGGGCGCAAGACCCCGAAACCAATATGCAAACCGCGTTTGTGCCCCAAGGCATTGGCGCTGATTTGATTGCCACCATGGAAGGCTTTAGCCGCACCGACCTGGATACCTACGCCCTCGAATCGCAGCGCCGCGCTGCGCATGCCCAAGCCCAGGGCTATTTCGACCATTCCATCATGCCGGTGCATGATGCCGTGGGCAATGTGATTTTGGACAAAGACGAGTTCATCAAGCCGCGCACCACTTTGGAAGGCCTGGCCTCGCTCAAACCCGCTTTCGAGCAAATGGGCGCCATGGGCTTTGACCAGGTTGCGTTGTCGCGCTACCCGCAAGTAGAGCGCATTTTTCACGTACACCACGCTGGTAACTCATCGGGCATTGTGGATGGCGCAGCCGCCGTGCTCATCGGTAACGAGACCGCCGCCAAACAACACGGCCTGACGCCGCGCGCGCGCATCGTGGCGACCGCCCTGAGTGGTGCCGACCCCACCATCATGCTGACCGGCCCTATGCCGGCGGCGCGCAAAGCGCTGGCCAAGGCCGGTATGACCATGGACCAAATGGACCTGGTGGAAATCAACGAAGCATTTGCCGCCGTAGCCATGCGCTTTATGAAGGAAATGAAAGTGCCCCACGAGAAAACCAATGTCAACGGCGGCGCTATCGCCATGGGCCATCCGCTGGGCGCTACCGGCGCCATGATTTTGGGCACGCTGATTGATGAGTTACATCGACGCAATCTGCGCTACGGCATGGCCACGCTGTGCGTGGGCGGCGGCATGGGCATTGCAACCATTGTTGAAAGAATCTAAACATGCAGACCATTCGCTACGCTCTGCAAGACGGTATCGCCACTGTCACCTTTGACGAGCCCAATTCTCCGGTCAACACCATGTGCCTGCAATGGCAGGAAGACATGGATGCCTTGGCCGCGCAGGTGCTTAAAGACAAAGACAGCGTTCAGGGCATCATCCTGGCGTCCGCAAAGTCCACTTTTTTTGCCGGTGCCGACCTCAAAGCCACCATGCGCCTGCAACCTTCGGATGCGCCCAGCGTGTTCGCCGGCATAGAGCGTATGAAGAAATCCATGCGCACACTGGAAACGCTGGGCAAACCAGTGGTCAGCTGCCTGAACGGCACCGCGCTCGGCGGTGGCTGGGAAGTGGCGCTGATCGGCCATTACCGCATTGCGATTGAGGATCGCAAGATCCAGTTTGGCCTGCCTGAGGTGACGCTAGGCCTGCTGCCCGGCGCCAGCGGCGTGACCAAAATGACCCGCCACCTGGGGCTGATGGGCGCGCAGCCGTTTTTGGTAGAAGGCAAATTATTCGGCCCAGCGCAGGCATTGGAAATGGGCCTGGTGCACGCCTTGGTGCCGCCGGGACCCGAAGCCGCAGCCACTATGCGCGCCCACGCCTTGGAGTGGATAGCCGCCAACCCACAAGCGCAGCATCCTTGGGAAGGCAAAGACTACAAAGTGCCTGGTGGTTTACCTAGCAACCCCAAAGTGGCGGGTATGCTGCCCGTGGCACCGGCCATGTTGAAGAAACAAACCCGTGGCCTTTATCCCGCACCCGAAGCGATATTGGCTTGCATGGTCGAAGGCCTGCAAGTGGACCTGGACACCGCGCTGCGCATTGAGAGCCGCTACCTGGCGCAATTGATGACAGGGGCTAATGGTCGCTCCATGATCAATACCTTTTTCTTCAACCTGAATGCCATCAAAAGTGGGCGCTCGCGCCCAGCCGGCGTGCCGCGTTTTGCGCCCAAGAAAGTGGGCATTTTGGGCGCCGGGCTGATGGGCGCGGGTATCGCCTATGTACAAGCACGCAAAGGCATCGCCACAGTGCTCAAGGATGTGAATCTCGAAAAAGCCCAGCACGGAAAAGCCTATAGCAGCAAGCTCTGCCAAGGCATGGTGGACAAAGGCCGCATGACGCTGCCGGATATGGCGCAAACCTTGGACCTGATACAGGCCACCGGCGAGAACGCCGACCTAAATGACTGCGACCTGATTATCGAAGCCGTGTTTGAAAATCGTGAACTCAAAGCGCGTGTCACCCAAGAGTCCGAGCCACTGCTGCGCGAAGGTGGGTTCTTTGCATCCAATACCTCTACGCTGCCGATCAGCGGCTTGGCGACCGCTAGCCGCGCACCGGCTAAGTTTGTCGGTATCCATTTTTTCAGCCCCGTCGACAAGATGAAGCTAGTGGAAATCATCCGTGGCAAAGAAACCGACGATGAGACGATTGCCCGCGCCTTTGACTACGTGCAAGCCATCGGCAAAATGCCAATCGTGGTGAACGACTCACGCGGCTTTTTCACCAGTCGGGTATTTGGCACTTTTGTGATGGAAGGCGCCGCAATGCTGGGCGAAGGCATACCGGCCACCGTGATTGAAAACGCCGGTCTGCAAAGTGGGATGCCAGTAGGCCCGCTGGCCGTGCTGGACGAAACCGCACTTTCGCTAAGCGTGCATGTGATGGAGCAAACCATCGCCGACTTTGCGGCCGAAGGGAAAACCTATATACCCCGCCCCGGCGAGGCGCTGGTTGCCGAGATGGTGAAAAAACATGGCCGACCGGGCCGCGCGGGCGGTGGTGGCTTTTACGACTACCCGGCAGAAAAAGGCGCTAAAAAATCACTCTGGCCCAGCCTAAAAACCTTGTACGAAAAGCCAAGCGTGGCCTGGGACATCCAAACCTTGAAAGACCGCTTGCTTTACCGCCAGGCTGTAGAGACGGCGCGCTGCCTTCACGAAAACGTGTTGAACAGCGTGCACGAAGCCAATATCGGCTCCATCTTTGCCATCGGCTTTCCAGCCTGGACCGGCGGCGCGATGCAGTTTATTTACGGCATGGGTCTAGATGCATTTGCAGCGCGCTGCGATGCACTTGCAGCACAGCATGGGGAAGGCTTTGCCCTGAGTCAGGACGTAAAAGATACGATTGCCCGCTACCAACCGGTGTACTGAAGAAGACATATCCGTACACAAGTGCATGCAATAATTCTTGCTGCCCCAATACAAGGAGACAGGCATGCAGATGGTAAAAAGAATTGTTGTGGGCCTGCTCGCGCTGGGCCTGCTCTTGGCGGCGCTGGCCTGGGCATTTCAGCGTGAAGTTGGCACCAGGCTTTTGTATCGAATTGCGAACTCCCAAGTAGGGCGCAACATCGTGCCTGAATTGCCAGACGGCCTACATCTGGCCTTGTGCGGCACCGGCTCCCCCTTCCCGGATGCCAGCCGCGCTGGGCCCTGCTCGGTAGTCATCGCGGGTGACCGGATTTTCATCATCGACGCCGGCGAAGGTTCGGCCCGCAACCTAGGCTATATGGGCATACCCGTCGGCAAGGCTGAGGCCTTGTTTCTCACCCACTTCCATTCCGACCATATCGACGGTCTGAGCCCCATCATGTTGCAGCACTGGGGCCTGGCCTCATCTACCACTCCCCTGCCGGTCTATGGCCCGACGGGGGTGGATAAAGTGGTCGATGGCTTCAGGTCGGCCTATGTTTTCGACTATGGTTATCGCGTGAGCCACCACACCGAAAAAATCATGCCCCCTAGCGGCAGCGGCGGTAAAGGTTTGCCATTTGAACTACCTCCCAAAGGCCAGGGCGATACCGTGGTGGTGCTAGAAGACAAAGGTCTGAAAGTGACCGCCTTTCGCGTGAACCATGCGCCGGTTGAACCTGCCGTGGGTTACCGCTTTGATTACAAAGGCCGCTCCGTTGTCATCAGTGGCGACACCACTAAAGTGCCTTCGGTGGTAGCTATTTCCAAGGACGTAGATATCTTGCTACATGAAGCTTTACAGCCCAAGCTGGTAGGTCTTTTGGGGCAAGTGATGACTGATAAAAAAATGGACAACCTAGCGCACGTGATGCGCGACATCCTGACATACCACACCACGCCCGAAGAAGCGGCCCAAGTGGCCACAGAATCCGGTGCCAAACAATTGATTTTTAACCACATCGTGCCGCCCATGCCCGTGCGCTTTGGCTACCCGGCCTTTGTGGGCGATGCCGCCCAGTTTTACAAAGGCCCGATTACAGTGGGCGAGGACGGCATGTTATTCAGCTTGCCCGCCAACTCCGGCGAAGTGATCAAAAAACGGCTCATGTAATGGCAAAGTTTGAAGCGCGGCAAGGAGTGCTGGCGACGCGGCAGTCCATGCTTGGGTGTATCCATGTATCGGCACTGCCTCCTGCCTCCGATAACTGAATCGATGTTTCGCAAGGTATCCTTAGAAAAATCTCACTATGCTCAATTCAATTTTTAAAGCGACGATTCTTGTGGTGTACCTTTTGGGCATCGCCTCGCACCTTGTCGCCTTTCCTGGCCAGGCTGGCCCTATTGTGCAGACCGTGTCGCTGGCCTTATTGCTCATCCATGCCCTCGAATGCCTGCTGGCCTACCGCTACATCAAGCTTTACGCAGGGTCACTGCTAGTCAGCCTCTTGCTGTCGATGTTGTTTGGCCTCTTGCACTGGATGCCACTGGCGCGTAAAGCACGGGAAGCGGCCCTAGCCCAATCGCCCCAATGACCGGGCATGCGCCTTCGCGCCTAAGGCGCATCCTGATCGGTGGCGCCTTGTATCTAGGCGCGCTGGCGGTGGGCATAGGCTCTGCGCTTTGGGTACTAAAAAAAGCAGCCTGGCTGAATCCCTCGGTGCAAGTAGGCGCGTGGCGTTCCAATTTGCAGGCTGGCAGCGTAGATGCCGATATGTACACCCGCGCCACCGTCGCGGTCAACGCGGTATTGGCTTTGGGCCGCAGTGAAACCATGTATTTCGTAGCGACCCAAGACGACACCGGCCATGCCCTTCGCTCACAATGCAATTACCACATTAGTGGTGTGCCCCCTAAAGCTCGCTGGTGGAGCATCACGGCCTATGCCGACGATATGTTTTTGTTTGACGCGCCCAACGCGCATTACAGCCTGAACGGCGACATCGCGCAATTGAGTAGCGAAGGCGTATTTAGCTTCACCACGGGCCCGCAGGAACAAAGCGGTAGCTACTGGCTGCCCACGCCAGGAAAGCGCGGCATGCTGCTCACCTTGCGCCTGTACAACCCAGACCCTGCCCTGCAAGCGGCTCCACAAAGTCTGGTGCCACCCAAGATCCAACTGGTGGGAGATTGCATATGAGTAGCTGGACCAACACCCGCCGCCTGTGGCTTTACCGGATTGCCACGTTGCTCATCACCGCAGTGCTCGCGCATTTGCTCACGGTATGGGCGGTGCCACGCCTCATCATGCAGGTGCTCATGAACGGGCCTATGGCGCAAAAGATGAACATGCGTAACCAGGCGGCATTTCCGCCACCGGTCAATGCGCAATCGCGCAGCGTGGTCATGCCCAGCCCGGATTTGTTGTATTCGGTTTGCGTGTTTGACCTAGCCGAAGGCCCGGTGCGTGTTCGTGCGGCTCCGCACTTGCCGGGCTATTGGTCTATAGCGCTTTACAGCGCCAACAGCGACAACTTTTTTGTCCGCAATGACCGGCAAGCGCAAGGCGCACCTATAGATCTGTGGCTGGTGCCCGCAGGTGGCGCCAAGGGCGCTACGCCGGTGCCCCAAGGCGCGCAAGTGGTAGTCAGCCCGTCCGGTACCGGCTTTTTGCTGATGCGCGTGCTGGCTTCGGATTACCAGGCTGACCAGGTGCAATTGGAAACGGCCCGCCGCACCTTGCGCTGCGAGCCAGCCAAAGCCGTCTAAAGACAGGCGCCCTTATGTTGGCTGCCTTTTTGCGACGTTGGTTTATTTGGCAGTCCTTGGGGTACACCGCTATTTGTGCGTACTTGGTTTGGGTCTGGCAGTGGCAGATTTGGTGGCTCCTGGCCGCGTGGCTTGTAGTGCCCTTGTTGATATTGTTCGTTTGGACCGCAAAAATTACTTTGCATTCCCGCCCCCAAGGAGCCAATGGTTGGGTCTGGTGGCGGGTTATCCCGGGCGAAACCTGGGCGCTTTACCGCATTTTTATTTGGTCTATGCCATGGGTCCGAACCCAGACGCAACTGCTACAAGCTGGTTCCCAAAGCCGGCAGTTGCCAGTCTTGTTGATCCACGGCTATTGCTGCAACCATGGTGTGTGGTGTGATGTTGTACCCCGCTTGCAGGCCCTGGGCCATACTGTGCTGGCGATCAACTTGGAGCCCCTGTTTTGCTCCATAGACGACTACGCGCCGCAAGTGGAACAAGCCGTCGCGCAATTGCGCGCACAAACCGGGCAACAGCGTGTGGCCCTCGTAGGCCACAGCATGGGCGGCCTGGTCATCCGCGCCTGGATGCGCGCCTATGGAGACGCGCAGGTTGCTGTCGCTGTGGCGCTGGGCAGCCCGCACCAAGGCACCCAAATCACGCCCCATGCCAAATTGCCCAACGCGCGCCAAATGGTCTGGGGCAGCGATTGGCTGCAAGCCCTACAGGCCAACGAAAGCTCCCAACGACACGCGCTGCTACGCATTGCCCTGACCGAGCAAGACGCCATTGTGTTTCCGCAAACCGCGCAAACTCTGCCCGGCGTGGCTACGCAGGTATTCAGCGGGATAGGGCATTTGCAACTGTGTACCGATGCGCGGGTATTTGCCTGGATCACGACGCAATTGCGCGCGGCTGGGCAACCATAGCCCTTGCGCTAGGATGTTGTGTTTAGCGCCGATCGCATGCCCACATCAGAAGATTCTCTGGTTTCTATCGAGACCGAACCCACGCCACCGAACCTACCCCGCCCCGCCTCCCTCACCGCCCTGTTCTGGGCCATCAGCGGAATAGCGCTGCAAGGCTTTGGCGGGGTGCTAGCAGTAGTGCAACGCGAGTTGGTCGAAAAAAAGCAGTGGCTCACGACCGAGGAGTTTGTAGAAGACTGGGCGGTCTCGCAAATCATGCCCGGCCCCAATGTGGTGAATCTGGCGCTCATCATCGGTGACCGCTATTTCGGCTGGCGGGGTGCTTTGGTGGCGCTGGCGGGCATGCTCACTTTTCCGCTTTTTGTAGTCATGGCGTTGACGATCGGGCTTGCAGGCATCGGGCACCTGCCCGCCGTGCAGGGTGCTTTGCGGGGCATGGGTGCCGTGTCTGCCGGCTTGATTGCGGGCACCGGCATCCGCTTGGTGCCAGCATTGCGCAGCAACGCCATGGGCACGCTGGCCTGCACGCTAATTGCCGGACTGGTGTTTATCGCTATCGCGTTTTTACGGGTGCCACTGGCCTGGACGTTGTTGGGAATCGGTCTGCCGGCCTTCTTTTGGGCCCTGCACCGAATCCGCACTTTGTCCACAGGACCGAAGGAGCTTGTATGAACGGATTTGGCTATGGCAATCTGCTGGACCTGCTGGGCTGCTTTGTCACCCTGTCCTTGCTGTCAGTGGGCGGCGCTATTACCACCGTGCCCGAAATGCACCGTTATCTGGTAGCGCAAAACCCCTGGTTGACCGACAGCCAGTTCAGTGCCTCGATTGCCCTGGCGCAAGCGGCGCCTGGCCCCAACGTCCTATTTGTGGCGGTGTTGGGCTGGAATGTGGGAATGGCCTCAGGCGGCGGCCCGGCCAATGGTCCCCTGCCCTGGGCTTTGGCCAGCGCCGCTATGGCGGTGTCCATGGTCGGCATCATCATTCCCAGCACCACCCTCACCTTTTTTGCCGCCCGCTGGGGTCAGCGCAACCGCGAGCGCGCCGAGGTACGCGCCTTCAAGCAATCGATGGCCCCGGTGGTGATCGCATTACTGGTGGCAACCGGCTGGCTCCTTACCGCCAGTCACGGTAACCTGCAGCAAGCGCCCCTGCTTTGGATGCTTACCATCGCATCGGCGTTGCTGGTGTGGAAGACACGAATTCACCTGTTGTGGCTCATTGGCGCGGGCGCGTTGATGGGCGCTTTGGGCTTGGTGTAGAAAACGCCTTCGCTTTTTTTCGCACATCAAAAGAGGCGCGCAGGCGCCGAGACGTGCTTTACCCGCTGACAGGCATGCCTAATTGTTTGAGCCGCGCAGCCTCGACAATTTCGATCCAATAACCATCCGGGTCTTTGATGAAAGCAACATCTTTCATCTTCCCCTGGTCCGGCCGTTTGACGTATTGCACTTGGTTGTCGTCAAACCACTGAACCGCCGCATCGAGGTCAGGCACCGAAAAGCAAATATGGCCAAAGCCTTGCGGTTGGGCATTGCCATTGTGGTAGCTGAAATCAGCCTTGGACTCGGTACCCCAGTTATGGGTTAGCTCCAACACGCCACGTTGCTGGAAAGTGTGCGCCATACGCTCACCACTATCGTCTGGCACCAACTCACCCGGCTGGGGATGGGCCAGAAAATAGAGTGAAAAACTCATTTCCTCAAAATCGAGTTTTCGCAACACCCTAAGCCCCAATATGCGGGTGTAAAAATCAAGCGCGATGGCCGGATCTTTGACGCGCAGCATGCTGTGGTTCAGCACAAATCCTTGGGTTTGCAAGGGTGCATCGACGCACACGCCCGCGTGAATTTCAGTATTAAAGTGCATAGGTGTGAGTGGGCGAATAGGAATCTGCGCGCGCAGGCACCGCCGCTGGCCTCAGCGCGCGATGAACCCTGCGCATTAGCTTAAACAGGGCAGGCCCCTTACAGGGGACTACCCTGAAGGCCAGGCTTAGCCCGCCTGCCAGGCACCTTGCACTTGCTCCCAACCGACGACAGCGATGGGGGTGCCATCGGGTTGGATAAACACCAACGGCCCCAAGAAGGTCATGTAAAACTCACTATCAACGGGAAAGTAGGTTTGGTCATGGCGGGCACCCGAACATTCAAAACCATAGCCCGGTGCAACCGCAGTTTCACCCCCGTTGTCTTTTCCACCTCGTACGTCCATCCGCCCTTTGGTCAGAAAATACTCGCCCGGTCCGGCATGGATATGGGGTGCAAAAGAGGAGCCCTTGGGACAATCAAAAATAGCCGTCCAAGCGCCATGGCCGGGTTGAACATGGAGCAGTTTCCAACGGATACCGCCATCGGCTAAACCTGCCGGAAAGTCAATCCAGGCGAGGTCTGGAATATGTACGTATTCTTCGGCGATCTTAGATTTCATGGGTTTGGCTCCTGGTGATGGTAAACGAATCTTCGAACGCCTTTAAGGGGCGGCTATCGGCAATACGACAGCGCATCGAAGATCCATGTTGCATCGGATGGCACCCGGGGATAACTATGGTTTACCCTAGCAATCGCCATCTATCGGCCAATTAGTTTGCCCCTAGGCCACGCTGCGCCTAGGGTTTCCCCGCTCTCGGTCAAGCGGATTAAAAACCGGTTGGCGTAGCTTCCACCAGATGATTGGCACCAGTGTTTGAAGCGCAAAGGCCTTCGTATCCAACTGACTTAGGCGCTTTCGAAAGCTCAGTTCGGGCTATCAAAAAACACGTAATTCGTGGCGTAGTCGCTAATCTCGAAATAGACTTTTTTCTCGCCCGTGTCGACTTGCATATTCAGATTTTCATCCAATACGCCGTATCCAAAGCGATAGGGACGCGGCTTGTTGTCGTCCGTTCCCATGGCGGTGCTGAGTTTGTCTACTTTTAGAAAGCGGCGTACCAGTTTGTCGCCGGCATAGACTTCCAAAACGCCATTGGTGCCGGTCCAGTTTTGGATGTCGCGGCCCAATTTGTTTTGCTGCTCTTGGGTGCAGGCACCCAAGGTCAGTATCAGAATTAATGCAATTGCGCCAAGCGCAAGAGGCTTTATGTTGAAACTGTTTTTCATGGCTTTCCTCCAGGATTAATGGCTAGGCCGCTGCGCTGGCGCAGCACTTCGTACAAGCAGATGCCGCTGGCGACCGATACATTCAGACTTTCTACGGCACCGCGCATAGGCAGGCTGACCAGTTGGTCGCAGGTTTTGGCGGTGAGTTGGCGCATGCCATCGCCTTCAGCACCCAGTACCAGCGCGGTCGGGCCCCGAAAATCGGCCTCATACAAAGTACGTGGCGCGGCATCGCTGGTGCCGGTAATCCAGATATTGCGCTCTTTAAGTTCCATCAGCGTACGTGCCAGATTGGTCACCATAAAGTAAGGAACGGTCTCGGCCGCACCACTGGCCACCTTGGCCACCGTGGCATTGATACCGGCTGCGTGGTCTTTGGGGGCAATCACTGCATGCGCGCCCGCACCGTCAGCCACACGCAAACACGCGCCCAGGTTATGGGGATCGGTAACGCCATCGAGCACGAGTAGCAAGGGCTGCTGCCTTTCAGAAGCAGGCAAAGTTGCTTGCGAGGATTCCAAATCTTCCAGCAGCGTATCAAGCGAGCGAGCCTGCTGCAAGGGCCGGGTGCGCGCGGCGACGCCTTGGTGGCCATGGCTGCCGCATAGCTTTGACAAGCGCAGGCCGTCCGCTTCAATCAGGCGCACACCGGCTTCGTGGGCTTTCTCTAGAAACTGACGCATCCGGGCGTCGCGCCGGGTAGGTTCGTAATACAGCTCAACAATCGAGTGAGGGGCAATTTTCAGGCGCACACCGAGCGCATGAAAACCAAAAAGAATGTGGGAAGCGGACATCTTCCGATTATCGTGGCAGCCTGCTGAGTATCGTGGCCCGATCAGCCCAGCGAAACGGCAGTACTGACATCGGAGGACAGGCGACCGGCTTCGATGGTCAAGCAGCGCTGGCAACGCTGGGCAATAGCGCGGTCATGCGTGACCAGCACCAACGTGGTGCCCACCTGGCGGTTAAGCTCAAACATTAGTTCCATGATGGTCTCGCCGGTGGCGAAGTCCAAGCTGCCCGTGGGCTCGTCGGCCAGCAAGACCGCCGGTTGCACCACAAAAGCGCGGGCTAGCGCCACGCGCTGCTGTTCGCCACCGCTTAGCACCTTGGGGTAAGCCTGCAGCCGCTGTGATAGGCCAACCCGCTCCAGCATGGCAGCTGAAGCCTTGCGGGCGTCTTTGCGCCCGGACAGCTCCAAGGGCAGCATCACGTTTTCCAGCGCTGTCAAATTGCCAAGCAACTGAAAGCTTTGGAACACAAAACCGATTTGCCGAGCCCGCAAGGCTGCCCTAGCGTCTTCATCCAGCGCAAACAAGTCTTGCCCGGCGATATGCACCGTGCCCGTCGTGGGCGTATCCAGACCCGCGATGATGGACAGCAGCGTGCTTTTGCCGGACCCCGAGGCGCCCACAATGGCAACGGCCTCGCGGGCTTGCAGCGAAAAATCGATGTTAAGGAGGATTTGCAGGGTGCCGGTGGAGTCGGTTACCGACTTGCAGACTTGGCTTACCGCGATAATTGAATCAGACATGGAACTTTCAATGAATCGCAGGTACTTTAACGTAAGCGCACTTGGCCTTTTGCTCTTTGGCAGCTTTACGGCCCGGGCCAAAACGCAGGCGACGCTGCTAGTGGTGGGCGATTCGCTCAGTGCCGAATACGGGCTCAAACGCGGCACCGGCTGGGTGGCACTCCTGGACAAGCGTTTGCGCGATGAAGGCAAGCCGATCACGGTGGTCAACGCCAGCATCAGCGGCGACACCACCTCGGGCGGCCTTTCGCGTCTGCCACCGTTGCTGGCGCAGCATAAGCCCCAAATGGTGCTGATTGAGCTGGGCGGTAACGACGCCTTGCGCGGCCTGCCCCTAAAAACCAGCCAGGATAATTTGGAATCGATGGTGAAGGCGGCGCAAAACCAAGGCGCCAAGGTGCTGCTGCTGGGCATGCAGGTGCCACCCAATTACGGGCCGCAGTACGCCGCCGAATTCAGCGCCATGTATGCCGAGGTGGCCAAACGCCAAAAAGTAGGCCTAGTGCCGTTCTTTCTGAAGGGCGTAGCGGATGCCGACAATGCCGATTCCCTTTTCCAAAGCGACCGTATCCACCCAGTGGAAGCGGCGCATCCGATCATGCTGGGCAATGTCTGGCCAGCCTTGCGAAAGCTGCTGCCATGAGTTTGCAATTGGTCAGCGCCCGGGAAGTAATAGTTAACTACGCGCAATTCGACACCATTATTGATGCGAGAAGTGAATCCGAACACGCGCTGGATCACCTACCCGGCGCGCTGAATTGGCCCACGCTCAACGACAGCGAGCGCCAAGCGATTGGTACCCTGTACAAGCAGGTGAATGCCTTTGAAGCCAAAAAACGTGGCGCAGCCATTGCGGCGCGCAATATTGCCGCCCATATTGAGGCGCATGTGCTGGACAAGCCGCGCGACTGGGCGCCACTGGCCTATTGCTGGCGCGGCGGCAAGCGCAGCGGCGCACTTTCTCTCATCCTGGACCAGATCGGTTTCAGGGTGAGCCTGGTCGAAGGTGGGTACAAGGCCTTTCGTGCCGAAATGCTGATCGATATCGAGCGCCTGGCGGGGCAATTGCAATTCAAGGTGATTTGCGGCACGACGGGTTCGGGGAAAACCCGGCTGCTGCAGGCTTTGTTAGCCGAGGGTGCCCAAGTGCTGGACTTGGAAGCCCTGGCGCAGCATCGCAGTTCGGTGTTAGGGGCGATCCCCGGCCAGCCGCAGCCCAGTCAGAAGCGTTTTGACACACTGGTATGGGACGCTTTGCGTGGTTTTGACCCCTCGCGCCCCGTGTTTGTGGAAAGCGAAAGCAAGAAGGTCGGCAATGTGGCGGTTCACACCGTACTGCTGGACGCCATGCGGGCCAGCGCTTGTGTTTTTATTGACTTAGCCCTAGACGAACGGGTGGCGCTGCTGCTGGAGGATTACCAGTATTTTCTGGACAATCCTGATCACTTTTGTCAACGACTAGAGGCACTTACTGCACAGCGAGGCAAGGCGATGGTGCAGGAATGGACAGACGCTATCGGCAAGGGAGACTTTGCCAGTGTTGTACGTTCCTTATTGACTGACCATTACGACCCGGTATACCTGCAATCCATAGAGCGCAACTTTGTGCAGTTTAAGTCTGCACCGCACATCACCTTGCAGAGCCGAAGCATGCAAGCAATGCACCTGACGGCACGGACCCTGGTCTAAGTGGTTGCAGCGCCCGGGTCTGGGTGGCCGGCGGGACTAGCCTGGTCGCCACCCTCTTGTCCGTCGGATTCGGGGGCGCCGCCCGAGTCTTTGCGCTCGGACTTGTTCTTTAGCTTGTCTTCTTTTTTACGTTTTTTAGCCAGTTCTTTCTGGCGTTTTTCGTAACCGTAGTTGGGAGTAGCCAAGTTAGTCTTTCATTAATATTGACTGACTTTAACACCACATCCGACAAGCGCAGTGTGCCAGCGGCAGGGTCGCCATAGGCGGCATTTCCCGTTAAGGCTGAGACCCAAACCCACCGGATGCGAGAATCCCTTGGCGCGTAATGCAGAAACAGACTGTTAAAAAACATATTTGTTAAAAATTGTCTTTTATGTGATTTTTTCAAATTAAATATAATTACACTAAACGTTATTTCCAAGTATCTCAACCCATCAAGAAATTGTGCAAATCCAGTCCACTGATCCTGCCGTCGTCCACGGTTTAAGCCATATCGGCATTCCAATGATGCGGCCGCAGCACATGGATGTGCCGCGCTGCGTCTGGGCGTGGACATTAGAAGGGGGACTTAAAAGATCTTTTCTCAAGGCGATCTGGGCAGCCCATCTTGGTATTTTGAGCTGCCTGCTAGTCTTTCTAGTGCTGGCTAGCAGACCAAGCTTCGCCGGTGAACTCGATTTTGCCAAGGCTGGATCCAGCACACTCAATTTGAACGAGTACGCCAGTTGGGCCGAAGATAAAACAGGGAAACTAACTTTTGACCAAGTTCGCGCCGACAAAGGGCCGCTGACATTTAAAGATGTACCGGGGGGCGCTTGGAATGCTGACTTTGGGCGCAGCAACTCTGCATTTTGGATAAAGCTGCGCATCCTTAATTCGAGCAATATGACGGCCCAGCGTTTGCTGGTGATGGCAGAACCCCTGCTCGATACCGTGGAGGTTTTTTTCGAAGCGCAGGACGGCTCACTGCGTAGTACCAAAACTGGACACGCCTTGGACTTTGAGAGTCGTCCCTACCCGCATAGATTGCTAACCATTCCCTTGGAATTGGGTGCCCGCCAAGGACAAACGATCTGGATGAGGGTACAAAGCCGGATGGGCACCGATGTGACGGCGCAGATTTGGGAAAACTCCGCTTTCCAATCAGCCCAGGCGTACGATGCCATGCGCTATGGCTGGCTTGGCGGACTGTGTGCCGCATTGGCCTTGGTATTTGCGTTTCTATGGGGGGCTACCGGGCAAAAACCCTTTGGGCTTTTCCTCGGATTGGTGCTAGCAGGTAGCTGGTGTTTGGGCGAGAACAGCGGCCTGCTGCCCGCCTTGCTTCCTTGGAGTGGCTTCTGGGCCGCAACGCTGTCCCATTCCGTGGCGGTCGCCTCAGTGCTGTTCTTTACCGTAGCCCTTTTGTACAACGCGCTCCCCCGGCACATTAGAGGCAACGCACTTGGCCACATGCTTAGGGTCTTAGCGGTTTTCAGCCTACTCATTCCGTTCCTATTGTTCTGGCCTGCTCTGGCTGCGGCGACCCTGCACTATGCGATTCCCATCGCTTACGTATTACTTTTACTTGCTACCTTCGGCTTGACCCTTAAAGGTGAGCGTCCGTTTATCTGGTATTGCATTGCCTTGTTGATTCCCGCCATCAGTGTTTATCTGCAACACTTGTCCGACATGATGTCGGGCGAGGAGCTGGGTATAGCCACCTACAGCTTAGACCGTGCCTTGGTGCAGGGCCTGCTGGTATTTGCTGGTGCAGTAGCTGTTCAAGAGGTCCGCAAGCGCCAAGCCCATATGCGTGAATTACGCACCCTCTTACAGAAGCAAAATTTAGCACTGGAAAAAGGGCGCCAATCCGAGTTTGATTTGGAGGCCCAGGTTTCGCTTCGCACGCAGGATTTGGCCATTGCGGCGCGCCGCCTGGAGAGCCTTAGCAGCATTGACGGAATGACCGGGATTGCCAACCGCCGTCGCTTTGATGAGACCTTACCGGTCGAATGGGGTCGCGCCGCGCGAGACAAGCGCCCTCTTTCGGTGGCCTTGATTGATGTGGACTGGTTCAAAGCCTACAACGATGCCTATGGCCATCCGGCGGGTGATGAATGCCTGCGGCAGTTGGCCCGGGTGTTTGAGGCGGGCGTGATGCGCAGCGGTGATTTGATTGCCCGATACGGCGGGGAAGAATTTGTGCTGATCGCACCGGATACCGACCTCAACGGTATCAACACCATAGCAAGCTATTTGTGCCAGGAGGTTTTTGCCTTGGGCTTGGAGAACACGGCATCGCCCTTTAACCGCATTTCAGTCAGTATTGGCGTTGCCACCGCCTACCCGCACCGTGGCTCCAAACCGGCCTTATTGGTGCAGGAGGCGGACGCAGCTTTGTACCGCGCAAAGCACAATGGTCGCCACCGAGTGGCCGGCCCTGAAAGCAAAAACGAAAAACCTTAAAAGTTTAGGGTGCGCTTGTCCACCGCCAGCGCTGCTTCCTTGGTGGCTTCGCTGAGCGAGGGATGGGCGTGGCAAATGCGCGCGATGTCTTCGGCGCTGGCCTTAAATTCCATCGCCACTACAGCCTCAGAAATCAGCTCAGAGACCTGTGGGCCCACCATGTGCACCCCCAGAATTTCATCAGTCGTGGCATCGGCCAAAAACTTTACCATGCCAGTGGTGTCGCCCAACGCACGGGCCCGGCCATTAGCCAGAAAGGGGAAGGTGCCCGCTTTGTAGGCGACGCCATCCGCTTTGAGCTGCTGCTCGGTACGACCCACCCAAGCGATTTCGGGGCTGGTGTAAATTACCCAAGGGATGGTGTTGAAGTTGACATGCCCGTGTTGACCGGCAATGCGCTCGGCCACCGCGACGCCCTCTTCTTCCGCTTTGTGCGCCAGCATGGGGCCACGCACCACATCGCCCACCGCCCAGATGCCAGGTACATTTGTTTTGCAATCGGCGTCGACGATGATGGCACCGCGTTCATCGAGCGCAAGGCCCACTGCCTGAGCGTTCAGACCCGTGGTGTTCGGAACCCGGCCGATGGAGACAATCAGCTTGTCCGCATCCAGAGTTTGCGCTTCGCCCTTGGCGTTGGTGTAAGCGATAGAGACGCCTTTTTTACCGGATTTGATGTCGCCCACTTTGACACCGAGTTCAATATGCAAACCCTGCTTGTCAAAGGCTTTTTTTGCCTCTTTAGCAATTTGTTGGTCTACCGCACCCAGGAAGGTGGGCAGGCCTTCCAAAATCGTAACCTGCGCTCCCAAGCGACGCCAGACCGAGCCCATTTCCAGGCCGATGACGCCCGAGCCAATGAGGGCCAGCTTTTTGGGCACTGTGCCTAGGCGGAGCGCACCGTCGTTAGATAAAACGTTAACTTCATCAAACGGTACTCCAGCCAAGGCCCGCGCGTTAGAGCCCGTGGCAATGATGACGTGTTTGGCGGCCAGGCTTTGCGCCTGATCGCCGCTTACCTCTACGATGTGCAAGCCGTTTTGCGCGTTCGCCAAGGTGCCACGTCCATGGAAAAACGTGACCTTGTTTTTCTTGAACAAGTACAAAATCCCATCGTTGTTTTGCTGTACCACCGCGTCTTTTCGGGCGAGCATTTGCGTGACATCCATGGAAACGCCAGTAGCGCTGATGCCGTGATCGCCAAAGTGGTGTAACGCGTGGTCGAAATGCTCACTCGATTGGAGCAAGGCCTTGGACGGGATGCATCCCACATTGGTACAGGTACCGCCTGGGGCGGGGCCCCCTTTGGCGTTTTTCCATTCGTCGATGCATGCGACCTTAAAGCCCAACTGGGCCGCGCGGATCGCCGCGATATAGCCGCCGGGGCCCGCGCCAATTACAACGACGTCAAATTCTGTGCTCATGGTGTGCGCCCGTTCAGATATCAAACAGAAGGCGCGAAGGATCTTCCATCGCCTCCTTGATAGCCACCAGACCTAAAACCGCTTCGCGGCCATCGATGATCCGGTGGTCGTAGCTCATGGCAAAGTAGTTCATGGGGCGCACCACCACCTGGCCGTTTTCGACCACCGCACGGTCTTTGGTCGCATGCACACCCAGAATCGCCGACTGCGGCGGGTTGATGATGGGCGTGGACAGCATGGAGCCAAAGGTGCCGCCGTTAGAAATGGAGAAGGTGCCGCCAGTCATGTCTTCCATGCCGAGCTTGCCATCGCGCGCTTTGGCGCCGAACTCGGAAATTTTCTTCTCGACATCGGCAAAACTCATTTGATCGGCATTGCGCAAAATTGGCACCACCAGACCACGCGGCGAGCCTACTGCAATGCCGATGTCAAAGTAGCCGTGGTAAACGATGTCATTGCCGTCGACCGAGGCGTTGAGCACCGGGTATTTCTTGAGCGCGTGCACTGCCGCTTTGACAAAAAAGCTCATAAAGCCGAGCTTGATGCCGTGCTCTTTCTCGAAGCGTTCCTGGAATTTTTTGCGCATCTCCATGACCGGGGCCATGTTGATTTCATTGAAAGTGGTGAGGATGGCGTTGGTCGATTGCGATTTCAACAGGCGCTCGGCTACACGGGCCCGCAATCGGCTCATTGGCACGCGTTGCTCGGGGCGATCGCCCAGGCCAACAGTGGCCGGTGCCGAAACTTGCGGCAATGCGGTTTGCGGCACACCGGTAGGAATAATCGCTGCGGGCGCAGCCGCTGGCGATTGCAAGGCTTGCAAGACATCGCCTTTTGTGACGCGGCCATCTTTGCCGGTGCCGGGCACAGAGCCTACCGCTAATTGGTTATCAGCCATTAGCTTGGCAGCTGCAGGCATTAAGACATCGGCTTTGCTGGCCACTGGGGCCGCAGCCGAAGCAGAAGGCGCCGAAAGTGCGGAGGCGGTTGGCGTTGATGCCGGCGCAGCCGCAACTTTGCCGTCAGTGTCGATGCGGGCAATCAGCTGCTCGGCCTTGACCATGCCACCATCGGCCACCAAAATTTCAGCCAACACCCCAGCCGAGGGCGCAGGAACCTCGAGTACGACTTTATCGGTCTCGATCTCGATAAGGGTTTCATCTGCGGCGACCATGTCGCCCACTTTTTTCTTCCACTGCAACATGGTGGCTTCTGCCACAGACTCAGACAGTTGGGGAACTTTGACTTCTACGATGGCCATACGATTCTTTCAATGATTTTGCGAGATGCGGGGCGACTTACTTGGTCAACACCACGCCTTTGAGCTTGCCGAATGCGCCATCGACAAGTGCTTTTTGCTGTTCCTGATGCAGGTGCGAATAACCCACCGCCGGCGAAGCTGAAGCGGCGCGACCGGCATAACCGAGCTTTTGGCCATCTGACATGTTCTCGTGGATGTAGTGCTGCACAAAAAACCACGCTCCCTGGTTTTGCGGCTCATCCTGGGCCCACACGATTTCGGTGGCGTTCGGGTATTTTTTCATCTCGTTGGAAAAAGCCTTGTGCGCAAACGGATAAAGCTGTTCGATACGCACAATGGCGACATCGTCCGAACCGCGCTCTTCGCGCTTTTTCACCAGGTCGTAATACACCTTGCCCGAACACACGACGAGTCGTTTTACCTTCTCGGCCTTGATTTCTTTGACCTCGCCAATCACGGTCTGGAAGCCGCCACGGGTGAACTCACTTAAGGGCGAGGTGGCGTCTTTGTTGCGCAGCAGCGACTTGGGCGTCATGATGACCAAGGGCTTGCGCACATTGCGGACCATTTGGCGACGCAGCACGTGGAAAATCTGGCTGGCCGTAGTAGGCTGCACGATTTGCATATTGGTGTCAGCCGCCAGTTGCATGAAGCGCTCCAAGCGCGCAGAGCTGTGCTCCGGGCCCTGCCCTTCGTAGCCGTGCGGCAGCATCAGGGTGAGGCCGTTAACGCGGCCCCACTTGACCTCGCCCGATGCGATGAACTGGTCAATCACCACTTGCGCGCCGTTGGCAAAGTCACCGAATTGCGCTTCCCAGATCACCATGGTGTTGGGGTCGTTAGACGCGTAACCGTACTCAAAGCCCAGCACCGCTTCTTCGGACAGGATCGAGTCGATCACCACAAATGGGGCTTGTCCGTCGGCCACATTTTGCAAAGGCACATAGGTGCCTACGTCCCATTTTTCGCGGTTCTGATCATGGATAACAGCATGGCGGTGGGTAAAGGTGCCGCGCCCACTGTCCTCACCGGATAGCCGGACCGGATAGCCACTAGCCACCAGGGAAGCCAGGGCCATGTGCTCGCCCATGCCCCAATCCACCGGAATATCGCCCCGGCCCATTGCTGCGCGGTCGTCATAGACCTTACGCACCAACTGGTGCGGAGTAACGGTGTTTGGAATTGTTGTGAGGCGTTCGGCTAAGCGCTTCCACTCGCTCAGGGGCAGCGCGGTATCGCCCACGTCGGTCCATTTTTTGCCTAAAAACGGCGCCCAATCCACGGTGAACTTGGTCTTGAAATTGGTGAGCACCGGATCGGCCGCATGTCGCCCTTCCTCCAATGCCGCGCGGTACGCTTTGGCCATGTCATCGCCCAAGGTTTCGCCCAGGCCTTGCGCGCTCAATTTGTCCGCAAATAGCTTGCGGGTACCCGGATGCGCGCCGATTTTTTTATACATCAGTGGTTGCGTCAGGCTGGGTGTGTCCTGCTCGTTGTGACCCAACTTGCGGAAGCAAATAATGTCAACTACCACGTCCTTGCGGAACTTCATGCGGTATTCAAGCGCGAACTGCGTAGCCAGCACCACGGCCTCGGGGTCGTCGGCGTTGACGTGCAGCACCGGGGCCTCCACCATCTTGACGATATCAGTACAAAACGCGCTGGAGCGCATATCGCGCGGATCTGAGGTGGTAAAGCCGATTTGATTGTTGATGATGATGTGTACCGTACCGCCTGTGGTGTAGCCACGGGTCTGGGCAAGCGCCAGGGTCTCCTGGTTCACGCCCTGGCCACCAAAAGCGGCATCGCCATGCACCAGCACCGGCAGGACTTGCTTACCCTGCGGATCAGAACGTCGGTCCATGCGCGCGCGCACCGAGCCTTGCACCACAGGGTTGACGATTTCGAGGTGCGAGGGATTAAAAGCCAGCGACAAATGCACCGGGCCGCCAGGCGTGCTCATGTCAGAGCTAAAGCCCTGGTGGTATTTCACATCGCCAGAGGTCAGCTCCTCGGGGGCGGTGTGGTCAAACTCAGCAAACAAATCTTTGGGCTGCTTACCCATGGTATTGACCAACACGTTCAGGCGGCCGCGGTGGGCCATACCGATCACAATTTCCTGCACGCCCTGGCTGCCTGCAGCCTGAATCAGCTCGTCCATGGCCGCGATAAAGCTCTCGCCGCCTTCCAAAGAGAAGCGCTTTTGGCCTACGTATTTGGTATGCAGAAAACGCTCTAAGCCTTCTGCTGCGGTCAGACGGCCCAGGATGTGCTTTTTCTTATCGGCATTGAAATTGGGTTTGCTGCGCACGCTTTCGAGCTTTTGTTGCCACCAACGCTTTTCATCCTGGTCGGTGGCATACATGAACTCGGCACCTAAGGTTCCGCAATAGGTCTCGCGCAAGGCATTAAGCAGTTCGCGCAGCGACATGCTATTCTTGCCGAAGAAGGTATTGCTGGTGTCAAACACCGTTTCTTGGTCGGCATCGCCAAAACCGTAAAACGCAGGGTCCAGGTCAGGAATGCGGGGGCGCTCGGTGCGCTTGAGCGGGTCTAGATCGGCCCAGCGCTGGCCGACGTTGCGGTAGGCGGCAATCAGTTGCTGCGCTGCGGTGCGCTTGCGGCCCATTTCAGCATCGGCGCTGGCCAGCACCACGCGGGTGCCACCGGACTTGGCGCGTTGAGCAAAGGCGTTGACTACCGGCAGATGCGCCACATCGCGCGCGTTGCTGCCATCCGAGGCTGGCACATGCTGCAAGGCGTCAAAGTAGTCGCGCCAGGTGTCAGGCACGCTGCCAGGGTTGTCGAGGTAATTTTCATACATCTCTTCGACATAGGGCGCATTGCCGCCGAACAGAAATGTGTTGCCCAGATAGGCTGAATAGACGGACGAACTCGTACTCATTTTTCGCTGACCTCCGTTTCCCTCCGGGGAAACATAAGCTGGTTAAAGGACCTTCCGCTGTACGGCTTGACCGGATGGCGGATGCGACGTTGGCGTTGGGCGCCTTGGTAACACCGCGCATTGTGCCATCGAAACTGGGCCCGCTCACTCTGGCCGCTCAGTGGGGATTGACACTTGGTCAGACAGTGCTTTACATCAAATCTCGGATTTGCTGCAGCGCCGAGGGGTCTTCCATGGTCGTCAAATCGCCTGGATCCCGCCCTTCACACACCGCCTGGATAGCGCGGCGCAGCAACTTGCCGCTACGGGTTTTGGGCAGCACGGTCACAAAACGCACCCGCGCCGGGCGACCGATAGCGCCAATTGACTGGTCTACCAGCTTCATGATTTCGCCTTCCAGCGCAAACCGGGCTTTGTCATCCACCAATCCGCTGACGTCTTTGACCACGGCAAATGCCATGGCCACTTGACCTTTGAGTGTGTCAGCCACGCCTACCACGGCCACTTCGGACACATTGGGGTGACCCGAAATGCACTCTTCTATCTCACGGGTGCCCAGGCGGTGACCGGCCACGTTAATCACGTCGTCGGTTCGGCCCAGGATGAAGTAGTAGCCATCTTTGTCGCGCGTGGCCCAGTCAAACGTGCTGTACACCAATTTTCCCGGAACGCTTTTCCAATAGGTGTTGACAAAGCGATCATCGTCTTGCCAGACGGTTTGCATGCATCCGGGCGGCAGAGGCCCTTCGATGACCAGTACCCCTTTTTTATCCGCGCCGTGCAGCTCTTCGCCCGTGGCCTCATCCAGCAGTTTGACGTCATAGCCGTACATGGCGATGCCGGGGCTACCGAATTTGCTGGGCGCTTTTTCTACACCGTTGGCAATGGTCAGAATAGGCCAGCCGCTCTCGGTCTGCCAGTAGTTGTCGATGATGTCTTTGCCCAAGCCATCGCTAATCCATTGCGCGGTGGGTTCGTCCAGTGGTTCGCCAGCCAAGAAAAGAGTGCGCAGGCTGCTCAGGTCGTAGCGCTTTAGCAAAGCCGGATCCTGTTTTTTGAGCACACGGATAGCGGTCGGGGCACTGAACATCACAGTAACTTTGTACTTCTCTACCAAGCTCCACCAAATGCCGCCGTCAGGCCGGATGGGCAGGCCTTCATACATGATAGTGGCCATACCGGCAATCAAAGGGCCATAGACAATGTAACTATGGCCGACCACCCAGCCGATATCGCTGGTGGAGAAATAGGTTTCACCGGCCTTGCCGCAAAAAATGGTTTCCATGCTGGCCGCCAGAGCGACAGCGTAACCACCGGTATCGCGCTGCACGCCTTTGGGTTTGCCAGTAGTACCGCTGGTGTAGAGCGTGTAGCTGGGGTGGGTCGCATCGACCCATTCGCAGGGTACAACCGCGTTTTGGTGCTTTTCTTGCAGGCTGGCCCAGGTGTGGTCGCGCCCGGCAGAAAGGGCCATGGGGGCCAACTGGCGGTCTACTAATAGAACCGCCTGCGGCTTGTGGCTGGACAAGGCCAGCGCTTCGTCCAGCAGCGGTTTGTAGGGAACCACTTTGCCGCCGCGCGAGCCCGCATCCGCACTGACCACCACCACCGGTGAAGCGTCTTCAATGCGCGAAGCCAGGGAGACCGACGCGAAGCCACCAAATACAACCGAGTGAATGGCACCGATGCGGGCGCAGGCCAGCATGGCAAATGCAGCTTCGGCCACCATAGGCATGTAAATAAGGACCCGATCTCCTTTGTGCACACCCAGGTCCTTCAACGCTGCGGCCATCGTTTGCACATGCGCATGCAACTGGCGGAAGGTGTAGGTTTGCTCGGTATCGGTTTCGGTGGATACGGCAATCAGGGCGATCTGGTCGGGCCGGTCTTTAAGGTGGCGGTCCACCGCGTTGTGGCACAAATTGGTGGTGCCACCTTCAAACCAGCGGGCAAAAGGCGGGTTGCTGTAGTCGCAAATTGTCTTGGGCTGGGTATGCCAATCGATGCGCTTAGCTTGCTCCGCCCAAAAGGCGTCGCGGTCATCGATAGAACGGCGGTGAAAAGCTTTGTAGTCGGGCATGTCTGTCTCCACGAGTAGGTCTACGCCAGGTCCGCGTAGTGGTGCGGATTATGAACATTCAACTTGCTAGTGGCTGACTAGGGCCTCTGCCAAGGCCTCATACCCGACCTCACTTAATCAAAGCCTGTACTGCCCGAAACTGGGGATGGTCGGCATGGCGCAGCCACTCAAAGGCCACCATTTCGGTCGTCAGTAATTCAGCACCGGCGCTGGCCAGGCGGTCAAAGGCAGCATCGCGGTTGCGCTCGGTGCGCGAGCTGCAGGCGTCCGTAACGACCCATACTTCGAACTCATCCTCCAGCAAACCCAGCGCGGTTTGCATCAGGCAGACATGGGCCTCGCATCCAGCCAACACGATCGACGGGCGGAGGTTTTGCTCCTGCGACGGCTTTTGCAAGTGCTTAGGCAGGCTGCGCGCATTGCCACCTGCGGGTTTGACGGGTGGGCGCAAAAGCTCGGACAAGCCGTCCTCCACCCCGCTGAAATGCGTTTTTTGGAGGCCACGCAAAAGGCGGCCAGCGGCTAGCGCCTGGGTCGCTTCCAGCAAAGGCTCAGAAGTCGGCCCCAGTCGGTCAGGACTTTGTTCTAGCAAAACGGTCGGCACCTGCATCAGCGCCGCCAGGCGGGCCAGGCGCACTGCGTTGGACATCACCTGTGGGGCGTCAAACAAAGCGGGGATCAGACGCGCCTGGTAGTCCACCAATACCAACTGGCTTTCTTCAACATCGAGCAACATAAGCATTCTTTCCGTTGGCTTAAATTGCAGAGCATAACCAGTCGCCAGAGTGAGGCTTGCGGCGCGCTGGCGAGTTGGATATTCGGGGGATTGGCCGGTCTAGCAAATCCAGTGCGATCATACTTAAGAGCTCTTCCGATTCCAAAAACATCTAATTTTTCTTCATATTATTAATATGAATCAATAACTTATGCAATTTTATTAAAGTAAATTTGAGTTGACTTAAAGTGCCCGATGCACTAAAATAGATCAATGAATTTCCCATCCCGCGTCGCACTCTGCCTAGCTTTTTTCTGCGGAGTCTGCACTGCCCAAACATCCCCAACCAATGATGAATTAGGCAAATTTATAGCTGACAAAGGCTTGCTCAACCGCATCAGCGAGGCGGGCAACCAAATGCAAAACCAGGCTTCCGAACTGGTTGTGGGCGCCATGGCGTTTCTCGGTGTCCCCTATCGGCGAGGCGGCAACAGTGCGGATAGCGGCTTTGACTGCAGTGGTTTTGTCAAAACCATCTACGAGCAAAGTATTGGACTGGTGCTACCGCGCAGCGCAGCGCAACAAGCAGCAGCCACCCAAACAATTGACAAATCGGAGCTGCGCCCTGGCGATTTGGTGTTTTTCAATACCATGCGCCGCGCCTTCAGCCATGTGGGCATTTACGTGGGCAATGGCAAATTCATCCATTCGCCCAAGCCCGGCGCTGAAGTGCGCGTCGAGGACATGGGCTTGGCCTATTGGACCCGCCGCTACGATGGTGCCCGCCGCGTGCAGCCCGGCAGCACCCCCACCCCCTAAGCGCTAATTCGCGCTGAACGAAAACTGCCCCGGGTTGCGAATCGGGTCCACGCCAACGTGGATGGTGTCTTTGGGCACAAATCGTCCCTCTAAAAGCAATTTAGAAAGCGGGTTTTCAAGCCGCTGCTGGATGGCACGCTTTAGTGGCCTGGCACCATAGACCGGGTCAAATCCCACTTTGGCCAACTCGGCCACAGCAGCGTCCGATACATCCAGCACATAGTCCATCCGCGCCAGGCGATCCATCAAGGTTTGCAGTTGGATCTTGGCGATATTGGCAATATGGCCCGCGTCCAGCGCGTGGAAGACCACGGTCTCGTCGATACGGTTGATGAACTCAGGCCGGAAATGGTTTTTCAATTCACCAGTGACGGCGTCTTTAATTTCTTCGCGATCCTGGCCGACCATGCTTTGAATTAATTGCGACCCGATATTGCTGGTCATCACGATGATGGTGTTTTTAAAGTCGACGGTACGCCCCTGACCATCAGTCAGGCGGCCATCGTCTAGCACTTGCAAAAGGACATTGAAAACGTCCGCGTGCGCTTTCTCCACTTCGTCGAGTAACAGCACGCTATAGGGTTTGCGGCGCACCGCTTCGGTGAGGTAACCCCCCTCTTCGTAGCCCACATAGCCGGGCGGTGCGCCTATCAAACGCGCCACCGAATGCTTTTCCATGAACTCGCTCATGTCGATGCGAATCAAATGGTCTTCACTGTCAAACAAGAAGCCAGCCAGCGCTTTGCACAATTCCGTCTTGCCCACGCCGGTTGGCCCTAAAAACAAGAAGGAGCCGGTGGGGCGGTTTGGGTCCGACAGGCCAGAGCGCGAGCGGCGTATGGCATTTGCCACGGCTCCGATGGCTTCGTCCTGTCCGACCACGCGCTGGTGCAAACGCTCTTCCATCAGCAGTAATTTTTCGCGGTCGCCCTGCATTAGCTTGGCGATGGGGATGCCGGTCGCGCGCGCCACCACTTCGGCGATTTCTTCGGCGCCTACCTGCGTGCGCAGCAATTGCGGCATTGCACCCTCGCCACCTTTAGCACGGCCTGCTTCGGTGTCTTGCGCCTCTTTCAAGCGCTTTTCCAAGGCGGGCAACTTGCCGTATTGCAATTCCGCCACTTTGGTCAAGTCGCCTTTACGGGTGAGGGTCTCGATCTGCTGGCGCAGGACGTCAATCTCAGCGCGAATCTGGGCGCTGCCCTGCGCGGTGGCTTTTTCCGCCTTCCAGATTTCGTCCAAGTCCGCGATTTCGCGCTGCAGGGTGCTGATTTCCTCGTTAATCAGTTCAAAGCGCTTGATAGAGGCTTCGTCTTTTTCCTTTTTTACCGCTTCGCGTTCGATCTGCAACTGAATCAGGCGCCGATCAAGCTTGTCCATCACCTCGGGCTTGGAATCGAGTTCGATCTTGATCTTAGCCGCGGCTTCGTCAATCAAGTCGATCGCCTTGTCCGGCAGGAAGCGGTCGGTGATGTATCGGTGACTCAGTTCCGCCGCAGCCACGATGGCCGGGTCTGTGATGTTGACGCCGTGGTGCACCTGGTAGCGCTCTTTAAGGCCACGCAAAATCGCAACGGTGGCTTCTACGGTCGGCTCACCCACCAGGATCTTCTGAAAACGCCGCTCTAGGGCAGCGTCCTTTTCGATGTATTTGCGGTATTCGTCCAAGGTGGTGGCACCCACGCAATGGAGTTCGCCACGCGCCAAAGCCGGCTTGAGCATATTGCCGGCGTCCATCGCGCCTTCGGCTTTCCCGGCGCCCACCATGGTGTGCAATTCATCGATGAAGACGATGGTTTGACCCTCGTCCTTGGACAGGTCTTTTAAGACGTTCTTCAGGCGCTCTTCGAATTCGCCCCGGAACTTGGCACCTGCCAAAAGCGAGGCCATGTCCAGCGACAGCACTCGCTTACCTTTAAGCGAATCGGGCACCTCGCCGGCCACTATCCGCTGGGCCAGGCCTTCAACGATGGCGGTCTTGCCCACACCGGGCTCGCCAATTAACACCGGGTTGTTCTTGGTACGACGTTGCAGCACCTGAATGGCGCGGCGGATTTCATCGTCTCGGCCAATGACCGGGTCCAGCTTGCCAGCGCGGGCGCGCTCAGTCAGGTCCACGCAGTACTTTTTCAGCGATTCGCGCTGGTCTTCGGCGTCGGCGCTGTCCACGCCCTGCCCGCCACGCACCGCCAATATGGCCGCGTCCAAGCTTTTGCGGCTCAGGCCCAAGCCCTGGGCCTGCTTTGCAAATTCCGACTTGGCCTCGCTTAAGGCCACAAGAAACAGCTCGCTGGCGACATATTGGTCACCGCGCTTCATAGCTTCTTTTTCGCAAGCCTGCAATAGGCTGACCATGTCGCGCCCAACCTGCACCTGGTCTTGGCCTTGGACCTGCGGCAGTTTGTGAGCGGCGGCGTCCGCCATGCTTATGAGGGAGGGCACATTGACCCCCGCCCGCTGGAGCAAGGCCTTGGGCCCGTCATCTTGGCGGAGCATGGCTCCGAGCACATGGGCCGGCTCAATGTAGGCATGGTCTTGGGCTAGGGCAGCGCTTTGCGCCTCACCCAGAGCCTCTTGAAACTTAGTCGTTAATTTGTCAATTCGCATCGCAATACCTCGCTTTGGAGTCAGCTTGGGGCCTCACCTGTATTTTCAAGGCGCTGGAGCGCCCCGGGCTTGTCTAAAATCAAGCGGATGAACATTCACCAGCTTAATGTGCAATATGACGAACGCCATGACCGCCTGCTGGTGCGCATAAAAACGGTACAAGAGCAAGAAATCCGGCTTTGGCTGACCCGGCGTATCGGCATCAAGTTAGTCGAGCCGCTGCAAACTACGGTGGCGCGTATCGAGTCACTGGACCCCGCAGTCACCCTGGCAGACGAGGAATCGCGAAAAATTTTGGTGGACCTCAAACAAGAAGACTTTTTAAAAAAAGCCGATTTACAAACCCCTTATTCTGAACAAAAAAGCGAGCTGCCGATGGGCGTGCTTCCGATGCTGGTAACCGAAGTCACGATCCATGTGCACGCCAATGGCATGACCCAATTGGTGATCAAGGACGCCGGCGATGACGCGCAGGAGCCGCGCAGCTGCACGCTCAATATGCAGTCCTTCATGGTGCATGGCCTGTTGCATTTGTTGCAACAAGCAGTGCACCGCTCGCAATGGCTCGAACCGATCGACCCGCCCGATGCCGATGACGGTACGTCAGACGCCGCGCATTTGCGCCGAAGCCAAAAAAAGGTTTACACCCACTGAGGTCAGCGGGCATCCGCTTCGACAAGCCTATCAGGCGTTGCTTTTTTCTATTCCCCAGCGCGCTAGCGCTAGGTCATCGGAAACGCGTGCGTCAACCCATTGCGCTCCTTGCGCTGTTTGCTCCTTTTTCCAAAAAGGGGCCTGTGTCTTGAGATAGTCCATGACGAACTCGCAGGCCTTAAAGCTCTCGCCACGATGGGCCGAGGCTGCGACCACCAACACCACCGGTTCCGTCGGGAGCATTAAACCGATACGGTGTACCACCCGTACGCCGTAAATATCAAAGCGCACATGGGCCTCGTTAATCATGGCTTCGATAGAGTTTTCTGTCATGCCGGGGTAGTGTTCCAGCTCCAAAGTTTGCACGCTACCAGCGTGCGCTGCGTCATGCACATTGCGATCGCGAACGGTGCCCAAAAACGTGCAGACGGCTCCAATACGCGGGTCGTTTTGCTGCAAAGCGGCGATTTCCTCGGATACATCAAAACGCGCTGCTTGAATCCGTACACGCGCTGAACCGTTTAGCCCGGATGGAGCAACAGGCTGGCTCATGTTGCCACCTCAAGCCCGTAGAAAAGAAAAAGCGACACCATGCTTAGCCGCCCGTGACCGGTGGAAAGAACGCAACCTCAGCACCTGGCGTTAAATCGGCGTCTTCGTCGCACAAGTTTTGATTCAGTGCCATTCGCAGCACCCGGTCGCGTCCTAGCGCCTGGGCGGCCGGACCACCGCTTTGCACCAATTCGTCGCGCAATTGGCCCAAAGTTTTCGCTTGCGTTTCATAAGACTGGCCACCCATGCCCATGGTCTCCCGGATGCTGGCGAAGTACTTAAGGGTGATCTGCATACCGGTAAATGTAACTAAGGCGCCGGCTACTCGATCAGCCCAGCAAATCGCCCAGGCTGATGAAACGCACAGTGTCTCCGCGTGCGATAGTTCTGCCCGGTGGGTTGTCCACAAACCCATCGCCCCAAACCACCGAGGTCAGCACGCCCGAACTCTGGTTGGGGAACAGGTCCAGGCCGCCATGCGCATTGCGCCTGACGCGCAAAAACTCCTGCCGCCGATCCGCGCGCGGCCAATCAAAGTCCGCGCGCAATGGCTGGCTGGGTAAAGCCACATCCTGGACTCCCTGCATACGCAACAAAAACGGACGTACCAAAAGTAAAAAGGTGACAAAGCTGGAAACCGGGTTACCGGGCAAACCAATAAAGTGCGCTGCATCCACCTGACCGTGTGCAAAAGGCTTACCCGGTTTGATAGCGATTTGCCACAGGTCCAGACGTCCCAGTTGCTGCACTGCAGGTTTGATGTGGTCTTCTTCGCCCACCGACACGCCACCGCTGGTCAGCACCAGATCATGCGCCTGCGCAGCATCGCGCAAGGCCTGCACTGTCGCATCCAAGCGGTCTGGCACGATGCCCATATCTGTAACTGCGCAGCCCATGCGACGCAATAAGGCCGACAGAAAAAACCGATTGGAGTTGTAGATAGAACCGGGTGGCATATCCTGCGGCGCTACCGTGCCGGGCATCACCAGTTCGTCGCCGGTGGAAAACAATGCGACGCGCGGCTTGCAAGCTACTTGCAATTGCGCCAGGCCCACGCTAGCGGCCATGCCTAGTGCCGCAGGGCCCAGACGCAAACCGGACTGCAACACCGTTGCACCGTTCATCACGTCCTCACCGCGGTGGCGTATCCATTGGCCGGTTTGGGGCTGGGTCTGCACTTGGATCGCTGACAACGAAGGATTCGCGCCCTGCACGTCCTGACAATCCTCCTGCATGACCACCGCGTCAGCGCCCAATGGAATTGGAGCGCCAGTGAAGATGCGCGCTACCGTGCCCGCTTGCAGCGGTGCGCCCTGGCTACCGGCGGGAATGCGTTGAGAGACTGGCAATGTGCGCCCTGGCGCAATATCCGCGCAGCGGACGGCGTAACCATCCATGGAACTGTTGTCATGCGGCGGCACTTCCAGCATTGACACCACATCCTGCGCCAATACCCAGCCATCGGCCTCTAAGGTACTGAGCATTTCGGTGCGCACCGGTCTGTTGTCCAAGGCCGCGAGCAATTGGCTTAGCGCTGTTTCCAGCGGCAAGAGGGGGCTACGTGGCTGTGTGGACATGCGGACGAATCAGTCGCAAGCCGAAGCGATATAAGCTTTGATCGTGTCCACATCCGCATCCATCACCTGCACGCGCTTGGGCAGCGCTTCAATGCCTGCAAACTTAGCTGGACGCTCTGGCTCGCGACCTAATGCTTCTACGATGGTGGATGCAAATTTGATGGGCAAAGCGGTTTCCAGAACCACCATGGGAACACCCGCCTGGCGGTATTGCTGCGCTACTTTGAGGCCATCGGCGGTATGGGTATCGACCATCACGCCAAAGCGCTGCCAGGTGTCGCGGATAGTGGCGATGCGGTCGGCGTGCGTACTTTTGCCACTGATAAATCCGTAAAGACTTGCAGCCTGGGCAAACAGCGGGTCGGCGTGTAAATCGAAAACACCTGTTCGCGCCAGTCCGGCGCCAAACAAATCCGCCACACGCGCGCTGTTACGACCCAGTAAATCGAACACAAAGCGTTCAAAATTGCTGGCCTTGGAAATATCCATAGACGGGCTTGATGTCTCATGCGTGTCCGCACTTCCCCGCACGCGGTAGACACCGGTGCGGAAAAATTCGTCGAGCACATCGTTTTCGTTGGTGGCCACCACCAATTTCTCGATAGGCAGCCCCATCATGCGCGCGACATGGCCGGCGCACACATTGCCAAAGTTTCCGCTGGGCACGCAAAAAGACACTCGTTCGGTGTTGCTGCCCGTAGCCTGAAAATAACCGGCAAAGTAATAGACCACTTGCGCCATCAGACGCGCCCAATTGATCGAATTGACGGTGCCGATCTTGTAACGCTGTTTGAAAGCCAAGTCATTGGAGACGGCTTTCACCAAGTCCTGGCAATCGTCAAACACGCCGCGTATGGCGATGTTGTGGATGTTGTCATCGAGCAGGCTAAACATCTGAGCTTGCTGGAACGGGCTCATGCGCCCATCCGGGCTGGTCATGAAAACGCGCACGCCTTTTTTCCCGCGCATCGCATACTCCGCAGCACTGCCCGTATCGCCACTGGTAGCACCAAAAATATTAAGCTCTTCGCCGCGCCGAGCCAGTTCGTATTCAAACAAATTGCCCAGAAGCTGCATGGCCATGTCTTTGAAGGCCAGCGTCGGTCCGTTGGACAAGGCCTCGAGGTACAGGCCCGCTTCCAGCCGCTTGAGGGGCACTATCGCCTCCGTACCGAAGACCTCGGCGGTATAAGTTTTGCGACACAAGGCGCGCAAATCAGCGGTGGGAATGTCGTCCACATACAAGGACAAAATCTCAAAAGCCAAGTCTGCATAAGGCAAGCTACGCCAACGGGTTAATGTGGCGTTATCAATCTGCGGGTAGTGCTTTGGCAAGTACAAGCCACCATCGGGCGCCAGACCCTCGAGCAAGATTTCGCAAAAGCGCTTGGGCGCTGCCTGACCCTCTGTGGCACGGGTGGAGATGTACTGCATCAAGCCAACTCTTCCTTCCGGATACGGACGATGTTTTGTAATACCGTAGGCAGGGCCTGCATACGCGCCAGGGCCGCGTCCATGCGCGCTTCCTGGCAGTCGTGCGTCAAAATAATCAGGTCGGTTTGACTGGCGCTGTCGCTATCAACTTCGTCGGCTTCGCGCTGCAATACGGCATCGATGCTGATATCTGCTTCGGCCAATATTCCCGTCACCTTGGCCAGCACACCCGCTTGGTCCGCGACGCGCAAACGCAGGTAGTAACTGGTGACGACCTCGCTCATAGGGAGTATGGGCAAATCGCTCATCGCATCCGGCTGAAACGCCAGATGCGGTACGCGCTGGGCGGCATCTGCAGTGTGCAATCGCGTTACGTCCACGAGGTCGGCGATTACAGCGCTGGCCGTAGGCTCAGAGCCCGCACCCTTACCGTAATACAAAGTAGTACCCACCGCATCACCCTGCACTACCACGGCGTTCATTGCACCCTCCACATTGGCGATCAATCGCTTAGCCGGCACCAAACTTGGGTGGACGCGCAACTCGATACCCTCAGCACGCCGCTTAGCAATGCCCAACAACTTGATACGGTAACCCAGTTGCTCCGCGTAGCGAATGTCTTGCGCAGACAGCTTGCTTATGCCTTCAACATAGGCCTTGTCAAACTGCACCGGTACGCCAAACGCAATCGCTGACATGATGGTCACTTTATGTCCTGCATCAATGCCTTCTATGTCGAACGTCGGGTCCGCCTCGGCATAGCCTAAACGTTGCGCCTCTTTAAGCACGTCCGCAAAATCAAGTCCTTTACTACGCATTTCCGAAAGGATGAAATTGGTCGTGCCATTGATGATTCCCGCGATCCACTCGATCCGATTAGCCGTCAAGCCCTCGCGCAGCGCTTTGATGATGGGGATACCACCAGCAACGGCTGCTTCAAACGCGACTATGACGCCTTTGGCCGAAGCGGCAGCAAAAATCTCAGTCCCATGCACTGCCAGCAAAGCCTTGTTGGCGGTCACCACATGTTTACCCGCGGCAATGGATTCCAGCACCAGCGTCCTGGCAATTCCGTAGCCACCAATCAACTCAATGACGATATCAATATCAGGATTCGCAAGCACTGCGCGGGCATCATTCACCACCGTAACGCCCTCACCCACGACGGATCGAGCGCGCTCAATATCCAAATCGGCCACCATCGTGATTTCAATTCCACGCCCTGCGCGTCGCTGAATTTCAGGCTGATTGCGTTTCAGCACATTGAATGTTCCGGTGCCTACCACACCGATGCCAAGTAGGCCTACTTGAATGGGTTTCATATCGCTCTTATAAAAATCACACTGTCAAAATTAAAAAACCGCAGGTCGCACCGTTAAGCATTTGCGTGACTCAATCGGTACCGCTCCAGAAACCGCTCCAGCCGCCCAATGGCCTCGCGCAAATCATCCTCATGTGGTAAAAAAACAATCCGGAAGTGATCCGGCGCTTCCCAGTTAAAGCCTGTCCCCTGAACCAGCATGACACGTGTTTCCTGCAATACATCCAGGAAAAACTGCTGGTCGTCGACAATCGGGTACATCTTGGGGTCCAGACGCGGAAACATATACAGAGCGGCGCGCGGTTTTACGCAGCTAACACCGGGAATTGCGGTGATCAGCTCATAGGCCAAGTCGCGCTGACGCCGCAGGCGCCCGCCTTCGCACACCAGATCATCAATGCTCTGGTAGCCACCAAGCGCAGTCTGAATCGCATATTGGCCAGGAACGTTAGCGCACAAGCGCATGTTCGAGAGCATATTCAAGCCCTCGATGTAGTCCTTGGCGTAGCGCTTGTCGCCGGACAATGCCAACCAGCCCGCCCGGTAACCGCAGGAGCGGTAACTTTTCGACAATGAATTGAAGGTCAGCGTCAATACGTCTTGACTGAGCGATGCGATGGCGGTATGGCGTACACCGTCGTACAAGACTTTGTCGTACACCTCATCGGCAAACAAAACCAAACCATGTTCGCGCGCAATCGCCACGATCTCGAGCAGCAATGAATCCGAATACAGCGCGCCGGTAGGGTTGTTAGGGTTGATCACCACAATGCCTTTGGTGCGAGGCGTAATCTTCGCGCGAATGTCGGCCACATCTGGCATCCAGCCCTTGGATTCGTCGCAGCGGTAATGCACCGGTGTACCACCGGATAAGCTTGCGGCGGCGGTCCATAATGGGTAATCCGGCGCTGGCAAAAGCAGTTCGTCGCCGTCATCGAGCAAGCCGTTAGTCGCCATCACAATCAGTTCGCTAGCGCCGTTGCCAAGGTAAATGTCATCCAATGTCACGCCCTTGATGCCTTGCTTCTGGGTTTCATGCATGACCGCTTTGCGCGCGGCGAAGATGCCTTTGCTGTCGGAATAGCCTGAAGAATTAGGCAAATTGCGGATCATGTCCTGCTGAATTTCCTCAGGCGCGTCAAAACCGAATACCGCCAGGTTGCCGATGTTCAGTTTGATGATTTTTTGACCGTCATCCTCCATCTGCCGGGCGCGGTCCATGATGGGGCCGCGAATGTCATAGCAGACGTTGGCTAATTTGGCAGATTTCTGGATGGTTTTCAATGGCACTCCAATACAGGCACACAATGGGGGAAACCTATAATTTGACCACAGTTCAGCACTTTTCCCCTGCATAGGCCGGCCTTTGGGCTGCAATTTGTACACCATGAAACTTCAAGCCGACCAGGCCCAAGGCCTCAGTCTTACCGGCTACGGGCCGGGCTGGATAGCCATCAACGGGGAGAAGGTGATGCACAGCATGCTGCTCAGCAGCATGGGGCATCGGCAAAACTGGGGCTGCGAGCGCTTTGAACTCCTTGGCGCTGCACAATTTGACGGCCTGGCGGATTGGGGCGCTGAACTGGTGCTTTTTGGTAGTGGCGAGCGGCTGCGTTTCCCGCAGTCGCAATGGCTGACGAGTCTCTATGCGCGTCGCATTGGTGTCGAAACCATGGATACCCCAGCCGCCTGTAGGACCTTCAACTTTCTGGCAGCAGAAGGCCGCAAAGTAGTAGCAGCGTTGTTGGTCTAAGGTCGGCGTCAAGTCGGCCGCCACAAAGTCCCTACTTTTTTCAGCGTAAAATAGCGGGTTGACGCCGCCACTAGAGACTCAAACCATAGTGAGACGGCCTGCCTGACAAATTCTGCACGCGAGACTCAATACCCTATGGCGATCGTTGTCAACAAACCGCTACCCGAATTTGAAGCCAATGCCACTGGCGGAGTCCGAGTAACTAACAACTCGCACGTGGGTAAGACCCTTGTGCTGTATTTTTATCCCAAAGACAACACACCGGGCTGTACGACGGAAGCGATGCAATTTCGCGACCATTACGCCGATTTCGTAAAAGCCGAAAGCCAAGTATTTGGAGTATCACGGGACAATATGAAATCCCATGACGAATTCAAAGCACGCCTGGAGTTGCCTTTTGAATTGATCGCAGATACCGAAGAAAAGATGTGCCACATGTTTGGCGTGGTCAAAAACAAGATCATGTACGGCAAAAAGGTCAAAGGTATCGAACGCAGTACATTTTTGATAGGCCCTGATGGCCTTGTCAAGGAAGAATGGCGAGGGCTTAAAGTGCCAGGTCATGTGGAAGAAGTACTGCAAGCAGTTAAATCACTTAAAGGCAAAGCCTGATCGGCTTCAAGTAGTTCAATCTGGCCTAATTTTGCGGTCATACGCCTCATGCATAATGGCTCGATGCCTCCAATTTCCACCTTGTCCGACGAAGGCCACCTGATACTAAGGTGGCCTTTTTTATGCCGGATAGTTTGTAACACCTGATTTTTAATTTTCGAGTTGTACGACATGCCATTGCCACCCGCGCCTACTAAGCCCGCTGACAAACTATCTCCTTCTGCTTTCTCAAAATCGAAACCCCAAGGCCGGTCAGCAAATGCCAAGCGCCAAAGCGCTCTCCGCGAACCGAAGGTCATGTCGGCGGCACCGAATGCACACTTGGAGCAGCACTCCAAGCAGGGAACGACAGCACAGGTGATCCCGATTTCGGCAGCTATCCAGGTCCACAGTTACCCGCAATCCCGCGCACCACAGATTGAACAAAGTGCCGACACAAGCAAAGTAGCGCCGGATCGCACTGCGGGTATTACCAAGCCGGCGCCACGCGGCGAGAAAAAAGCAAGGCGCACCGGGCCGCCCAAGTTATTTGTGCTGGACACCAATGTGTTGCTTCACGATCCGATGTGTCTGTTCCGTTTCGAAGAGCACGATATTTTTCTGCCAATGATTGTGTTGGAAGAACTCGACGGTCACAAAAAAGGTATGACCGAAGTGGCGCGCAACGCGCGGCAAACTAGCCGCACGCTGGATGCATTGGCGGGTACGACTGGGGCCGATATAAGCAGCGGCTTCAAGCTTGATAGCACCGGGCAGCGTGAGGCTAAGGGTAAGCTCATGTTCCAAACGCTGGCACTGGATTACAGCCTGCCGGGCAGCCTGCCGCAGGGCAAAGCAGACAACCAGATATTGGGGGTGGTGGCGGCCTTGCGGACACAGTACGCACCACGTGAAGTGGTGCTGGTATCGAAAGACATCAACATGCGCGTAAAAGCCCGCGCATTGGGTCTAGCCACCGACGACTACCAAAACGACAAGACGCTGGAAGACGGCGATCTGCTGTATTCGGGCGCCATGGCCCTGCCCGCTGATTTCTGGGCGACCCATGGACAAAAAATCGAGAGCTGGCAACAAGGTCAGCACACTTTTTACAAAATCGACGGACCTATCGTGCCGCAGATGCTGATCAATCAGTTTGTCTATTTCGAGTCGCCCGGTGAGCCCAGTCTGTATGCCCGCGTGACCGAAATTCGAGGCAATACCGCGGTACTCAAGACCTTGCGTGATTTCAATCATTTGAAAAATGCGGTTTGGGGCGTTACTACGCGAAACCGGGAGCAAAATTTCGCCATGAATTTGCTGACCGACCCTGATGTGGACTTTGTGACTCTTACTGGCACAGCGGGCACCGGCAAGACCTTGATGGCTTTGGCTGCTGGGCTCACGCAAGTACTCGATGACCGACGCTATACCGAGATCATCGTCACGCGCGCCACCGTCAGCGTAGGCGAGGACATTGGATTTCTGCCGGGTACCGAAGAGGAAAAAATGGGCCCCTGGATGGGCGCGCTGGACGACAATCTGGAAGTGCTGGGTAAAACTGATAGCAGCGCTGGCGAATGGGGCCGTGCTGCCACCTCGGAACTGATCCGCAGCCGCATCAAAATCAAAAGTATGAACTTTATGCGAGGGCGCACTTTTTTAAATAAGTACGTCATCATCGACGAGGCCCAAAACCTGACACCCAAGCAAATGAAAACCTTGATAACCCGCGCCGGGCCAGGAACCAAAATTGTTTGCATGGGTAATCTTGCGCAAATCGACACCCCTTACCTAACGGAAGGCTCCTCGGGTTTGACCTTCGCGGTTGACCGCTTCAAGGGCTGGCCCCATGGCGGACACATTACGCTAGCGCGGGGCGAGCGCTCACGCTTGGCCGATTTCGCCAGCGACGTGCTTTAGGCCTGTCGCCTAAAAGTCCCCGCCGCCGCCATGCGCCAGGTTTTCGAACTTGGTGATATTGCGCAGGAAAGCCAACTTCACGGTTCCGGTGGGGCCATTACGCTGCTTGGCGATGATGATCTCAGCCACACCCGGCTCTTTGCAAGCCTCTTTGGTGTAGTACTCGTCGCGGTAGATAAACATGATGATGTCGGCATCCTGCTCAATCGCGCCAGACTCACGCAAATCGCTCATCATGGGGCGCTTGTCAGGCCGCTGCTCCACGCTGCGATTAAGCTGTGACAAAGCCAAAACAGGGCACTTGAGCTCGCGCGCCAGCATCTTGAGTCCCCGGGAAATCTCGCCTAATTCTGTAGCGCGATTTTCGCCGTCGCTGCTTCCATTCATGAGCTGCAAATAGTCCACCACAATGAGCCCAAGTTGCCCGCAGTTACGCGATAAACGGCGCGCGCTGGAGCGTAAATCACTAGAGCTCAAACCCGCGCTCTCGTCAATATGCAGTGAGATATTTCGCAACTTTTCAATGGTTTCCGCAAGCCGAGGCCACTCTTCTTCGGTCAATTTTCCAGTGCGTAGGTGGCTTTGATCAATACGACCGATAGAGCCCACGATACGCACTGCTAACTGGGCGGCGCCCATCTCCATAGAAAACACTGCCACTGGCAGACCTTCGTTGAGGGCAACGTGCTCGGCAATATTGATTGCAAGTGCGGTCTTACCCATCGAAGGCCGGGCGGCGAGTACCACCAAGTCACCCGCCTGCAAGCCAGCGGTCATGCGGTCTAGGTCGTAAAACCCGGTAGGAACCCCCGTGACATCATTGGGGTTGTCCGCCATCTCCTGCACACGGTCCATCAGCTTGACGACCAGAGTCTCCATCACCTGAAATCCGTCGCTGTTTCGCTTACCCTGTTCGCCGATATTGAATATTTTTTGCTCGGCTTGGTCCACAATGTCCGAAATGGCCCGCCCCTGAGTGTTAAACGCACTGGTTGCGATATCGTCGCTGGCTGTCACTAGCTTGCGCAGAATAGACCGATCGCGCACAATTTCAGCATAGCGGCGGATATTGGCGGCGCTAGGTACGTATTGCGCTAGCGAATTGAGATAGACCATGCCGCCGATGTCATCGCCATGACCTTGGCTTTGGATATGCTCAAAAACCGTAATGACATCGGCAGGCCGGCTGCTATTGATCAGTGATCCAATGGCGGCAAACACGAGCTTGTGCTCGTAGCGGTAAAAGTCACCTTCTTGCACTACATCGCTGACGCGATCCCAAGCATTGTTGTCCAGCAGCAGGCCGCCCAATACGCTGGACTCACCTTCAATCGAGTGCGGGGGAATGCGCAGCTGCGCCAGTTGCCTGTCAGGCAATAAATCGTCCGGCTCTAAACCGTCTTCAGACATGCATCCATCCTTTTATTTACCAACATCCAGTACCCTTTGCGCACTGTTCCAACGAACCTGGATTCCAATAAAAAAGCCGCTAGGGCGAGCCCAGGCGGCTTTTGGAGCCAGGTGCAGCAGGGCCGCGGCCCTACAGCTTAACCTGAACGCGACCGAAATCGATCAGGCCGATTCGCCGTACACGGAGACGGTGATGTCCACCACCACGTCAGTATGCAGAGACACGCTGACTTGGGTGTCGCCAACCACTTTGATGGGGCCATTGGGCATACGGACGTTGGATTTAACGACTTCATAGCCGCCTTTGACCAATTCTTCGGCAATGTCCGCATTGGTAACCGAACCAAACAGGCGGCCATCAACGCCAGCTTTTTGAGTCAACTTGATGGAGGTACCACCCAGCTTTTCACCGAGCTTTTGGCTAGCAGCCAATTTAGCAGCGGCTGCCTTTTCCAATTCAACGCGGCGCGCTTCGAATTCGGCTTTGGCCGACTCGGTAGCGCGACGCGCGCGGCCGGAAGGGATCAAAAAATTACGGGCATAGCCGTCTTTGACTTTGACGATTTCACCCAGATTACCCAGGTTGACGACCTTGTCGAGCAGAATAATTTGCATGGTCGAGCTCCTTAGATCTTATGTTGGTCGCTGTACGGCAGCAGCGCAAGAAAACGCGCGCGTTTGATAGCGGTATTGAGTTGGCGCTGGAAAATCGCGCGGGTTCCCGTCAGGCGTGCGGGAATGATCTTGCCATTCTCAGCGATGAAATCACGCAAGGTGTCGATGTCCTTGTAGTCGATCTCTTCTACGCCTGTCACGGTGAAGCGGCAAAAGCGCTTGCGCTTGAACAGCAGCGATTGGGTATTGCGCTTGGGGCGCTTGTCTTTGTTGAACTTCTTGAACGTGGCCATAAAGCCTCCTATAACAAATCTTGTGAAAAATTCTGAATCTGCAAAACAATCGATTTACCGGCCCGGGAGTTACTCAGGTAACCCTGAAAATTCCACATGCTTCCTACCGCCTGACTCGCTAGCCTTTCAGCCAGCGCTCCAAAGGCCATCGCCTTGATCACCATCTTGACCTGCCGCGTGCCCTGCACATCCTGCAACTCTGACTGATGTTCCAGCACTAGCTGCAGCGCCGGGATACCGGCCGGTGTGTAGCGCAAGGTCTGCACCTCGGCGATACAGGCGGTCAAAACAACTGCGTTTGCGGACACTCCTGCCGTTTAGTCGATGTTGAAAAGCGCTATCAGGCTTGGTATTCAGCCTGTTGTGTCTTGCGGGCGTCTTCACGCTCCACGGTCTTCATCATCGAAGACGGGCCGGTATCGGCTTTCTTCTTGGATACGGTAAGGTGACGCAGCACCGCATCATTGAATTTGAAAGCGTGCTCTAGTTCGGCCATAACGGCCTGGTCAGCTTCGATATTCACGCACAGGTAGTGGGCTTTAGCAAGCTTGTTGATCATGTAGACCATTTGGCGACGGCCCCAGTCTTCAACGCGGTGCACTTTGCCACCGCCAGCGGTGATCATGCCCTTATAACGCTCCAGCATGGCCGGAACTTGCTCGCTCTGATCCGGATGGATCATGAGAATGATTTCGTAATGACGCATGGATACTCCTTATGGATTGGCCCCGTCGGGACCGGAAAAAGCTACCCCCGGCGTCTAATCGGGGTGCAGCAAGGCGAAAAGCCTACGATTATAGCCCGGCGTCGAGTATGTTCTGGAACTCAGGTACGACGCGCCCATGATCTCCAAGAGCTTAGGCCCGCAAGTCTGGTTCTGAAACACCCTTGTGCCCAGTCAAGGCACTGATTGCCAGGGTGGCGATAAAACCAGCTGGTACGCCGAAAACGCCGGCTGACACCGGCTGAATTCCCCGCCATAAGCCTGAAACCGGTCCAAGGCCGAGCGCATCTCTAAAGGCAGGCAAATTGCTCAGCATGTAGTACAAGGTGACGCCTAGCCCGGCCAACATGCCCCCGACCACCCCAGCGCGGGTGGTGCCGCGCCAAAAAATACCCAGAACCATGGATGGCACCAGGCCGGCACCAGCTAGCGAAAAAGACGCTGCAACCAAGTACAAAATGCCTGCTGGGCGCTGGGCCGCCGCATAGGCTGCCAGCAAGGCGACCACCAATAAGGCGAACTTGGACCACATGACAGTTCGCATGGCTTTTACTGGATCCGTTTGGCCTTCAAATGCCAGGTCATGCGCAAGCGCATTGCCAATTGTTAGCAGCAATCCGTCCGCCGTTGACAAGGCGGCCGCCAAGCCCCCGGCCGCGACCAGGACGGAAAACACGTAGGGCAAACCTCCGATTTCCGGGCTTGCAAGCATGATCAGGTCAGCCCCGACATGCAGCTCGGCAAATTGCAATAATCCGTCGCCATTCACGTCAGAAAACGACAACAGGCTGGGATCTTTGGACCATTGCGCCATCCATGCAGGCAATGCGTCAATAGGTTGCCCGACCAGATGGGCCATCACCTCGTACTTGACCAAAACCGCCAAGGCAGGCGCGCACAAATAAAGTAAGGCAATAAATACCAACGACCAGGCCACAGAAGTTCGCGCTTCATTCACCGAAGGCGTCGTAAAAAACCGCGTCAGTAAATGCGGCAAACCGGCCGTTCCCACCATCAAACAAAACATCAGTGCCAAAAAATTAGCACGGGAGCTATCGAATAGCGCAACCTCTTGCTCAGTACCCTTCGGGTCGCCAGAAAAGGCGCGTGTGTGAGGGTTCAAGCCTGATAAGGCCTGGGCTCGCTCGGCATAGTCGTTGACCTGCCGGCTCCATTGCGTCCGGGCGGCATCGGCATCTTTGGGCAAGGCCGCAAGCTCTTTTCGAAGGCGGGCTGCCGCAGACTGTTGGGCCGGTGCATCGCCAAGCGCTTGTAATTGAAGGCGCAATGCCAGTCGCTCCGCCTTTAGTGTGGCATCGACATCTTGCAGTTTTGCCTGCAACTTTTGGGCGCGTTCGCGATACAAGCTAATGACCTCCGCTTCAACCGGCGAGGCCAGTATCTGCGCTTCCATAGCCGAAATCTTGGCCAATTGCTGGCCATACGCGACGGCCGCTACCGGGTTACCCGTTTGTTGGTATGAGAGCCAACTCACTGGCAATAGGAAAGCCAGAATAAGTAGGACATATTGTGTCGCCTGCGTCCATGTCACCGCACGCATGCCGCCAAGAAAGGAACAAACCAGCACACCGCCCAAACCTAACAAAATACCGATTTCAAAATGCAAGCCGGTCAAGCGCGATGTAATTAGACCGACACCGTAAATCTGCGCCACCACGTAGGTAAAGGAACACAAGATAGCCGCCAGGGCGGCAATTCGGCGAGGCCATTTACCACCAAACCGTAAGGCAAAAAAATCTGGCAAGGTGTAAATATTGCACCGCCGTAAATATGGCGCAACTAGCAAAGCTAAAAGACAAAAACCCCCAGTCCACCCCAGCACATAGGCCAGGCCGCCGGGTTGATCTCCCATGCCCGAAAAACCTTGCAAGTACAGACCGCCGGACAGACTGATGAATGAGGCGGCGCTCATCCAATCGGCGGCAGTGGCCATACCGTTATAGACCGCAGGAATGCGACGACCCGCAACGTAATACTGGTCGACATTCGTGGTCCGTCCATAGACACCTATTGCGGCGTACAGCATCAACGTCAGCGACAGGAAAATACCCGCAATCCAGGGCTTAGGCAAACCCGCATACTGGGCCACGCCCAAACCGACCAAGCACGCTAGTACGCCAAGCAAATAAATGGCAAATCGGCGATGCAGGCCGCTTGGGGAATGTGGCGCTAAAGTGGCTACTCCAAGGTAGAAATCTCGTCGGTTTTGGCGCAAGGCATAAACCACAACGATCCCGATAAACACCAACACCGAGCCTTGCGCTGCAAACCAAAAGCCGACGGGCCAACCCGCAACGACGGTATCCAGATCACGCGCAAAAAAAACAACACCAAATGAGGCTGCAAACCACAAACTGAGCAAAACCGCATGTAGCGGCCAACGCACTGTGCTTTGGGAGACGCTCATTCTTTGGCAAGTTCCTGCCAAGTGGCAATGACTGAGTCCGGATTGAGGGAAATAGAGGAGATACCTTCGTCCACCAACCAGCGAGCAAAGTCGGGATGGTCGCTCGGCCCCTGCCCGCATATACCCACATACTTACCTTGCGCCAGGCAGGCCTTGATGGACATTCGGATCATGGCTTGCACAGCCGGGTCGCGTTCATCAAAATCGGCTGCCAAAAGTTCCATGCCAGAGTCTCGGTCCAAGCCCAATGTCAGCTGGGTCAGATCGTTTGATCCAATGGAAAAACCATCGAAGTATTGTAAAAATTCGGTGGCCAAAATCGCGTTGCTCGGGATTTCACACATCATGACTAGTTGCAATCCATCCTTACCACGCTCCAAGCCTTGACGCGCCAGCAGCTCGGTGACTTTGCGGGCTTGCTCCAGCGTACGTACAAAGGGCACCATGATTTGCACATTGCTCAAGCCCATTTCCTGGCGCACCCGCTTGAGCGCCTCACATTCCATGGCAAAGGCTTCTCCAAAATCGGCGCTGACATAGCGCGCAGCGCCACGAAAACCAAGCATCGGATTCTCTTCTTCCGGCTCATAACGGCTCCCTCCGATGAGCTTTCGGTACTCATTAGATTTGAAATCGGATAAGCGCACGATCACCGGTTTGGGCCAGAAAGCTGCCGCGATGGTGGCTACGCCATCGGCCACTCGATCCACATAAAACGCTCTGGGTGATGCATGGCCGCGCGCCACAGATTCCACGGCCTTTTTCAAATCAGCATCCACGTTGGGATAGTCCAAAATGGCTTTCGGATGTACGCCGATGTTGTTATTGATAATGAACTCCAGCCGCGCCAGGCCTACGCCTTCGTTGGGCAACTGGCAAAAGTCAAATGCTAACTGCGGGTTGCCCACGTTCATCATGATCTTGACAGCAATTTCGGGCATCAGTCCGCGCTGCACTTCGGAGACTTCTGTCTCCAGCAAGCCATCGTAAATAAACCCGGTGTCACCTTCGGAGCAGACAACGGTTACCAGCGCGCCCTCTTTCAAACGCTCTGTTGCATCGCCGCAGCCCACAACCGCGGGAATACCCAGTTCGCGCGCAATGATGGCTGCATGGCAGGTGCGACCGCCCCGGTTGGTCACGATGGCGGAGGCCCGCTTCATTACCGGTTCCCAGTTGGGATCGGTCATGTCGGTCACCAGCACATCCCCCGCTTGCACCGTATCCATGTCACTGATGTGGTGCACGATGCGAACCGGGCCTGTGCCAATTTTTTGTCCGATAGCACGGCCTTCAGCAAGCACCGTACCTTTACCCTTCAGCTGGTAACGGTATTCCACAGAATTACCCGCCTGGCTTTTGACCGTTTCGGGGCGGGCTTGGAGAATGTAGAGCTCCCCGTCTATCCCGTCTTTACCCCATTCGATATCCATGGGGCGGCCATAGTGGTCTTCGATGATCAAGGCGTAACGGGCGAGTTGCTCTACGTCAGCATCTGTCAAGGAATAGCGGTTGCGTAATTCGGTGGGCACGTCGGTGGTCTTGACCAGTTTGGCACCAGCGGCTTGCTCGGCGGGACTGGTGAATTCCATTTGTAGCAATTTGGAGCCCAGGCTACGGCGAATGACCGCCCGATTGCCTGCGCGCAGCATGGGTTTGTGAACATAAAACTCATCCGGGTTTACAGCGCCTTGGACCACCGTTTCGCCCAATCCGTAGCTGGACGTTATAAAAACTACATCCTTGAAGCCGGATTCAGTGTCCAGGGTAAACATGACGCCCGCAGCGCCCAAGTCAGAG
>Ga0214919_10001116_pt1 | contig 45087 bp, 31 predicted proteins | sample LL1503_MetaG_FD_177994 | JGI IMG/M metagenome (GOLD analysis project Ga0214919, IMG submission 177994) | Freshwater microbial communities from Lake Lanier, Atlanta, Georgia, United States - LL-1503 | ecosystem: Environmental > Aquatic > Freshwater > Lake | place: USA: Georgia | collected... | reverse complement strand
TTGACTACTAGTGGATTGGTAAGTGCAACCAGCAACATCATTTCAGCAGCAAATATTTCAGGTGGCAACATCCTAACAGCTGGTATGGTATCAGCAGGCAGCAATGTATATGGCTTGAATGTATCGGCTGTAGGCAATGTGTATGCCAATAACTTGGTAGTATCAACCACATTCTCTGTTATTGGTAACGTTGACGCAGGTAATCTACTCACAGCTGGATTGATATCTGCAACTGGCAATGCTACTGCCGGTAATATTCTAACTGGTGGGTTGATCTCAGCCACAAGTACAATCACCAGCTCAGCTAACATAACTGGTGGTAATATTCTAACTGGTGGATTGGTATCAGCAACCGGTACAATCACATCAGCAGATACTATCACTGGTGGCAACTTAGCTACAGGTGGCACAGTAAGTGCTACCAGCAACATAACTGGTGGCAATGTACTGACCGGTGGTATAGTATCAGCAACAGCCAACATAACTGGTGGCAATTTGATCACAGGTGGATTGGTATCAGCAACTACCACAATTACAGGTGGCAATTTGGTTACTGGCGGATTGATCACCGCAACCGGCAATGTAACTGGTGGTAATGTGTTAACTGGTGGACTTGTTAGTGCAACCAGCACAATCACCAGCTCAGCCAACATCACTGGTGCTAACTTATTGACAGGCGGTCTAGTATCAGCAACTGGCAATTTAACTGCTGGTAACATTTTTACAGCTGGTGCGGTGTCTGCAACTGGTAATGTGACTGGTAATTACATCTTGGGTAACGGATATTACTTAACTGGAGTAATCACATCAGTTGCCAACATCAATAACGGCACATCAAATGTTAGCATTTACGCGGCCAATGCCAATGTGGCAATTAGCGTAGATGGCACAAGCAACGTGGCGGTGTTTGCTACCTCAGGCGAATACATTAATGGTGTGTTAAGTGCAAGTGGCAATGTTATAGGTGGCAACATTCTAACAAGCGGGTTGATCTCAGCCACAAGTACAATCACTTCATCGGCTAATATTGATGGTGGCAACATCCTAACAGGTGGACTGGTAAGTGCAACTGCCAATGTCATAGGTGGCAATGTCTTAACAGGTGGTTTGATTTCTGCAACTGCCACAATCACAGGTGGTAACTTGGCCACAGGTGGTACAGTAAGTGCTACTAGCAATATTACAGGCGGCAATGTCTTAACAGTTGGACTGGTATCGGCCACAGGCAACGTGTATGGCAACAGCATATTGGCAAACACTTATCGATATGCCAACGGCACAGCAGTATTGTTTGGAGTTAACTATACTGCATCTACCACACCACCAGCATCACCGCAAGATGGATGGCAATGGTACAATACAGTTACTGATGTACTGTATGAATACCTAAATGATGGCACAAGTGATTACTGGGTTGACGTCTCAAGTCCAGCATTTGCAGGCGGAGTGGTAGCTAATGTATCAATTTCAGGCAGCATGTTGGTCAACGCCAACACAGTATATGACATTGGTTCCAGCAGTCAAGAGTTCCGAAATGCTTATGCTACCAGCTTCAATGGTAACGTGGGTGTGTTTAGAAACAGTGTCACAGTTAACTCAGCTGGTGCAGCAACTGCAATTGTTAATGGTGCAGGTAACGGTGTTGGTAATATTGGTTCCAGCAGCAGCTACTTCAACAGAGTTTGGGCAGCTTCAACTTCAGCAGTGTATTCTGACTTGGCAGAAAATTACACAGCCGATGCCACATACGAACCAGGCACAGTTGTAGATTTTGGAGGCAATAGCGAAGTTACACTAAGTACCGTGGATTCCAGCAATCGAGTTGCTGGAGTAGTTTCAACTGCCCCAGCCTACTTGATGAATGCAGGACTAACTGGCAAGTATGTGGTCACATTAGCTTTGGTTGGTCGTGTGCCGACCAAAGTAACAGGAGTAGTACGCAAAGGAGACATGATGGTTTCTGCAGGAAATGGAAAAGCCCGAGCAGTTACTGTTGCAAATCCCAAAGTTGGTACTATAATTGGTAAAGCATTGGAAGACTTTAATGGCGGCGAAGGCATAATTGAAATTGTAATTGGCAAACTATAAGGATAGATAATGGCCTTTCCGACAGCGCCGACAAACGGGCAGACCGCGATTGTTAATAGCGTTACCTACCAGTACGCTAACAGCACGAATGCCTGGACTCGGATACTATCCACTGCTAATATAATAACGGCCAACACCATTGCGGTCAACGGCAATATTAGCGCGGCAGGTAATGTCACTGGCAATTACATATTTGGTAACGGCAGTCAGCTTACTGGTATATCTGCATTAAGTGCGTCTTACATTGCTAATGGTACCAGCAATGTAAACATTCCCACAGTCAATGGCAACGTCACAATTGGCATTGGCGGTACAGGTAATGTTGCTGTTTTTTCCACAACCGGCGAATACATAACTGGAGTTTTAAGTGTCTCTAGCAACGTCACCGGCGGCAATTTGTTCTTTGGATCGGGCACAGTATCGGGCACAGGAACTGTATATGCAAACTCACTCAGCATAGTAGGTAATGTAACCAGTGGAAGTCTAAGCACAGGAGATATTGGTGCCGGCAATATAATAAACAACGGAATTATATCCGCAACTGGCAATATCACTGGCAATTACTTCATTGGTAATGGCAGCCAACTGACTGGTATTGTTACTAACTATTCAAATGCTAACGTGGCGGCATATTTGCCCACGTACACAGGCAATTTGGTTTCATTGGCCGGTCCAGTCATTACCACCGCCAATATCACTGCCAGTTACTTCATTGGTAATGGTTCATTGTTGAGTGGTATTGCTACAACTTCTATTGTGGTAGATGATTTCACAGGTGACGGCAGCACAACCACTTATACTTTGAGCACTACGCCATCAGGTATTGACGCCACAACAGTAAACTATAACGGCGCAATTTTACTGCGCAATTCATACAGTCTCAGTGTTGCTAACATTATTTTTAGCAGTCCTCCAGAAGCAGGATCACAAATTGAAGTTACCACAATTACTGGTGGTGTAACTGGTAGTGGAACTACTCCGGGTGGATCAAACACACAAATACAATTTAACGATATTGGATTGTTTGGCGGCTCCGCAGCATTTACATTTAATAAAACATCAAACGTACTAAGTGTAACTGGAAATACCATCAGCGGTAATTTGTTAACAGGCGGCCTGATATCTGCAGGCGGTAACATCACTGGCGCTTATATTTTAGGTAACGGCAGTCAGCTGACAGGATTACCAGCCACATATGGCAATGCCAATGTTGTGGCTAACTTGGCTGCATTGGGAAGTAATCCGGTATCAACCACTGGTAATGTTACTGGCGGCAACATGTTGACCAGTGGTACAGTAAGCGCAACTGGCAATATCACCGGCAATTACTTCATTGGTAATGGATCACAGTTAACAGGTATCACAGTCGCATCAACATACGGCAATGCCAATGTTGTGGCTAATTTGGCAGCATTGGGATCAAACCCAGTATCAACCACTGGTAACGTCACAAGTGGTAATTTACTAACAAGTGGTATTGTAAGTTCAACTGGCAATATCACTGCCAACAATGGCATGTTTACCACGATTGTGAATACAGCCAGCTATACAGGTAGTATTGTTTCGGTCACGGGTAACATAACTGCCAACAATGGCATGTTCACAAATATTGTGAACGTGGCCAGTCATACAGGTGCTGTGGTTTCGGTAACTGGGAATGTAACTGCTAATAACGCCACATTTGCTAACGTTATCACACCTAGTACAGGAACTGGCACTACCAAAGGCATTGTGTTTCCACCTAATCCTGGCGGCGGCTCAGGCGATCAGGCATTTATTCAATATTACGCAGTGACTGGCGAAAACACACGATTAGAACTTACTGTAACAAATGACACACCAGGGGTCAACCAAGACGACATTTACTTCACAGCAAACGGATGCGTGGTTGCCAATAACTCATCTGAGTCGTCGTCTAGTACCAATGCTCCATTTTTGGTAACAGGCGGCGCCGGCATTGCCAAGACATTGTATGTTGGTGGCAATAGTATAACAAGTGGATTTGTTAGTGCCACTGGCAACGTTAATGTAGCCGGCAACGTTAATGCCAACAACGGCATGTTTACCACGATTGTGAATGTGGCCAGTCATACAGGTAGTATTGTTTCGGTCACGGGTAACGTAACTGCCAACAACTTCAATGGTAATGGCAGTTTCTTATCCAACGTAAAACCGCAGTTGTTCATGATAACTGCGGTAAGCGATGAATCAACACCAATCACAACAGGTGTAGCCAAAGTTATATTTAGAGCTCCGTATGCAATGACTCTGTATCAAATTCCCAGAGCATCATTGAGTGTTGCAAGTACATCGGGCATTCCCACAATAGATATTAACAAAAATGGTAATTCTATTTTTAGCACGTTACTGACCATTGATGCCAACGAAACAACCAGTGTGACCGCTGCAACGCCAGCAGTGCTATCCACAACCACTCTGGCAGATGATGATCAAATAAGCATAGACATTGATGTCGCAGGCACAGGAGCAACTGGATTAAAAGTGACCCTTTATTATACGAGAACATAATAATGTCGGGAATGTTACTTAATCCGTATATTGTGGCACCATCTGCGCCAACTGGGCCTCTCACAGTGGATTTCTTACTGGTTGCTGGAGGAGCCGGTGGCGGTGGCAGAAGAGGTGGTGGCGGTGGAGCCGGCGGATATACATCGTACACTTCTCAAACTTTAACCAGAGGTATAACATATACTTTTACTGTGGGCGGTGGCGGATCAGCGGGTGGTGGCCCAACTAACCCCCCAGGCGGCACTGGTGGCTCATCTAGCTTGTCAGGATCAGACATCACAACCGCATCTGTGAGTGGCGGTGGCGGTGGCGGCTCAAGCACTACTGCAACTGCTGGTAATGCCGGCGTTGGTGGTGGATCAGGTGGTGGATCAAGTGGTGGAACTACTGCTGCTGGTGGTGGCGGTACTGCCGGGCAAGGCAACAATGGTGGCGCAGGGGCTGGGGGTACCAATCGCGGAGGTGGTGGTGGTGGTGGTGCGGGTGCTGTTGGTGGTAATGGTGTGCTAGTACCAACCACTGCTGCACCAGCTGGTACAGGCGGAAATGGATCAACTTGGCTGGATGGTGTCACTCGTGGTGGTGGTGGTGGTGGCGGTGCATATTTTCCCGGTGCAAACTCTAGAGCCGCACCGGGTGGATCAGGTGGAGGTGGTGGCGGTGGCGAAGTAATTAACACAGGCACAGGCGGAGATGGTGGCACTAATCAAGGCGGTGGCGGTGGTGGCGGCGGCGCCGGTACTGCACTAGGTGGCGCCGGCGGCAGCGGCATTTACGTCATGCGATTTTTAGATACCAGCCCCAATTTACAATCAATATCTTGTTCAGATTTTACTGGACCTGTCACGTCTGGCGGGTACAAATACTACACTTTCCGTGCTTCGGGAAGTTTTACATGTTAAGGAGAAAAAATGTCACATTTTGCGCAAATAGATGAAAACAATATTGTCACTAGAGTAATAGTGATAGATCAACCAACAGTGGATACTGGGTTGTTTGGCGATCCAAGTTCTTTTGTACAAACCAGTTATAACACACGCGGTGGTGTGCATGTTTTAGGAGGCACACCATTGAGAAAAAATTATGCTGGTATAGGATTCACTTACGATTCAATCCGTGATGCATTCATACCACCAAAACCATACAACAGTTGGGTATTGAATGAAACTACATGTTGGTGGGATGCGCCAGTTGTGATGCCTGATGATGGCAAAGAATACACATGGAATGAAGATACCCTATCTTGGGTGGAGAATGCATAGGTAATTTATAATTGTTAGTCTGGCACACACAATACCAGAATAATAAGATAAATATCAAAAGAGCAAAAATTCTATGGCAATAACACGACTGCAACCGTTTAACTTAGATACCACAAAAAGTTACACTTTTGGGAATGTCACGGCAGTAGGGAATGTTGTTGCAGGCAACGCAAATCTTGGTAATGCAGCCACAGCAAATTATTTCATTGGAAATGGTAGTTTACTAACAGGTGTTACTGTCAGTAGCAATTCAATCAGCTCAGGAACATCAAATGTTACTGTAGTAAGTTCAGGCGGAAATGCCACAATTGGCATTGGTGGCACTGGTAATGTGGCTGTGTTTTCCACCACAGGACAGTATGTAACTGGTGTAGTAAGTGCAAGCGGCAATATCACTGGCAATTATATATTAGGTAACGGTGCATTTTTAACTGGTATATCTGCTGGTAGTAGTTATTCAAATGCCAACGTGGCTAATTATCTGCCCACATACTCGGGCAATTTGGTATCATTGACTGGGCCAGTTGTTACTACTTCAAACGTTACTGGTAACTATATCATTGGTAATGGCAGTTTGTTGACCAGTTTAGCAGGGGCTAACGTCACAGGCACTGTGGCCAATGCAACTTATGCTACATCAGCTGGCAGTGCCAATACAGCTAACACAGCTCAATATGTCACTGCCAATGCACAAGCCAACATCACAAGTGTTGGCACATTAACTGCATTGTCAGTCACTGGCGATGTTACAAGTGGTAACATTCTAACAAGCGGCGTGGTATCAGCAACCGGCAACATCACCGGTGGCAATGTTATTACAGGCAATGGATCGGGCGGTAATCTAACTGGTGCCAATGTTATTTCTGCCACCACATTTAGTGCAAGTGGTAACGTAACAGCTAATAATGGCATGTTTACCACAATCGTGAATGTAGCCAGTCATACAGGTGCTGTTGTTTCGGTAACTGGCAATGTAACTGGCAATTACATCTTGGGCAATGGCGCATTGTTAACCGGTGTTATCACAAGTGTGGCCAATATCAATAGTGGAAACTCAAACGTCACAGTTGTTAGCTCAGGTGGCAATGTCTCAGTTGGAGTGGGCGGGACTGCCAACGTTGCTGTATTTGCAACCACTGGAGAATATGTAACTGGTGTGCTAAGTGTAAGTGGTAATATCACTGGTGGTAATTTGATAACTACCGGCACACTATCAATTGGTGGATCAAGCCAAGCAGCCAGTTATAGCGCAAGTGGCAATGTCACTGCTAACAATGGCATGTTTACTAACATTGTGAATGTGGCCAGTCATACAGGTGCCGTGGTATCAGTAACAGCCAACGTAACCGGTGGTAATATTTTAACAGCCGGAGTAATTTCTGCAACTGCCAACGTAACTGGCGGTAATATTATCACCGCTGGATTGATCTCTGCCACGTCAACAATTACTTCGGCGGCCAACGTAACCGGTGGTAACATCTTAACAGGTGGCCTGATCTCAGCCACGGCCAATATCACTGGCAGTTACTTTATTGGTAACGGCTCACAGTTAACTGGCATATCCGGAACATACTCAAATGCTACTGTGGCCAATTACTTGCCCACATACACAGGCAACTTGGTCTCGTTGGCTGGTCCAGTTATTACCACAGCCAACATCACTGGTGGTAACTTGTTAACTGCTGGATTGATCTCAGCAGCTGGCAACATTACCGCTGGAAATCTTGTTACTGGCGCTGGATCTGGTGGTAATATTTCTGGGGCCAATGTTATTTCTGCCACAACATTCAGTGCAAGTGGTAATGTAATTGCTGGTAATATTACTACTGCTGGATTAGTATCTGCGACTGGCAACGTAACTGGCAATTATATTCTTGGTAATGGTGCATTGTTGACTGGTGTGATTACATCAGTAGCTAATATCAACAGTGGCAATTCGAACGTCACAGTCGTTAGCTCAGGTGGCAATGTTACTGTTGGCATTGGTGGCACATCAAACGTTGCTGTATTTGCTACCACAGGCGAATATGTAACTGGTGTAGTGAGTGCAAGTGGCAATATTACTGGTGGTAATTTGTTAACTGCTGGAACACTATCAATTGGTGGCACAAGCCAAGCAGCCAGTTACAGCGCAAGTGGTAACGTTACAGCCAATAATGGCATGTTCACCAACATCGTAAACGTGGCCAGTCATACAGGTGCCGTGGTATCAGTAACTGGTAACATTACCGGTGGAAATCTTGTTACTGGTAGCGGGTCAGGCGGCAACATTGCAGGTGCCAATGTAATCACGGCAAATACTGTAAGCGCCAGTGCCAACATAACTGGCGGCAACTTGTTGACCGCTGGATTGATCTCTTCAACTGGTAATATCACCGGTGCCAATTTATTAATCAACAATGATGCCACAATTACAGGCAATTTGGTTGTAAACGGCAATACTACGTTTATCAATTCCAATGCAGTAACAACCAACGATAAATCAATAACACTGGCCAACAATCAATCCACAGCAGCCAACGTGGACGGTGCTGGTATTGACATTGGTGGGACCACTATTGCTTTTTGGAGATTCAACAATTCTACCACCAGCTGGCAAAGTAATATTGGACTGACCCCTGCTGCAAATGCCAGTTTAGCCTTAGGTGGCGTGAGTAACTACTGGGGTGCTGCATACGTCAACTCCATGAACATTGCCACTACATCAACCATTGCGGGCAATGTCACTGGTGGTAATATTCTAACTGGTGGATTGATTTCAGCAACCGGCAATGTTGCTGGCAACTTCTTTATTGGCAACGGTTCACAGCTGACAGGTATTGTGTCAACATACGGCAATGCCAATGTTGTGGCCAACTTGGCTGCATTAGGAAGCAATCCAATATCAACCACAGGTAATGTAACTGCTGGTTATTTCATTGGTAACGGTTCACAGCTAACTGGCATTGCAGGCACATACTCAAACGCAGATGTGGCCAATTACCTGCCCACCTACTCAGGCAACTTGGTGTCATTGACTGGACCGGTCATTACCACAGCCAACATCACTGGTGGCAATATCCTAACTGGTGGATTGATCTCAGCAACTGGCAACGTATCCGCTGGCAACCTTGTGGTGGGTAGTGGATCAGGCGGCAATATTTCAGGACTCAATGTAATAACTGCCAACACCGTGAGTGCAAGTGCTAACGTCACTGGTGGCAATATCTTAACTGCTGGCCTAGTTTCAGCAACCGGCAATGTGTCTGGCAATTATATCTTGGGCAATGGTGCATTGTTGACCGGTGTGATCACAAGTGTGGCCAATATCAATAGTGGAAACTCAAACGTCACAGTTGTTAGCTCAGGTGGTAATGTCTCAGTTGGAGTAGGTGGCACATCAAACGTAGCTGTTTTTGCCACCACTGGAGAATATGTAACTGGCGTACTAAGTGCAAGTGGCAATATCACTGGTGGTAACATCATAACTGCTGGAACATTGTCAATAGGTGGCACAAGTCAAGCAGCCAGTTACAGTGCAAGTGGTAATGTTACTGCTAACAATGGCATGTTTACCACAATCGTGAACGTGGCCAGTCACACAGGTGCTGTGGTATCAGTTACAGGCAACGTCACTGCCAACAATGGCATGTTTACCACAATTGTAAACACAGCCAGTTTTACTGGTGGTATTGTATCAGTCAGCGGCAACATCAGTGGTGGCAACCTTGTGGTGGGTAGTGGATCGGGCGGCAATATATCAGGGCTTGATGTAATAACCGCCAACACAGTCAGTGCCAGTGCTAATGTCACTGGTGGCAACATCCTAACTGCTGGATTGATTAGTGCAACTGGCAATGTAACTGGCAATTTCTTTATTGGTAACGGTTCGCAGTTAACAGGCATAGCAGGCACATATTCAAACACCAACGTGGCAGCATACTTGCCCACATACTCGGGTAATTTGGTTTCACTGACCGGACCGGTTATTACCACTGCCAATATCACTGGTGGCAACTTATTAACTGGTGGATTGATCACTGCAACTGGTAACATAACTGGTGGTAACTTATTAACAGGCGGACTGATATCCGCAGCAGCCAACATTACCGGCAATTACTTCATTGGTAACGGCTCGCAGTTGACTGGCATTGCCGGCGGCAGTAGCACAAGCATTTCTAACGGCACATCAAACGTTGCAGTTGTGAGCTCAGGTGGCAATATAACCATTGGTGTGGGCGGCACAGGCAATGTGGTTGTAGTTGCTACCACCGGCCAGTTTGTAACAGGTGTGGTAAGTGCAAGTGGCAACATTACCGGCAATTACTTCATTGGTAACGGCTCGCAACTGACTGGTATTGCAGGCACATATTCAAATGCTGATGTTGCCAACTACCTGCCAACATACTCGGGTAATTTGGTGTCGCTAACTGGCCCAGTTATTACCACAGCCAATGTCACTGGCGGTAATGTACTAACAGGTGGATTGATATCTGCAACTGGTAATATCACTGCTGGCAATCTTACCACTGGTAGTGGGACAGGAGGCAACATTGCAGGTGCCAATGTTATCACGGCAAATACTGTAAGTGCTAGTGCCAACATAACCGGTGGCAATATTTTAACTGCTGGTATATTGTCAATAGGTAGCTCTAGCCAAGCAGCTAGTTATAGCGCAAGCGGTAATGTAACTGCAAATAATGGCATGTTCACCACGATCGTGAATGTGGCCAGTCATACAGGTGCTGTGGTATCAGTTACTGGTAACGTAACTGGCAATTATATCTTGGGTAATGGTGCATTGTTGACTGGTGTGATTACATCAGTGGCCAATATCAACAGTGGCAATTCAAACGTCACTGTTGTGAGTTCAGGGGGCAATGTCACAGTTGGAGTGGGTGGGACTGCCAACGTTGCTGTATTTGCCGCCACAGGCGAGTATGTAACTGGCGTACTAAGTGTAAGTGGTAATATCACTGCTGGCAATCTTACCACTGGTAGTGGAACAGGAGGCAACATTGCAGGTGCCAATGTTATCACGGCAAATACTGTAAGTGCTAGTGCCAACATTACCGGTGGCAATATTTTAACTGCTGGCATTATATCAGCAACTGGAAATATCTTTGCTGGTAATATCATAGTTGCTGGTGGTTTTTATGACACTGGTGACCATCTTGTTACCAGTACAGCAAACAATGCAAACATAGTTTTGACTCCAACTGGTACTGGCATTACCCAAAACAACGGCGCATTCAGCGCAAGTGGTAACGTCACCGGCGGTAACATCTTAACTGCTGGTATATTGTCAATAGGCAGCTCTAGCCAAGCAGCCAGTTATAGCGCAACTGCCAACGTCACTGCCAACAATGGCATGTTCACCACAATTGTGAATGTGGCTAGTCATACAGGTGCTGTGGTATCAGTTACAGCCAACATCACTGGCAATTACTTCATTGGTAATGGATCGCAGTTAACTGGCATTGCAGGCACATACTCAAATGCAGTTGTGGCCAACTACCTGCCCACATACACAGGCAATTTAGTATCGCTAACCGGCCCGGTCATTACTACTGCTAACATAACCGGTGGCAATATCCTAACAGGTGGACAAGTATCAGCAGCTGGCAACGTAACTGCTGGTAATATTGTCACAGGTAATGGATCAGGTGGTAATCTAACAGGTGCTAATGTTATTTCTGCTACCACACTCTGTGCAACTGGTAATGTAATTGCTGGTAATATTACTACTACCGGATTGGTATCTGCAACTGGCAATGTAACTGGCAATTATATCTTGGGTAATGGCGCATTGTTGACAGGTGTGATTACAAGTGTAGCCAATATCAATAGTGGAAACTCAAACGTCACTGTTGTTAGCTCAGGTGGCAATGTCACAGTTGGTGTGGGCGGAACCGGAAATGTTGCTGTGTTTGCCACAACAGGCGAGTATGTAACAGGTGTGTTAAGCGTAAGTGGTAATATTACTGGTGGAAATGTTATTACAGGCAGCGGGTCCGGCGGCAATTTAACCGGTGCCAATGTAATCACTGCCAACACAGTGAGCGCAAGTGCTAACGTAACCGGTGGCAACTTATTAACAGGCGGATTAATATCCGCAGCGGCTAACATCACTGGCAATTATTTTATTGGTAACGGCTCACAACTGACTGGTATTGGGTCAACATACGGTAATGCCAATGTTGTGGCCAACTTGGCTGCATTGGGCAGTAATCCAGTATCAACCACTGGTAACATAACTGGTGGTAACTTGTTAACAAATGGATTGGTCCAAGGCGGCAATGTAATAACTAACGGGCTGATGTCAGCTGCCGGTAATATCACTGGCAGCAATATATCAACCAATGGACTGCTCACAGCCGCAGGTAATGTAACTGGTGGAAATGTTCTAACTGATGGACTGTTATCCGCAACTGGCAATGCCACAGTTGGTAATTTGCTAACAAATGGATTGATTTCTGTCACAGCCAACATAACAGGTGGTAATTTACTAACCGGTGGATTAATCAGTGCTGTTGGCTTTGTAATTGGCAGTTACATTTATGGTAACGGGTCGCAATTGACCAGTTTGACCGGTGCCAATGTTACAGGTGCTGTGGCCAATGCCACTTATGCCACCGCAGCTGGCAATGCTGGTCTATCACAATATGTCACAGCCAATGCACAAGCTAATATTACATCAGTTGGTACGTTAACTGTATTATCAGTAACTGGTAATGTTACCAGCGGCAACTTGTTAACTGATGGATTGATTAGCGCCACATCAACAATCACGTCAGCAGCCAACATAACTGGTGGTAACTTGATAACTAGCGGATTGATATCTGCCACTGGCAATATTGTTGTTACTTCAGGATCATTCTTTATTGGCAATGGATCACAACTGACCGGTATATCAGCAGGCAGCACATACTCAAATGCCAATGTAGCCAACTACTTGCCCACTTATTCAGGTAACTTGGTATCATTAACTGGTCCAGTTATCACAACAGCCAACATAACTGGCAACTATATCATTGGTAATGGTTCCGCGTTGTCCAACTTGACTGGTGCTAATGTTACAGGTACAGTAGCCAATGCTACATATGCCACCACAGCAGGCAGTGCTGATCTAGCTCAATATGTCACTGCCAACGCACAGGCTAATATTACTTCAGTTGGCATATTAACTTCATTATCAGTAACTGGTAACGTGACTAGTAGTCACTTCATTGGAAATGGTAGTCAACTAACTGGAATGTATTCAAATACGGATGTTGCTGCCTACCTGCCCACATACACAGGCAATTTGATATCCTTAACTGGACCAGTGAGCACAGCGTCCAATGTCACTGGCGCCAACTTGATCACTGCCGGACTTGTGTCAGCTGCTGGCAATATAACTGGTGGCAATTTAATAACCGCCGGATCAATCACTGCTGGCGGAAATGTAGATATTAGTGCCAATTACTTTATTGGTAATGGCGCATTGTTGACAGGCATATCGGGATCATACTCAAATGCAGTTGTGGCCAATTATCTGCCCACATACACAGGCAATTTGGTATCGTTGACTGGACCAATAATTACCACAGCCAATGTCACTGGCAACTACATCATTGGAAACGGTTCTGCATTGACCAGCTTGACTGGCGCTAATGTCACAGGCACTGTGGCCAATGCTACCTACGCTGCAACAACAGGTAGTGCTGGTACTGCTAACACAGCACAATATGTCACTGCCAACGCACAGGCCAATATCACTTCAGTTGGCGTACTGACTTCATTAAGTAGTACTGGTAATATTACTGGTAGTTACATCATTGGTGATGGTAGTTTGTTGACCAGCATAACAGGTGCTAATGTAACAGGCACAGTGGCTAATGCAACATACGCCACGTCAGCTGGCACAGTACAATATGTCACTGCCAACTCACAGGCCAATATCACTTCGGTTGGCGTACTGACTTCATTAAGTAGTACTGGTAATATCACTGGTGGCAATTTATTAACCGGTGGACTGATATCGGCCACAGGAACAATCACAAGTGCCGCTAATATTACCGGTGGTAATTTGTTAACTGGTGGACTGATCAGCTCAACTGGTACAGTGACTGGTGCAAGCCTATTAGGATCAGTTGTTAGCGCAAGCGGTAATATTACTGGGGCCAACATCAACTCCAATGCCATTGTTGGTACAAATATAACCATAACTTCAACTGGTGCAATAAACTTGCTACCAACTGGCAACGTTGATGTCAACAACAGATGGATTATCAATCTTGCAGATCCGAGCCAAGCACAAGATGCTGCCACCAAGGCCTACGTTGATGCGGCTTTATCAAATATTCATTATCATGCACCGGTAAATGCTGCCACTACTACCAGTCTAGCGTCTACATTTACCGGAGCATCAATAGTCTACAACAATGGTACCAGTGGTGTTGGTGCCAACTTGGTTATGAGTGGTAACACATACACTGTGATTGACGGTGTTAATATTGCTGTGGCCAACAATAGAATCTTGATCAAGAACGAAGCCAATGCTGCCTGGAATGGAATCTATGCTTATTCTAATAGCACAGTTATTACTCGTACTGTGGGCGAAGACACTGTGCCAGAATGGGCAGGTGGTGACGTGTTCTTTGTGTCAGCTGGAACAGTTAACGACAACACTCAATGGTTGCAAGTTGAAACAGTCACGGCAATTGGTACCAGCAATATATTGTTCTCACAAATTGGTGGCGCTACCACTTACACCGCTGGCGATGGATTGAGTTTGACTGGCACACAGTTTAGTGCCTGTGTTGATGGAGTGACCACTGCCATCAACGGTTCAAATCAAATTTCAGTCAAAGCATCGGCCAACTTGACCACACCCAATATTGGAGCGGCCACTGGTACCAGTTTGAGCGTGACTGGCAATATTATAGGCGGCAATATTATTGTCACTGGCGTTATCACTGATAACACAGGCAATTTAGAACTACAAAGTGCCGCTACAAATGGCAATATCAATCTTACTCCCAACGGAAGTGGTAATGTTTACTCAGGTGCAAATTTACTGGTAACTGGATTTATTTCAGCAAGTGGTCAAATTGCCATAGCCAGTGTGACAGGCAACAGTGTTAGTACCACTGGTAATATTGCTGGTGGTTTTATATTTGGAAATGGCGCACTGTTAACTGGCATTGCTTCAAGTTATGGTAATGCCAACGTTGTGGCTAACTTGGCTGCATTGGGCAGCAATCCAGTATCAACCACAGGTAACGTAACTGGTGGTAATATCCTAACTGGCGGATTGATCTCAGCAGGTGGGCAAATTGCCATAGCCAGTGTGACAGGCAACAGTGTTAGTACCACTGGTAATATCGCTGGTGGTTTTATATTTGGTAACGGATCAGCATTAACTGGTATTACTGCCAGCGGTGGCGCATCTATTACAAACGGTACCAGTAATGTTGTTGTGGCAGCCAGTGGTAACGTTACAGTTGGGGTGGCTGGTACACCTGCTGTGGCTACTTTTGCCACAGCAGGTTTATATGTAACTGGCTTGGTCAGTGCAAGTGGTAACGTTACAGCTAACAATGGCATGTTTACCAACATCGTAAACGTAGCCAGCCATACAGGTAGTATTGTTTCTGTAACTGGTAACGTTACAGCTAACAATGGCATGTTTACCAACATCGTAAACGTAGCCAGCCATACAGGTGCTGTGGTATCAGTCACAGCCAACGTGACTGGCGGTAATATTATCACTGCTGGATTGATCTCGGCATCAGGTAACATAAACGTTGAAGGCAATGTGAATATTGGTAATGCTGACTCAGTCACTTGGGCCAATGCCTCGGGCATAAGAGTGTATACATACTATAACAACAATGCCTCAAGTTTAGACACAGTGTTCTTGTAAAATGGCAACAGCTTCAAGAATAATATCATCCGGGTCATTATTAGTCAGCGGCGAGTTTGACGAGGAAACTTCTATCTCTCCAGCAACATTTCGTACCACATCAACTGTTGTTTATGCCGCACAATTTGACGAAATTTCTTTTGTGCCGGGTAGCTGGATACTGTCAGGCAGTCAAGGTGTCACAGTTGGCAACAGTTCTGTATTTGCCTTGCCTGGAGACTTCACAGTTGAATTTTTCTTTTACCTGTCTTCGGTGCCATCAACAGAAATTGATTTTTGGGAATCGCAGACCAATACCACTTTTAGAATTTTAAAACGCGGATCAAGTTCGGGCCTGAGTTATGATGCCTATGGCGGAACATCGTACTTGATTGTGGCAGATGCCAGTATACCAACCAACGCTTGGAACCATGTGGCAGTGTCTCGCACAGGCACCACAGTACAAGCATACTTTAACGGAACCAGAACCATCAATCAAACAGACGCCACATCATTTGGTGCTCCTACTGCAAACTACAGTGTGGGATGTAGAGTCGGAGGAACCAACGGCCTGGCAGGATCTATTTCAAATTTTAGACTGATAACAGGTGCAGGCATGTACACAGGAGCAACCATTCCAGTACCATCAGCACCGTTAGGAAATGTTACCGGCACGCAACTGCTGTTGCCCACGCCCTACACAGGTGGTGCATTTTTTGACTATAGCACAAACAATTTCACCGTGACCAAAGTCAGCACACCAACCAGTGGATCAGGCGAACCGTTTACTGTGAACACTCCACAACGACTGACCAGTACTGGTATCCTGCAAGTTGCAGCTGATTTTGACGAAGTCAGTTTGACTGCCGGTGCCATTGCGTTCAACGACACAGCAGGTCAATACCTAAGCATAGCCAGTAATGCTGCATTTGGGTACGGCACAGGCGATTTTACTATAGAATGTTGGTTTTATGTCAATGCCTCATCAACAGGAATTAACTTTTACGATTCTAGAACAACTCAAACTGGCAATGGACTTAATATGAATATATCAGGCAATCCACCTGTGCCGGTGTATAGACCTCAGGGGGTAAATCAAATTACCGGATCTTCGTTGAGTTTTAACACATGGTATCATATTGCGTATGTTAGAATTTCTGGTGTGACCAAAATGTATGTCAATGGAACTCAGTCTGGCTCAACATACACAGACACACAAAATATTGCAACAGCAGCCATACGAATTGGGGCAAACTATAATGCAGGTGCAGTGTCAAACGGCTATATTAGCAATTTTAGAATACTCAAAGGTGAAGGATTATATACCACAACATTTACTCCACCACAGTCAGTGTTGGCATCTATCACCAACACACAGTTGTTGTTGAATGTGATTGACTCCGCCAACTTTATTACGGACAACAGCCCAAACGCATTCGCAGTGACCAACAATAATACAGTTGCCTGGACTGCTTCTGGACCATTTAATTCATAACAAGCACAGATAATAAATACACAACTATGGCAAAACTAGAATCCGGTACAAGAATTTACGGCAACATCACAATAGACACGTTTGTCACAGCCGTGGGCAACGTAACGGGTGGCAATTTGCTTACCGCTGGGCTATTTTCAGCAACTGGCAACGTCACAGCCAATAACGGTATGTTTACAAATATAGTAAACGTGGCCAGCCACACAGGTGCTGTAGTATCGGTAACTGGTAACGTTACTGCTAACAACGGTATGTTTACAAATATAGTAAACGTGGCCAGTCATACAGGTGCTGTGGTATCGGTTACAGGTAATGTGACTGGTGGCAATATCCTAACAGCCGGATTGATCTCAGCCACTGGCAATATCACTGTTGGGAATATCAGTGCTGTTGGTGGCATTGTGGGATTGATCAATCCGCGAACCATTACCACCACATCAAATGCGTCGGTTACTCCAAACATTGCTGTGTACGATCAATACAACTACACAGCATTGGCTGCCAATCTAACCATCAATGCACCCACAGGTAGCCCTGTGGATGGAAATAAAATATTGTTTAGAATTATAGACAACAACACTTCTAGGACTCTTACCTGGAACGCTACATATACTGCCATTGGGGTAACTCTGCCAACCGCAACCACAGCCAACAAAATGGTCTATGTAGGGTGTGTGTATAATTCAACAAACACTCGATGGGATGTAATTGCAGTAAGCACACAGACTTAATTAAAGAGGGCATGATGCAACAAGTCAAATACACAATTGAAACAAAATACGGTCCATATACAGATTGTATTGTATACCCAGATGATCAGATCAGGACTGAAGAAGAGATTGAAGCTGAAAAACTAAAAAGAGTCTCGGAGTGGTTTAGACATTGTTTTTCAGAAGAGTTTTCTGTTAACCCGCTTTAAGGAAATTTTAAATGGCAGATAGATATTGGAGAGGCGGCACAGGCACTTGGGCTACTACCACTACCAACTGGTCTGCTACATCTGGCGGCGCAGGCGGCGCTTCACTACCAACTGCTAACGATGATGTTTATATTGACGCCAACTCCAACACAGGAACTGGGGCATTTACTATCACAGTGTCGGCTACAGTAAATTGTCGAAGCATTAGTTTTGCCGCAGATGGCGTATGCACATTAGCACGCGGCACATCATCTATGAATATCAATGGCTCATGGTATAACAGTGCAACAAACTTTGCCATAACGGGTACAGGAACCACACAGTTTCTTAATAATGCCGGCCTGAACGGCGGCACTATAAATCATAACGGAATTGCTTGGCCGGGATCAGTAATCATATTTAATGGTGTTGGATGTACATGGACGTTGAACAGCAACGTCACTCAGAATAATACCACTGCCGGCATCACCCACACAGCAGGCGCGATTGACTTAAATGGGTATACCTGGTCTCTTTCTAGATACACTGCCTCCAGTGTTGTGAGCGCACGAGATGTGTATTTTAGAACAGGAGGAAGTTTCACTTTAATAGGTACTGTTGCTGGTGATACTGCGGTTAATATTTCTGGAACAAACTGGCGGTGCGATTGCCCGCGTGCCAATCCTTACAATGCCATAGCAGCAGGAGCAACAGGTGGATTCCGTCGTAGTATGGGAGTCACTACTACAATGGCAATTGGAACTGCTGTTGATAATGCGTCAGAAATGTATCCATATAACGCACCAAATCTCAGTATTACAGGCGGCTCTGCTGCTCTCACTTTAAACATATACTGCACAGTAAACAATTTAGATTTTACAGGGTACACCGGAACACCGGCCAGTGCTGGCACTCTCACTACCACTAGTCGAGCTGGCGGATTTGGTGTGTTTATAGCAGGAGACTGTACTTTTAATGCCACTGGCACCTACGGCAGTTTATTGATGACGTTTTATCGATTTGTTGACCAAGACACAACCACGGCTACATTTAATGCTCAGAGTAAAAGTCTTTCAGATGGTATTGGTATAATATTGCCTCAAGCTACCAATGGCACACAAACCACAATGTTGATAACCAACCCTCCGACAACATCTGGTAGTACTAATGTAGTTCAATTGGTAAAAGGTCGCATTCAGCTGTCAGCAGACTTTTTTGTGGGCATGTTTAGAAGCAGTTATACCAACGTCCGAGGTATTGATTTTGATGTGTATCGTATATTGCTTAATCAGACCACAGCAACCGCAAAGCTGAATGCTACCACTATTGATAATTTTGATTCCACTGGTGCAGGTGGGTTTGGACAATCAAATAACTCAGGCGGCATACTCACATGGGGCACAACCTCAGGAGCATCAGCTACCACAGCGGCACCCTACACAGCAACAGGCACTATGTCTACTGCATCGCTTGATCTTGGTGGCAGTCATTTTAAAAAGCTAGAGTTTGGGAGTGCCACCACAACTTTTCCCACTACGTCATTCTTTCTGTATGGCAATGCAACACTTGGAACTGGCTCATGGTCACTAGTGACCATGACCTATTATGGCTCAGGTGGAACAGATACCCTTACTACAAATAGCAGAATAATTGCTTCATTAACAGTAAATGCACCAGGATCAACTCTATCATTGAGTGGTGCGTTAACCTGTGGCACAGCCTCAGCAGGTGGACTCACACTGACATATGGAACTTTACAAACAAACGATAACACATTATCCATGACTACGTTCACGGTGCCCTCGCCTTCTGTTTACACAAGAACATTGGCGTTGGGCTCTTCTCAGTGCCCGCTAATATCAACCACAGCAGCAACTGTAATCTACAATGCTCCTGATGCAGCCAATTTTACAATAACAGGCTCGGGTGGGTTCACAAGATCACTTAATGCAACTGCTACTATCAGCAGTTGCAGTACAAACAACATTTCATCTGGATTTACTGGACTGCCTACATTTACTTTTCCAGCAGGGTCTGGTGCAGTAACTTTTAGTACTAGCAGTCAAATTTACTCTCTTAATTTTACCGGGGGGACGTCAACTGTGACAGGCTCTTCGATACAGATTTATGGAGATACTGTTCAGCTTTTTTCAACAGGCACGTATACCGGTCTCAATGTTATATTAAAATCACAAGGAACACAAAATGTTTACGGTAACAGTAAAACTCTAGGAACCCTACAGGTGTCGGGTGCAGTGTCAGGAGCATCAATAGTTGGCACCACGAGTTTTCAGAATGCTATTGGGTGTAGTACATTTACTCACTCTACAGGCGGCATTTATCTAGAGGGTTATGTTGCAATTACATGTACTAGTTTGGACAGTTCGGGGTCAGGCGTTAGAGAAGTTAGTGGAAACAACTCACTGCTGGGCGCTGGTTGGACAATTGCCACCAACAATGCAACTATAATGCAATTAAATGCGACAAATCTTACTCTTAGTACTTCATTATATTTCAATTTGTCATATGCAGGTGCAGTTGGTACTCGGACTATTATACTAACAAACTTTACAGCAGCTGATACGTATCTGATAGCGATCTCTACTAATAACGTGGACACTAATGCCGCTCGCAATATCTATATTAATCCTGCTGCAACAGACACAGTTGCAATACAAGGTGCATGGAAAGACATGAGTCTCAGTGACGGTTGGGCAGGAACACTCTCTACAGGCACAGGATTAACGTTATATGGTAATCTTGTCTTGGGTGGTTCAGTCAATACTACCAGCACCACATCTGCATTGACGTTTGCTCCTACCACTGGAAGAAACGTAACAACCAGTGGCAGAACTATTAATTTTCCAATTACATTTACCACTGTGGGTACAAACTCACTCAATTTTCAAGATGCATTAGTCATGTCAAGTTTAAGAGCATTAACAATTACCAATGGTGGCATTATAAGGTTCTTTAGCGGTACTACCAATATTGTGGGTTCATTTGTTACTACCGGTACTACAATGAAGTATTTGCAATCTAGTACCAGTGGTTCTCAGGCCACAATATCTGCTGCAAGCGGCACATTTCTAGTCACCTACTTGAGCATCAAAGACAGTGCTGCAACTGGTGGCGCAATATGGAATGCAACCGATCCAACCAACGTAGATCAAGGCAACAATACTGGTTGGTTATTTCCTGGTGGCGCCACCGGAAACATGTTCATGCTATTTTAACTGACCAACAGTTCTGCTGATTCCATAGCAGTTAGTTTCTGTTGCACTGCTTGTAAATTCACTGTGTTCCACAGGCCAGGATGCAATGGTCTAGGCCAATGTCCGGACGCAATCCAGGCATATCCCCAGTGCTCATGATTGAGCTCCGGCACAAACTCATAGTCAACTTGGCACCAGAAAGTATGATATTCAAACATGCCATCTGGTGAAGTGAATTTTTCAATAGGCACAAGTTTGTGACATTCAGGCATGCTGCCCAGTTCTTCTGTGCATTCTCTTTCCACAGACTCCAGTAAGTTTTCACCAGGTTCGGCCTTGCCACCAGCCAGCCCCCAGGTGTTGGGATACTTTGAATCGTTCCTCAGCAGATAAAGATAACGCTGAGTTCTAGCACAGTAGAACCACACACCCACTGCTTTTATAATATCAGATTCCACGAGCCTCCCGCATACAATCCGTCAATGCTTTTCACCCACTCTGTGCTGGTCCATTTGTACTGTATGCCAGTGGTAAGATTGGTCACATACTGCACATCTGCTAGATTTTGACTGTCAAACACCACAACCCATCGTGTGCCGTTGTACTCAATGATGTCATTGGCATTGGCCAACAAGGGTTGTCCGCTGGTACCTTGCCAGGCCAAGGGGTTCTGCATGTTGTTGGTGTTGCCTGTGCCTTGTGTGAGCAGGTATCGCTGTCCAGTTAGGCTTGAATCCAAGCCATCTTCGGGTGCTGACGTCTGTGGATTGATCACAGAGTCTATAGGGTCTAGTGTGTTTTGTGGTGTGGTATCAGGATCCACATTAAAAATAATCAATCGATCGTCAGCAGGGTTTATAGATATTGTGCCCACAATTGAACTGTCTGGATCCCAGGGATTGTCTAGTGTAATATAACTGATTCCGGGACGCAACACACCATATGCTTCAATCACAGTGGGCCAGGTAATCTGTGTGGCTTCTACCACAGGGAATGTAAACGGAGCCAGGCTGGTATTGGGTTGGCTGATCACAGCATAAGGTTGCAACACTTGCAGTTGTCCATCCATCAACAACACTTGATATCCAAATGGTGTGACTTTGAGTCTGGTTCCCAGCAGCAGATCATTGTCCAAAACTGCATTGCTGGCATCACCATTGGCATCGTAAATTGATGCAATAATGCGTTCCACCACACCCAATTTTTTAACTTTGGCCGGAGACGAAATCCAAATTGGAATGTTAAATGTCAGTGTCATGATGTCAATGGGATTTTCTGTGCCTTGTGGTATCTGTCTTGATGACCACTGCACACGTTCCAATTCCACCACACTCAATGAAGTCCAGTCAATGTAGTTGTCGGAGCTTTGTATTTCCAATGCTGGGTTGAACAGTGTGGCAATTTGTTCAAACAACTGCATTTTTTGATTGGTGTTTGATGTCCAGATGTCCAAGTTAATGGTCATCTTGTATGGCACTGGCATCAGTCTTTCAATCGTAAACGCATTGCCTTGTGTGGTTTCATATGTGTCAGTTGACTGATCATATGTGCGTTGGCGCACCTGCATCTTGTTCACGTGATAAGGCTCTTGCATCCTTGGACGATCATAGTCCAGTCCTGCAATGTAAAATGTCATGAGTGGTGTGCTTGGCAAAGAGTTTGCAGAGTTCTGCTGCATGATGGTTTGTGCTTGTCGTGTGGCATCACCATAGCGTACTGGCACACGAATTAGGTCTCTAGTGCCTTGTTCGTTGCGCCCATACTCAATTTCAAACAAGCTGATCATGCGTGTGAACTGTAGCAGGTATCTGCGTATTTGTTCGTCGAAAAAAAACATCTGTGCCATGTTAACTTGATCTCTGTCCTGGTTGTGTTGGCGGATATGGATTTGGTTCCAAATCTCCACCTTGATCGCCGTTGGCCATATTGGGTTGCAACGCTTCGCTGAGACTTTGTCTGCTGGGGATTGGACCAAGGTCTGTAGTATTCACAGTGTATGTATTGTTCACAAAGCTGGAGCGTAAAGTATTGTTGTTTGATCCCGGAGTGAGTTGTGTACGAACATCACTTTCAATCTTAACCCATGATCTTCCATTGAATCTAAACAGTCTATTGGGAAAGTAATCCAGTCTCAATGCATACTGTCCAGCCAATGGAGTGACTGGAAAGTTAACACCAGCAGTGACCGGCAAACCATTGGGAGTTTTGCCATCGCCGGTCAAGTAGCCAGCAGTATAGCCATCTCCACGTGGACTGTTGCCTTCGTTGGCCACGGTTCTTGATCCATCACTGAATGTGTAGTCAGCAGTGTAAGTGGCTGAGTTGGGATTGGCAGGAGTGCCATCGGGGTTGGTGGCCACAATGTAAAATTTCACAACGTCAAATCCTGACTTTGGAACTTCAGCTTCGGCTTGCACCAGGATGGCATCGTTGATTTGGAGATCTTTGGGTCTGGTACTCATTCGGTCTGCTAGTGTAGCAGGGTTTGATTTTTCAGTCCAGTATTCTGTATTGGTAATGTCCGTTCCAGGTGGCACATTTTTGTTGCTGATGTAATAGGTATCTCCACTTAGCACTGTGGTGCCTCCAGGGTAAAAGTTTCCATCGTCCCAGATGTTGATTGGTTCAAAAGGTTCCTTGGTAATTTCATTGTATTCCTGTGCATTAACCATGGGAGTGGCCTTCACACGCCACAAGTGTGGCAACCAAGTTTGACTGAAGCCTTCACTTGCAAATGCCGCATCTTGTATCACATAAAACTTTGGCAGTGCTCTGGGTATGGTTGAATCCAATGGATTATAATCACGTAAGTTTGGCAGCTCCAATACATCACCACTCATGAGTTTTCTACCCATGGTATCAATCATTCTGTTGTAGTGGAACGTGATAAAGATAGTGTCGTTGTTCAAAAACAAACCAAATTGCGTCAAGTCAAAGTCAATGTCTTGTGTGTTGTACACACCACGCATGACATACACATCAGGATCGTACTTGCGATCTCTGTTTTCTAACAACAGCAAATCTTCAATAAACAGCGGATTGCTTTCATTGTAAATTGGCAATGTGGCATCATTATTGCCTTCTGCATATCCTGGGCCGTCTGTGATTGGGCCCATGTATTTGTGCAAGTAACAATCGACGCCTCCTACAGTATATTGTTCGGCGATAATCTTGTCAAAATATTGATAGTCGGCCGTCCGGTTAGGCCTGTACATGGAAAGTCTAGGCAATTTGTTCTCCTATTTTGTCTATGCTATTGTCTCCTCTAAGGCTCCGGGGAATAATATGATGGTTCTCTGTATAAACATCTCGTGGCAAAATTCGAAACTTTGCTCGTTCGATAATTTGATTGTACCAACGTGTGTATTTGCTGTCATTGAAGATCATGCAGTATTTAGTTATAGGTTGACCAATAATTCCCAACCTGCTATACTTTGGGTATGAAAGTAGTAAAACTAAACCGCAGATTCCGCCAATACAAAAATCACGGGCATGTGATTGCTGTGCGCTGTGATACTTGGCTTGGGGAAGGCGTTCCTCTTGAAAAAATATGCGATGCCAAACTAGGAAGCCGAGGTTACATGCCCGACAATGACTGGCATGCATATTTTGGCAAGGCTAATGGTCGCGGCCTTCGCCCGTTTTGGATCACATTCCGCCGGGAATCAGATCTTACTTTAGTACTACTTTCTGCCCAATTGACCAATAAATCCTAACATGCTATAATACACACTTGTTCACTACAGGAGCCTGTATGCAAAAGGCAGCAAATTTTGTTGCAAAGTACTCTACTGCCAACAAGTCCAAGGCTGTATTGCCCTATGACAAAATAAAAGCCACGGAAAAATGGCTGGAGTACAGCCTGGACATTGTTGACATGAATAAAATTTTGATGAAGTCAGATTTTAACACCAAATGGCAATTGATGGAGGCATTGGACATTGCAGAACGCAAACGCAAATACATGTACAACCACAAAAACTTTGAACTCAAACGTGCCATGCGTTTGTTTGACCTCTGCCGAAATTTAACTACAAATAAGTAAGGACACACATGAGCACCACATTCAAAATCAAACTGCTAAACCCCCGCAGTTCCGACACCAACATCTTGGGCATGGAGCCAACCTGGCAGGTCCAGCCCACAGAGTATCGCACCAGCCGATTGAGCAAAGCATTTTCCTGGTACAACTATTTCTACGGCAAAAAAGATGCCCGGGACATGATTGTGAACTATTTGGAAGCACATGATCGCAAATCTGATGTGCGACTGCTCAAAGGAATCCCAGACTCAGCAATTCGACTGACCACAGGCTGGCTGTGCCGCATGAGCATGGTGGGCTTGGAATTGCATGATGCAGAACAACTCAAATTGCAAAACCAATTGCGAGAAATACTGGACAGCAAGCAAAACGAAGTTGCGCCCGAAGCAGTAGTAGAAGATGCTACACCAAGAATTACTATTCAAGACAGACTGCGCGAAAAAGCGTCAGAGTGCAACGGTGAACTGGATGGCATGTTTGACGAGTTTATGTTGAGCGGTGCCAAAATGACAGCGGACTTCAAGCCTGTCACAATCATGCGTGGGCTTAATGTAGCACCGCAAATGATCAGTCAAATTGCCGACAACTGGAAGCGCAAACTCACAGAGTTCGAAGCAGTGGTTGAGGGCAAGGATGCACAATTGGTAGAAGCCTACAGTTACCTTTCCAAAATACAACTTCGCAATGTCATAAAGTTTTGCGAAGCCGTTGTGAACGACTGCGGTGCTTATGTGCAGATCAAGAAAGTGGAACGCAAGCCACGCAAGGTCAAGGCAGTGCCACCCGAAAAGCGAGCAGCCAAGTTTAAGATTCTGGCAGAATTTGCAGAGCTCAAACTCAAGAGTCAGCCGGCTGCAAGCCTTGTGGACAAAAGTGAAGCCTGGTTGTATGACAGCAAAAAACGCAAGCTCATCCACCTGGTGGCGGACAGCCACACACAGTCTTTCACTGTAAAGAACAACTCAATCATTGGATTTTCAACTGTGGAAACAGTACAAAAGACACTGCGCAAGCCAGCAGAACAGCTCAAGGGCATTGTGGGTGCAGGCAAGCCGGCTGCTCGTAAAGCATTTAAGGATATCAAAGCCACAGAAACTGCATGGAATGCCCGTGGCACAGAGAACTTGATCATCATTAAGAGCTGGTAAATATAGGGACCAGGAGTCCCTATGGCAGAAACTGCATTAGATTTAATCACTTTAAAAAATTCGTTGTTTGAGTATGTGGGCCTAACTTTAGGTGATCAGATTGTTGATCTCGAGTTAGATCCAGCTCACTACGAAGCCGCGTACACAAGAACAATTGGCACTTACCGCCAACGAGCCAACAATGCCTATGAAGAAAGCTACAGCTTCATGAAGTTGGTGGACAACATGAACATCTACACACTGCCACAAGAAGTTCAAAGTGTACGACAAGTGTTTCGCAGAACGTTTGGCGCCGGCGTCACTGGACAAGGTTCAAACTTTGATCCGTTTAGCCAAGCACAAATGAATGTGTACTTGATCAATTTCAACCAAGCAGGCGGCTTGGCCACATACGATTTTTACAGTCAATATGTAGAACTAGCTGCCAGGATGTTTGGTGGGTTCTATGTTTACACCTGGAACCCTGTCACAAAGAAATTGCAATTGATGCGCAATCCAGTTGGTGGTGGCGAAACAGTGTTGTTATGGACATACAATCTAAAACCTGAAGTCAATCTCTTGAGTGACTATCAAATCAACCAATGGATCCGTGACTACATGGTAGCTGCCTGTAAAATGATCATTGGTGAAGCTCGTGAAAAATTTGGCACTATCGCCGGACCACAAGGTGGCGGCACTCTAAATGGCGCCGCACTAAAGGCCGAAGCCAAAGCCGAAATTGATTCGTTAATTTTACAATTGGTAAACTATGTTGATGGATCACAGCCCTTGACCTGGGTTATTGGTTAACACAGCATAGACAACCAGTCATAAATCTGTTATAATCATCAAATGGACTTGATGATTGATCTTGAGGGCTTGGGAACAGGCCCTGACACTACTATTCTTACCATTGCCGCTCAGGCGTTTGATCCGTTTGGCTCTGGCTATTACGAGCAATCATTCTATGCCAGAGTCACTTTGGAAAGCCAAGAAACTCGTAGCATACAGCAAGGCACCATAGAATGGTGGGCCACGCAACCTGCTGTGGTGCGTGACGAAGCATTTGCTGAAGAAGATCGAATCCCACTGGATCAAGCATTGGACGGCTTGGGCCGACTAATTTGGCACGCCAAGCGTGTGTGGGCCCAAGGCCCCACATACGACATGAACATCCTGGAACATGCCTACAAAAGCTATAACAAACCCTTGCCCTGGCAGTACTACATGGTACGAGACAGCCGCACAGTGTTCTCATTATGGCCCGATCAACCCATGCCCCCAGCCACACACCATGCGTTAGAAGACTGCCGCAGACAAATTGGCATGTTACAAAATACACTTAAATACCTCAACGTTCGGGAGTTGAAATGATCATTGGCATCTGTGGATTTATTGGGTCTGGTAAGGACACCATTGCTGACTATCTGGTAAATTTGCATCACTTTCGCAGAGAAAGTTTTGCAAGCACACTAAAAGATGCTGTGGCACAAGTGTTTGGATGGGATAGAACCATGCTGGAAGGGCGCACAAAACAAGCTCGTGAATGGCGCGAGCGTGTGGATCCATGGTGGGCAGAACGACTGGGCATGCCCACACTAACACCACGTTGGATCTTGCAATACTGGGGTACAGAAGTGTGCAGAGCCGGCTTTCATGATGACATTTGGATTGCCAGCTTGGAAAACAAACTACGACACAGCCAAGATGATGTAGTAATTTCAGACTGCCGCTTCCCCAACGAAATTCTAGCTATCAAAAACGCCGGTGGGCGTGTGATCCGTGTGGTGCGCGGCACCGAGCCCCCTTGGTATAACTCAGCTGTGAGTGTTAATCGTGGCGCTAACGGCAATTCAACCTGGGCACTAAGTCAGCGCAAGTTAGAAAAGCTAGGTATTCATGCGTCAGAAACTGCATGGGTAGGAACTGATTTTGATGCTGTGCTAGACAACAATGGCACTCTCGACGACTTGTACCAACAGGTCAAAACACTGGCAAACACCTAACGATCAACTTGTAGATCGCCTTGTGCCCAGGGCAAGTCCATGCGTTTGACTTCCTCAACACAATTCAAACAAATTGTTCTGAGATTTGTGAGCGTGGTGTTTTTCATATTGCCATCCACATGAAAAACTAACAGTTGACTGGCATATCTTGATTTAAAACCACATCGGTCGCATGTGGTTTTTTTCTTGTATCCTGCACGTTTCCACAATGCGTCTGGCAGTGGTATTTTCTTCTTGCGTCTAATGCAATGGTCGCACAGCTTTCTATACTGTGTTTTGGTTTCAGTATGGTATGCAATTGCCCTAAATCTTTGGTTGCAACTCAAGCACATTGGTCTAATCATGCTAGTATTTATAAGCAAACCTACTAAGTAGGGCTCAGCAACCACCGGTGTTTTGGGCTTCTACGATAAATATCTGTAAGTTTTAAAAGGAGCCACCATGGCACTAGTTTCACCAGGCGTACAAGTCTCTATCATCGATGAAAGCAATTACATTTCATCAGCTACTAATTCAGTACCGTATTTTTTAATTGCCACAGCGCAAAATAAAGCTTCGGGTTCGGGAGTTGGTGTAGCCGCGGGTACCACCGCAGCCAATGCTAACAAAGCATATTTAATCACCAGTCAACGTGATTTAACTGCTACATTTGGCAATCCGTTCTTCTACAAGACCACTACTGGTACTCCGATCAATGGATATGAGCTTAACGAATATGGACTGCTTGCTGCTTATTCAGCACTGGGCATTACCAATCGTGCGTATGTGCAACGTTGTGATATTGACCTAACCGAACTCACAGCTTCTTTGGTGCGCCCTACTGGTGAACCAAACAACGGCGCATACTGGTTAGATACCGCAAATACTCTGTGGGGAATTTTTGAATGGAACTCAACTACTGCTGCATTTACTAACAAAGTGCCAGGAGTAATTACTGATACCACAGACCTAACAGGTGATGTACCATCAACCAGTTATGGCAGCATTGGTGATTATGCTGTGGTTGCAACCAACACAGCCAATCCTATCTACTACAAAAATGGTGCAGCTACTAGTGCTCAAACTACTGCTAGTACACTGTACAATTTGTACAACACTTGGGTGCCAGTTGGCGGCAATGATTGGAAACTGAGTTGGCCTACCATAATTGGTCAAAATGCAGTGGTGTCTGATTTGACTGCCAGTAACACTATTGTGATCAACGGCGACACAGTAACTGTGCCTGTATCACCAAATAATGACATTGCTGGATTGAGTGCAGCCATTAACTCTGCTGCCATTATTGGTGTATACTCAGCAGTAGTTGACAACAAACTGCAATTGTTTGCAGATGCCACTGCTACCGCAGATGGATCAACTGCAAATGATGGACTTATTGTGATTTCTAGTACCGGTAGTACTGCTGGCTTGTTAACTACTTTGGGATTGACTGCCGACGAAACATACTATGCACCTACTCTACAACAAAGTCCCAACTACACAGTACCACGTTGGAGAACCACTGACACTCAACCACGTCCAACTGGATCAGTTTGGAACAAGATAACTGCTTCCAACCTTGGCACATCAATGGTAGTGAAGAAATATTCAGCTCCGTTAGGTGCTTTTGTTCAACAAACAGCACTGGTATACGCAGATGACTGGTCAGCAAATGCAGCATATGATGCATCAGGTGGTGGTAAAAATATTCCAGCTGGATCAACTTATACTCAATATAACGTGACTCCAGAAGACAGTGGTGACACACAATATCCCTACAACAACACCTATACCTTGCAGGTATTTGAACGACTAACTCTTGGCGCAACTGTTGTGACAGGTGATAATGATGCTCCAGTATTTGTAAACGGTAACACATTTACCATTCAAACATCCACTGCTAACAGCACCACATTGACTTCTCCAGTTACTGTTACCTTGGGTGGCACCACTGTTGCTGCTTTCATACAGGCTGTGAGTGCTGCCAATGTGCCCGGTGTGAGTGCATCCGTTAACAGCGATGGATATATTGTGTTTACACAAAGCATCGGCGGTGTAATTGTGTTGCAAAACACATTTGGAACACCAGTAGCAGCAGCAGGATTCACCAACGTAGTGACTGGTTGCAGAAATTCTGTAATTGATGACGAAAATCAACTGTTGCTGAGCGGATGGGTTGCATTGGATTACGTTGCAAGCTCAACAGCAATTGACCAAGATCCTGCTGATGGACGCTACTGGTATTATTCAGCTACCAATCAAGTTGACATCATGATTCAAGGTGGCACCGGTTGGGTTGGTTACAGAAATGAAACCAACGATGTGCGCGGCGACAATCTCAGTTTAACTGATCCAAATGGTCCGCAAATTAGCGCCAGTGCTCCTACCACACAAAGTGATGGCACAACTGACCTGGCTTATGGTGACTTGTGGATTGATACCAGTAATTTGGAAATCTATCCTGTGATCAATCGTTGGTCTAATGTGGATGGAGTTGACCAGTGGGTAACAATTGACAATACTGATCAAACCACAGAAAATGGTGTGTTGTTTGCAGATGCTCGTTGGAGCTCTACAGGTACAGTGAATCCTATCACCGGAGCATTGCCAACAATCAAGAGTTTGTTAACCAGTGATTACCTAGACGTTGATGCTCCTGATTATACCTTGTATCCATCAGGAATGTTGCTGTTTAACACACGTCGTTCTGGATTCAATGTTAAGTCATTCCAGACTGATTATTTCAATGCAGCTGACTTTGCATATGACACATACAGCGCCACTACTCAATATGCCATTGGCGATGCAGTGTTGTACAACACAGTGTTGTATGTGGCAATTGCTGTGCCTCCAACAGGAACAGCACCTTCAAACACAGCATACTGGGATCCATTGCAAACCAACTCATGGGTCACTGCCAGTGGCAACAAAGACAATGGCGCACCAAACATGGGTCGCTTTGCGCAACGTGCTTTGATTGTGGCAGCATTGAAGTCAGGCATTGACACCAGTGTTACCATTAGAGAAGAACAAGTGCAATTTAACTTGATTGCATGTACTGCTTATCCTGAGTTGATTACCAACATGGTTGCACTCAGCAACGAAAGAAACAACACTGCGTTTGTGGTTGGTGATACACCAATGCGTTTGCCAGGTACTGGTAACGACATTGTGACATGGGCAACCAACAATGCTGGTGATGGCTATGTAACAGGCGACGGCTTGGTAACCAGCTCTCCATACTTGGGTGTGTTTTGGCCAAGTTGCCGAACTGTTGACTTAAGCGGTAGCAGTGTGGTCACAGCACCAAGTCACATGATGGTTAGAACAATCATCCGCAGTGACGAAGTGAGCTATCCATGGTTGGCACCAGCTGGCACACGTCGCGGTGTAATTGACAATGCAGATGCAATTGGTTATATCAACGGACAAACTGGTGAGTTTGTGACCATTGGTGTGAATCAAGGCCTGCGTGATGTGTTGTATGTGAATGACATCAACCCAATTACGTTTGTGCCAGGTGTGGGTATCACAAACTTTGGTAACAAAACAGTGTATGCTCCAACCACATCACTGGATCGTATTAACGTTGCACGATTGGTATGCTTTATTAGATCAAGACTTGAAGAAATTGGTAAACAATTCTTGTTTGAGCCAAACGATCAGATCACCAGAGATGAAATTAAAAATTCTGTAAATGGTTTGATGATTGATTTGATTGCCAAACGTGGTATCTATGACTTCTTGGTTGTGTGCGATGACACCAACAACACACCAGCAAGAATTGACGCCAACGAGTTGTGGGTTGACATTGCAATTGAGCCAATGAAGGCAGTGGAATTCATCTACATTCCAATCCGTCTCAAGAACACTGGCGAAATTGCAGCAGGTTCAGTGGCCACTGCTCAGGCAGCTTAACGGCACCGCTAGACAACAAAATGGGGTGGCAACACCCCATTTTTTTTGGTCCGAGATCTCATAAATAACATTATAGGAGATAACACTATGGCCGTTGCATCATTAACAAGAATGACAGTGCCCTTGGCTAGCGATCAAAGCGCCAGCAACCAAGGGTTACTCATGCCTAAACTTAAATATCGCTTTAGAGTGATATTTGAAAACTTCGGAGTGAGCACACCCCGAACAGAATTGACAAAACAAGTCATGGACTTCAAACGTCCTAGCTTGCAATTTGAAGACATTGAAATCCCAATCTACAACAGTAGATTGCATTTGGCTGGACGTGCCACATGGAACGATGTCACTTGCACCTTGCGTGATGACGCATCGGGTGCAGTTACTCGATTGGTTGGCGAACAAGTACAGAAACAAATGGACTTCATGGAAATGGCATCTGCTGCTTCTGGTATTGACTACAAGTTCACCACACGTTTTGAAGTACTCGACGGCGGCAATGGCGCATCAGACGCTATTGTGTTAGAAACATGGGAACTGTATGGTTGCTATTTGCAACAGGCCGACTACGGCGACATGGCATACAGCTCAAACGATCCTGCCACAATTGCAATGACCATCAAGTATGACAACGCCAATCAAACACCTAACGGTACTGGTATTGGTACAGTTGTTGCTCGTACAGTAAATGACGTTGTAACGGGATAATCTTTTATGGCCTTTGGGCAAGATTTTCTCAAAGGATTTTTTGGTGGGCAAGGTCTTAAAGATTATGCCCACGCTTCAAAAACGTTCCTTACAAATGGATATGAACTTGCTCCGCGGAACAAGTTCTTATTCCACGTATACTTTAACATCAACACCAGTGAAGTTCCTACCTTGGCGTCGGTGTTTCCCGAAGGTGATAAAAGTTCCTTGAGTTTGTTGGTCAAAACAATTCAGTTGCCATCATTCTCAATTGATACTGAAACACTCAATCAATACAATCGCAAACGTGTAATCCAAAAGAAAATCAACTACCAGCCGGTGCAAGTTGAATTTCATGATGACGGTGGCGACCTCAGTCGTAACATGTGGTACAACTACTACAGTTACTACTACAAAGATTCCAATCAACAGTACGGTTCGGCCAGCAATCAAAATGGCAGTATAGGTTCAGTAGCCAACGAACCTGGATTTGCCTACGGCGTTAGAGACATCTATGCCAACAACCGCACAGTCAACGATTGGGGATTTATTGGTGAGTCATACAGTCAAGGCAATGCAGGCGGTCCTGGTGTAGGGTCAGGTGGCAATCAGTCGTCAGGCAAGCCACCATTCTTTAGAGACATTACCATATACGGTATGGACCAACACAAGTTTGCCAGTTATGTACTGATCAATCCATTGATCAAAACATGGGACCACGACACCTACAGCTATGCTGAAAGCGGCGGCATCATGAGCAACAAGATGACCATTGAATATGAAACTGTAAAGTACTATTCAGGTGCCATTGGCGGCTCAAGACCAGATACCAATGTGAAAGGGTTTGCAGACCCAGCACACTACGACAACATTAGATCAAGTTTGGCACGGCCAGGTTCTACTAGATCAGTATTGGGGCAAGGCGGCTTGTTGGATGCAGGTGTGGGCATTGTGGAAGATTTACAAAGTGGTGGCGTGGCCGGCATTATTGGTGCAATACAAAAAGGTGGAACAGCCGTCAACACATTCAAAGGTGTGAATCTCAAGAGTGTGGTCAACGAAGAAGCCAACATTGCACTCAAAGGTGCAATTAGAAACAGCATACCAGCTGCTGTTCGTCAGCAGCCGGGTGGGTCTGGTGGTTTTGTATTTCCTAGATCGCCAGGAGGATAACCATGGGCGGCACAGTCAATGTTGTTAATCCAGGCACAGATCTTACTGTTAGAATTTTTGATAATTTTTACGAATACGAACAGTTTGTAAATGCCGAAGAGTATGATGTTGTGTACAGCTATCTCAAAAGTGTGTTCACAACCGATCAAGCAGCCGGTAATTTCACAGTGGCATTGTTTAGAATTGCCAATGAAACCAGAACCAACGTACTCACTGTGCTGGCATCGTTGGAAGGCCAAGACTCAATCACTCTCACACAGACCCTGTGTTACTATCTCAACAGCATGAGAAACGCCAGCACCTTGTTGGGGTTTGGTGCGTCAGTTACTTCCAACTACTACACTGCAAGAAACGTGTTATCATGAGCCGCTGGGCAAACGGCATATACGCTCTCACCAATCCAGACAAATATGTGGGCAAGGGTCAGCCTAGATATCGGTCAGGGTGGGAACATGCATTTTTCAGATTCTGCGATAACAACAATTTTGTCTTGCAATGGGCCAGTGAAAGCATTGCAATACCCTACAGAAATCCTCTTACAGGCAAAATGAGTCAGTACATACCTGACATCCTGATGACCTACAAAACCAAAGACAACAAAGTAAAAGCAGAGCTGATTGAAATCAAACCCAAAAAACAAAGTGTGATTGAATCCAACATGAGCACACGAGAACGTGCTGTTGTGGCCATAAACTATGCCAAATGGGCAGCAGCCCAGGCCTGGTGCAAAAAGAACGGGCTAGTATTCAGAGTAATAACCGAAGATCAAATGTTCCACAAAGGCGGCAAATAGCCCACTGTGGTTGTTTTCTGAGTAAATACGGTATGCGTAAATTAGAAGAACTGTTTGACCTTCCGTCTGACGATCCTGTTCAGTCTGAACAGCCTACTATTGAACAAACTCAAGCATACATAGCCGAAGTAAATTCAACCATGGACAAGATAGATGCAGCTTTGCCCATGGTAAAAAGTCTTGAAGCCAGTGACCAAGAAATGGATGCACTGGCGCAAAAAGCCACAGACAGCTTTGATAACTTGATGGACTTGGGCTACAATGTAGACAGTCGTTTTGCTGCTGAAATATTTGCTGTGGCCGGTGCCATGCTGGGACATGCTCTTACTGCCAAAACTGCCAAGCTAAACAAAAAATTAAAAATGATTGATCTGCAATTGAAAAAAGCTCGACTTGATCAAACAGCAGGAGACGGCAGTATACCCACTCATACCGGTCAAGGTCATGTGTTAGATCGCAATGAAATCTTAGAAAGACTCATTGGTGATAGAAGAACAAACAGTAAAAAAGAATAAATATCACATAGGATATCCATATGAAAACATTTCATCAGTACATAGTAGAAAGCGAACGCACATACAACTACAGGATCAAAATCTTAGGTGATGTGCCTACAGGATTTGTTAAAAATCTTGAAGAAAAAATGGCGCAATTTGATGTTGTCAATATGTCACGCCCAAAAACCACACCAGTGCAAAAACTTATTAAAGATTTTCCTGGCGCAGAAAATGAAAGCATGACATTTGTTGATGTTAATTTTCGATATCCTGCAATTGAACCACAGATCAAACAGCTGGCACAGCTACTGGGATTCAATCCCAACCGCATTGCCATGCAAACTCGTGAGTATGATGAAAGCATCAGCAACGAAATATCAAGTATTGAAGCACAGAACAAAGACCTGTTGGCCAACACCGACTATCCTGCTCCCGATGCTGAACAACGAGCACTCAAGAAAGACTATTCAACTGGCCCATATGACCATGCTGTGTTGAAAAATGCTTACCGTAGTGATTTTACTATTGCTGGTCAGAAGACTCCCCCTGCCAAGACCACCAATGAAATTCCCCAGGGCAACAAGAGCCCTATGACCAACATCAAGCGTCAACCCAAACCAGCTACTGGTGCCCACCCAAGAGGATAATCAAAATGACATTTTTTTACGACTTAAACAAACGACTGGCCGACCTAGGTCAAAAACAAACTCTTGCAGAGAATTCAGTACCTGCTACTAAACCCAAGAGCGAGTTAGCACAAACACTAAATGAGCGTGACATGGGCAAGCATAACAATGCTACCACAGGTTTCAAAGCTCTTGCTAAGAAAGCTGGCGGCGGTGAAAAAGGCGAACGGATTGCCGGTGCACAATTCCAAAAGATGAAGAAAGCTGGTCAGCTAGAAGAAGAAGGCATGAGTCGTGCTGCCAAAGGATATGAAAAGTATGGCAAAGAAGGCATGCAAGCATTGGCCAAAGCCGGCCGCGAAGGCAAGGCATTAGATCCTGTTCGCAACAGATACGACAAATACGACGAAGGCATGGGCAATGTGGCCAAGAAAGTTGGCGGTATGGCCAAGAAAGTTGGCGGCGCTGTGTTAAACAAATTAGGCCACGGCGACGATGCTGAAATGATGCGTGACCTGCAACGTAAGATGGGTGTGCCACAAACAGGCAAGAAGCCAGAACAAAAAACAACCGAAGCTGCCAAATACCGTGACCCAAAGTACAAAGACAAATTGTACACAGTAGAACCACTAGACTACACCTACGGCCCTGACGCCGATGAGCTCTATTATAATCCAAAACCCGATGACTATGAAGGTAGAAAACGCAAAATAGGCGGTAGCGAATTTGACCACAACGATCCACTACGCAAGGGCTTTGGGCGCGGCGGCAGCGGCAGTCCTGTAGAAAAAGGACCAAGAAAAGGCTTGCCATTACGTAGTCAAATCTCCAGTCTCAAAGGCAGTATAAAAGCCGCACAAGGTACACATGCAGAACCCAATCTGCCAGAGGCCGGGGCGTCAATGACACCTAAGCAAAAGTCATTTGCCAAACTTGCGCCTCCTGCAAACAAAATTACTTTTGCCGACAAGATTGCCGGCGCCAAAAAAGAAGTTGACGAAATGCTAGGTGATGTAGCTGCTGAAGCTATCAAGGGTGCATTAAGTGGCGGCCAGAAAAAACTAGACCGCAATCAAAATGGCAAACTTGATGCCACTGACTTTGAAATGTTGCGCAAAGGTGTCAAGAAACAAACAGCTGACGAAAGCAGTGCCGACAATGCATTCACAGCACACAAGCGTCCTCGTATTGATGCTCCTAAAGTTGGCACAGTTGATCGTGGGCACAAACACGACATCGAACATACAGCTACAGGTCGTAAAGTAACTCGTAGAGTGGATGACCAAGGACATTCAGTGGGAGCCGATGACGCGTCTGATGCTCAACCACAAGCTCGCGGCCGCGGAAGACCAGCTGGTACAGGCAGCAAGATGGGCGCCAAAGGACCATCAGGCAAGAGCAAGTTGATGACCAAAGAAAATGACTTTGATCCAGCAGAAAAAGGCGAATACGACCAAGAAGGCGACATGGCCAAAGACAGCATCAAGACTGTGGTGCGCCATGCACAGGCCCTGGAAAAGATCCTAGGCGACAACGACAACTTGCCAGAATGGGTACAATCCAAGTTGGCCAAGATTGAAAGCATGATGACTGCTGTGGACGACTACATGCAGAATCAAGAAGGTGGCGAAGAAGAAATGGCAGTAGGCGAAGAAAAAACTACCAAGCGTGACAACCATGCTGAACGAGCCGGCCGAAAAGTTACCAAAGACATTGAGTACGACGAAAAGAAGAAAGATGGTATCCATGGCAAAAAGCGTGGCTCTGAAGATGACAAGGCCGAAAAGGCCGGCAAGAAAGTTGCCAAAGATATTGAGTACGACGAGAAGAAAGACAAGAAAGAAGACAAGCCCAAGAAAGTAAAAGAGCAAGGCGGCGCTGACACTCCCACAGCTTCAAGTGGCTTCTCATATGGCAAAGGCATCTATGACTCAATCAATCGTGAATTAGAAAACATGATTGCCGAATCAATGAGCGTGAACATGAGTGACTCAACTGAAGGCGGTAAGAGTTTGACCATTACTGCTACAGACGAAGATGCTATAAAATTAGCTGTGATGCTGAAATCAGCAGGTCTAGGCGGCGGCGAGCCAATGGGACAAGAAATGGGTCATGAAATGGGGCACAGCGAAGAGCCTTGCGAAACCTGCGGTATGAGTGACTGTGGTTGCGGTGATGTGCAGGAAGCAGTAGATGAAAACAATCCAGACTATCCAACTGATCAAACTGGCAGTGCTGATGCAATGCAATACTCCGGTGGCTTGAACGGTCCAAAATCAACTGGTCAAACTACTGTGCCTGTGATTGCCAATCAAGACAGCAGAATGGGTGACGAAGAACTTCGTAGAATGATGGAAATGGCTGGTATTCAGCAAGACAATCTCAAGCCATGGGAACGTACCATGAAGGAAGATACTGAAGAAATGGAAGAGCCATCGCCTGAAGAAGTTGAAGAATCTCAAGAAACTGAAGAGCTTGACGAAGACAAAACATGTTCAGCTTGCGATTGCGATCCATGCGAGTGCGACGAATCTGTTACAGAAAGTTTTGAACAGATGTTGAGCCGCATGCGTAACATTGCTGGCATTCAAGAAGCCAAAAAGCCAGACTTCCTAGACATGGATAAAGATAACGACAAAAAAGAGCCAATGGCCAAAGCTGTTGACGACAAAAAAGAAAAAGAAGAAGAAAAAATTGAAGAAAGTTTGATGAAAGAATTTTCTAAGTTTAATATCTAAAATGACACAACAGTACAACAACTATACTGACACAATGAAACGACTGGCGGAACGTCATCCGCCAGCACCCACACCTTCAGAGGTACGTAATCAACCAGCCATGATACCTGGTGTGATCACACAAACTACAAATTTGTTTCGCCCTGTGGGCGTGACAGATCTTAACAAAGGACTAACATAATGGCTATTCAAGTTGTCAATGCAGTATCAAACGTGGCCTGGACTACTGACAAAGTTGAAATTGCCACTACCACTGCCAATGTGACTTTTCAAGTTTCCGCAGTGCAATTAACTTATGTTCAAGCAAATGGAGTTCCAGCAAACGCAAGTATGAGCACTGCAACTGGTAACATCTATGCAAATGCAATAGTGATTCCAGGCAATAGTGTTCAACAGTATTATGTGGGTGTGGGCAATTATCTCAACATCATTACAGGTACAGGCTTTACTGCCACAGCAATTGGCGCAGCAACGTCAGCCACAGCTGGTTCAAACGGCAGATAACATGCGAGCACAAGAATTCGTCACTGAAGATCGCAAAGGTAAAATACCCGGCGGCGCAGACAATGCTATGCCAGGTGCTCATACCATGCGTGACAATGGCGGTTACGATCGTAGCAATCACATGAATCGTATGATGATGGCCATGGCCATGCATGATGGAAAAAGTCCAAAAGCCATACCAAGAGACCAAATGGATCCAGCCAGCTGGGTTGAAAAATACAACACAGCTCATCCTTATACCAAAGAAGAAGACAACATGGTACATGGTGCCATGAAGACTATTGGGTCAGAGCACATTCACACTATAAGTGATCATCGCAGCTTAGAAACACCGGATACTCATAAAGTCAGTCCTGTAAAAGGATTTTCGGGATATCCAAGATGAGAGCTCGAGAGTTTATTACCGAGCAAGCCAACTTGCCACCCGAGTATGCAGATCCCATGCGTTACACTTATGTGATTCCAGGGCTGAGTGCAGCTGATCCCTATCGCAGTTATAGATTTGGTGTGGCTCTGGCCCGTGCCAGAAGCGACGCCGGCACCGACGGTATCACTGACAATATACCTCCTTGGAGTGCCGAAACCGCATTTGGCGAACACGGTGTGATTGAAGGCATGGCTGCAAGTGTTGCTCAAGTAATTGACCGAGCATTGGCAATGACCAACACACCTGGTGGCAAGAAAATGGTATCTACACCCACTAGTACAGAGCCTGACTTTGTGGACAAAACAAGCCCTGTAAAAGCATTTGCTGGCTACCCACGGTAAATAGCCGTACATTACTACAAGGTCAACAATGAAAAAAATATTAGCTATACTGCTGATTGTGGTCAGCATGTCGTCTCAAGCCTGGGACCAACGTGCTCCGCTACCTGCACAAGCCTGTCAGATACACTCACCTTGGGGATGGGCACAAACAGCCCGCCTAGCACATGCCATCTGCAGAGAAGCATATCTAGTGGCCTATGATGCACCTGCAAAGATTCCTGTTTATGTCGCTTACACTCTACAGCCACAAAACGCACTAGGCTGCTTTCCACGAACAAACGCATTTGTTGCTGATCAATCAGTGCCAGGTGGTGCAAGACCAGACGACTATGCAGGCACAGGCTACGACAAAGGGCATGCTGCTCCTGATGGCGACTTATCATGGAGCCAACAAGTAGAGTACGAATCATTCCTAATGACCAATATGTATCCACAACATGGAAGTCTCAACCGTGGTATTTGGAAACTGTTAGAAACCGCAGTGCGTGGTTGGGCTGTGCAACTGAACCAGCCATACACAATCTTTGTAGGTGCCATGTACAATGCAAATGACCCTACAATTGGCAACGGTGTTGTGGTGCCACATGGCTACTACAAGCTGGTGATTAATCAGGCCACAGGGCAAGTGGCCGGCTGGATTTTTCCACATGTCAAACCTTATGTTAACTTGGGCAACGACTTGACCAAGTTTCGTGCTCCTGTTGCGCAGATACAAGAGTATGCTGGAGTAAGATTTGCCTTACCGCCCGCTGCCAAGGAAATTGCACCTGGCACAGAATGGCCAGTGGACTTTGGCGCACTCACCAACGCCAAACGACAAAAGTGCGGGCGAGCTGAATAATTTGTTGATGGAGCATTGCCTACACAATTATTCTCAGTATGCCAATTTAACTTTAAATTGGGTTGGAACTGATCGTCCCAAGACTCAAAGATTACTCAACGATCCGGCATTTTATCCAACTTGGACACAGTCTGGTTGGTCAAACAACAGTGTGATAGAATATAGATTCAACAGTGGCGGATTCCGCACAGATGATTTTGATCAGTCCGAAAGAATTATAATATTGGGCAGTAGTCCCACAGTGGGAGTAGGATTGCATCAGTCTCAAACATGGTCCGAACAATTGAGTAAAAAAATAAATGTACCAATTTGGAATCTAGCAACTGGCACTGGGTGTCTGGATACCATGTATCGAGTTTTAAAAAATTACATTTCCCAGTTGAACGTAACAATGGTCATCCAACTTGGCGGCGAAAAAGCCGGGTTTGAAGTATATGTAGACAATCAATGGCAGGCTGTCAGTTCTCCACATGCACCTGTTAGTTCTGCTGATATAAAAGCCACAATAAACGCATGGTATGCTCATGAAGAAAACTACAACTTGAATCAGGAAAAAAATACCAACGCCATGCAATGGGTATGTGAAAAAAACAAAGTGCCTTACTATAAATTTTCAATGGCCGAAATAAGCAAAGAAAATTGGGACAAATTGCAACCAGTTGATTGGTCTCGATGCGGCCATCATGCTGGTCCAAAATTTCACTCTGTGGCTGCAGATTATATTGCCGAACGAATTAACCGTTAAATAGATCATGGCCAAGTCATTAGAAGGCGTATTAGTTAAATCGCCGCACCGTCAACAAATATTCAGTGATCAGGAACTGGAACATTTTCTAGCCTGCGCAGATCCAGTTACTGGACCTGCGTATTTCATGGACCATTTTTTCTACATTCAACATCCCACACAGGGAAAAATGGTGTATCATCCGTTTGAATATCAGAAACGTCTGATCAACACATATCACAACTATCGGTTTTCCATATCAATGATGCCTAGACAGACTGGTAAGTCTACATCAGCTGCTGGATACTTGCTGTGGTATGCTATGTTTGTGCCGGACTCGACCATTCTAGTTGCTGCACACAAGTACACAGGCGCACAAGAGATCATGCAACGTATTAGATACGCATATGAACTGTGTCCTGATTTTATTCGCGCTGGTGTAACCAGCTATAACAAAGGGTCAATTGACTTTGAAAATGGATCACGCATAGTTTCTGCAACCACAACAGAAACAACCGGCCGGGGTATGTCAATATCCTTGCTGTACGCTGACGAGTTTGCGTATGTGCGACCCACCATTGCCAAAGAGTTTTGGACTTCTATTTCACCCACACTGGCCACTGGTGGTAAAGCAATTATTACATCAACTCCTAACTCAGACGAAGATCAGTTTGCGTTCTTGTGGAAAGGCGCCAACAAGTGCGAAGATGATCATGGCAATGCTACAGAACTAGGCATCAATGGATTCAGAGCATTTCGCAGCTACTGGAACGAACATCCAGACCGAGATGAAACTTGGGCAATACAATCACGGGCAGCATTAGGCGAAGATCGTTTTCGCAGAGAAATGGGTTGCGAATTCATTATCAATGACGAAACACTAATTGCTCCAATCAAGCTGTTGGATTTAACTGGCAAAGAACCCACATACAAAACTGGACAGGTGCGGTGGTATGAACCCATACGCAAAGATCAAGTGTATGTGGTGGCATTGGATCCCAGCTTGGGCACCGGTGGCGATCCGGCTGCCATACAAATTTTTGAAGCCAACACCACTCGGCAAGTGGGAGAATGGCGACACAATCTCACTCCCATACCTGAACAAATACGCATACTAGCCGATATCATAAAACATCTGCATGAAACAGTTCAAGATGACAAAAGCATCTACTACTCAGTGGAGAACAACACCATTGGTGAAGCTGCACTAATCAGCATTGCTGAATACGGTGAAGAAAACATTCCGGGATATTTTTTAAGCGACACTGCAAGCTCAACTTCTAGACGCTTTAGAAAAGGGTTCAATACCACCAACAAAACCAAACTGAGTGCCTGTTCTAAATTGAAAAATCTAATAGAATCAGGGCGTATGACTGTTAATTCTAGAAGTTTAATAAGTGAATTAAAAACATTTGTGGCATCAGGACTGGGATATGCTGCAAAAATTGGCGAAACAGACGATCTTATAATGGCCAGCATATTGGCAGTGCGTATGATGACTGTTTTACAGAGCTATTATTCAGACGTAGAAACGCAGTTGAGGGATCACGGAGACACAATAATTGAGCCCATGCCTTTCATATCTGTGCTTCATTGACATAAATATAACACTATGGTAACTTCATCACCGTCTCAGGCGCTTAACGATCTTTTGATCACTCGTAACTTTAATCCAGAATCTCTGGATATAAACACCGGCAAACCGCCTGTGGATGCAACTGGTGCACCTGATCCCAGCGCCGCTGACATGTTTACGTTTAACTGGGTAGCGCAGTCTGGCAAGAACTACGGCACAGTTGTGATCTTGTTGAGCAGTGACAACGGGATGACAGTGTTTTACGGTGACAATCTTGGCCGCGGAATGGACGCAGAAGACAAAACCGAATGGTACCAATTTTTAGAACAACTAAAATCATTTGCTGTGCGCAACAGCAAAATACGTGGCGGGTTTAAACTGGACAATATAAACAGACTCAAATACACCATGGCTGGCATGGCAGCAATCAAAGAAGGATTGTTTGAAAGCTACTATGGCAACAAGAAAATCAGCTATGCCGGAGAGCCAACACAAGCCAGACTGATGATCAAACACAATCGCAATCTTGAAGAAAACGATGCTCGTTTCCGTTATGTAGAAAGTTTGTTTATTGAAACAGCCGACGGTGAGCGATTCAAACTGCCATTTAAAAAGCTGGCAGGTGGTAGAGCCATGGTTGAACATGTGAAACAAGGCGGCAATCCTTATGACATTCGTGGTCAACACATTTCACAAATAGTTGAACAACTGAATGTGCTGTCACAGTTTCGTAGAGCCAACCAGAAAAAAGTATTTGAAGGTGTTGCTGGCGAGCTTGTGACTGAAACCAACATGTATTACACTAACCTACAGCGTAATCTCAAAACACTATCCTCATCACACGGATACAATCAATATTTTGAATCTTGGTCTCCTGCTGATATCTCTGATTCAGAATTGGTAGTCGAAGATTTAAAAAATCTATTTGTGGAAACTCGCATTGATCCCAGAATAGAACAAGCCTTGCCAATGTTAGCAAGAATACAACAGGAAACAAATACCATGAAAGAAGCACAAATTTTTGAAGATTGGGCAAATAATGTAATGGAGGGCACCTGGTCCTTGCCAGACACTCCAGAAGCACAAACCAAATTGGATAGACTCATGAGTCAAGAACTCATTGTTGGTCCAGACGCTACCAATGCCAAAGAACAACTGTATGATGTGATTGGCGATGATGTATTGTTTGACATTCTGTCTGACTTGGCTGACCAAGATCCTCGTGCTAATATCTGGGATGACACAGATGTGCAGGCCCGACTGCAACAACTTGGCATTCAAATGAACACCACCCCTGCTGCTGACCAACAACAGCCAGTGGCACCTGCTGCTGGACAACAAGCACCGGGCACTGCTCCTGAACCAGCTGTGGCAGAAGATCAGTTGGATGAATTGAGTCCAGCAACACTGAGCAGTTATGCTAGAAAAGCAGCTGGCCAAGCTGGCTGGGCAGGTGGCGTGGCTGCTCGACTAAAAGGACCAGAAGGCAATCCGTATGCTAACTTTCAAGGCAAAAGAGTTGCCGGAGTTAAACAAGCAATTGGCAAAGGAGCCAGAGTTACACCAGACGAAGTAGAACCTTATGACTGGGCAAAACAAGGCGGCTACGGTGATGCTACCAATCCAGCCATTAGAAAAAGAGGCATGGCCGAAAACGCAGAACTTGATGCCATGCTTAAACATGCTGGTGTGCCAGTGGCTGAAAGTCGTATCCACGAAAACTCTGAATACACCTA
>Ga0214919_10001115_pt1 | contig 45117 bp, 41 predicted proteins | sample LL1503_MetaG_FD_177994 | JGI IMG/M metagenome (GOLD analysis project Ga0214919, IMG submission 177994) | Freshwater microbial communities from Lake Lanier, Atlanta, Georgia, United States - LL-1503 | ecosystem: Environmental > Aquatic > Freshwater > Lake | place: USA: Georgia | collected... | reverse complement strand
GCACAGAGCCCCTGGGCCGAATGCGTTCGGGTGGCCAGCCAAGCGAGTGCCTTTGTTTCTAAGTGGCTTGCACGGCGCCACCTAGAAGCAATGCGCCGGATTGCCAGTGCCGACACGCTACAGCGCGTTGAGTTTTTGTCAGGTGCCGTACTGATGTTGCGGCGAGAAGCCGTGCTGGATGCGGCCAAGCGCATACAAGCCAGTGATTCTCACGAGGTGCGTGACGGCCCATTACTTTTTGATCCCGCTTACTTTATGTTCTTCGAGGACTCAGACCTGTCGATGCGTCTGCGCCAGGCCGGCTGGGAACTGGCCGTGCTGCCAAGCGCTCAGGCGGTTCATGAATACCGGCAAAAGGCTTTCAAAGCCGGCCTGATGCAACAGTCGCGGCACACCTATTTCAGAACGCGTTTTGCACTTTTTTACAGTTTCACTAGGCGGCTTTCCTGGATGGACTCTTTGGCGACAAGGATTGGCGTACGGGGGAACGCACCCGATTTGGGCGATTTGGCGCAGGCAGGAGATTTCGAAAATGCAACGCAAGGCGACGGTGTAATTGCCTTTAGCCCTTCGGAGCTGATGGTTCCTGCAATTTTTCGTCCTGCGGGGTTCTCTTGTATGCCATTTACTGCAAGTGAATGGGAGCTTTTGGAGCCGGGCCGCTATTGCGCTCACTTGCGAGACAGCAGTGGACGTCATTACTGGGTCCGCTGGACACTAGTGAAGTCCTAAATGGGGCACTGACCGCTGCTGCAACCAATTCGCCAGGCGCCGACCTATCCTTCGGGCGGGCGCCTCGACTGCGACATTGAGCAGCGCTGCCAGCACCAGGGTGCATGCGAGCTGAACAATCCAGGCCGTCCAGCCGCGCAGTGGCGGCGCGTACTGCGAAACAATGTGGCCGATCGCGTTATGGAAAAGATAAACGCCATAGCTCAAGCGCCCTGCCCAGATGCTCACAGTGAGTAGCCCAGCGCTCCTGATCGTCAATCCGGCCAGGCCCGCAACCAAGAGCGTATAACCGATGGCGGCCATCAGCCCCATATTTCCGGCCACCCAAAACTGCAAACTTCCCACGGTGGCTTGCCCTGCAACTAAGAAAAGGGTGAACATACGCTCTGCTCCCAAAAGGCAAAGTAGCGCGCAACAAACCAAGACCCAACGGTGCCACGGGAGGACTTTTTGACTTAAGCAGTAGGCGAAACAACCCAACATAAATTCAACCAACAGACCGGGCAAATGCACCATGGCGATCGCCCTGTAAGTCAGACCCTGCTGCAGCGGGTCGGCCAGAGCCATCAGCAGCAATTTGCCCAGCACGGCGGCAATGACCAAGCCGGAAACGCCTAGAAGGCGTGCTGCGATCACCAAAAGAGGTAAGGCCAGGTAAAACTCAACTTCCGGGGGCAAACTCCAAAAAGCAGGGTTATAGAAAGAAGCAATTTCGATGCTCTGCAAGGTGTGCCCCATCAGCAAATGACTGCCAATATGGTCGTAGGCAGTAGCCGCTGGCTTGAGCCCGACGTAGAGGGCAAGCGCGCACAGATAGAGCGGATACAGCCGAAATAGTCGTCGAATCAGGTGCGCCGGATAATGCAAGGGCTTTGCGACAAGGTAAGGTGCAAACACAAATCCACTGAGAACGAAAAACAAATCTACGCCGGTGCTTGCAAAGCCCCAGGCCCCGCTTTGGTCTGTGATAAGGTGGGCGTAATGAGTGGCCAGGACCAACATGGCCGCCAGGCCTCGCAAACCCTCAATGACCGGGTCCTCTGGCGGATGAAGCTTAGACATAATGGGGCCTGTAGAGACTGCCCAAGGCTATTTTCAATATGACGCTCAACATTGCAGTTGTAATTCCATGTTACCGGGTGCGGCACCACATATTGGACGTTTTGCAAGGCATAGGTCCGACTGTTTCACATATTGTCGTCGTTGACGATGCATGCCCGGAAATGTCGGGCAAATGGGTTCAGGAAAATAATCAGGACCCCCGGGTTCAGGTGATATTTCATGATGTCAACCGAGGGGTCGGTGGGGCTGTCATGACCGGTTACCGCACGGCCATAGAAAGCGGTGCCGATATTTTGGTAAAAATCGATGGCGACGGCCAAATGGACCCGGCGCTCATTGAACGCTTCGTCCGACCGATTGCTCGCGGCCAAGCGGACTATACCAAAGGCAATCGTTTTTACGACCTCACCCATTTGGGGGAAATGCCCGGTCTTCGCTTAATTGGTAATGCGGCGCTTTCGTTCATGGCGAAAATGTCGACTGGGTATTGGAATATTTTCGATATCACCAATGGCTACACCGCGATTCACGTCAAAGTTGTGCAACTTCTTCCATTAGAAAAAATCAGCGCGCGCTACTTTTTTGAAACCGATATTCTTTTCCGGCTTAATTTGGTGCGTGCGCTGGTTGTGGATATCCCGATGGATGCCAAATACGCCGGCGAATCGAGCAGTATGCGGATCGGTCGCATTGCGGGCGAGTTTTTATGGAAGCATGTGCGCAATTTTTCAAAGCGCATTTTTTACAACTACTTTTTGCGCGATATGTCAGCGGCATCTCTGGAGTTATTGATTGGATTGTCCATGCTCCTATTTGGCGTAGTGTTCGGAGTCAGCCAATGGTTGCATTCCTGGCAGTCCGGCATAGGTGCCCCATTAGGGACGGTAATGTTGGCGGCATTGCCAACCATGCTGGGTATCCAGTTCTTACTGGCATTTATCGGCTTTGACGTGGCCAATACGCCGCGCCGCGCAGTGCACCCAGATTTAGCCTGATGCACCATGTTTAATATCAGTCAAATCGCCCTCCTCATCGGCACCCTCGCATGCCTGTCGGTGGGTCAAGTGTTGTTCAAAATGGCTGCAATGCAAATGGATGCGCTTCAGCCATTGCTACAACGTTGGCTGTTGAATTATTTTCTTTTGGCAGCGCTTGCGGTGTACGCCGCTGGAACCGTGTTTTGGGTAAGCGCCTTGCGCCAAATGCCCCTGCGACTGGCCTATCCGGTAGTGGCACTTTCCTATTTAGCGGTGCCGCTTCTAAGTCATTGGTTGTTGGCAGAAGAACTCAGCATGCGTGCCATGGCTGGGGCCGTGATTATTGTTTTGGGCGTATGGATTTCGGTCACCTGAGCCATACAGGGACGGGGCGCGAGGGTTCGAGCCGCAAGAGTGCGCTATTTTGGGCGATGCTTTTTCTAGCGCTCGCTTCTCTGGTTTCTTTGTCAATACCACCACTTCGTTCACCCGACGAAATAGACCATATTCGACGCGCCTATCTCCTGACGCGGGGTACTCTGATTCTCAAAACTGGGGCATCCGATATTCAGGGCAGAGCGGTGCAAGCTTCGGGCGGGGAAATAGATACTGGCTTGGATAATTTTCTGATGTACCACTTAGGTCAACTAGGCAAGCCAGATGCCGGTTTAGCCCATACCAAGGAATCCGGTGTCAATCAATTGCGCTGGTCGGGTCAAGCGGCCTTCCGCCCAGCGCCGGGGACCAGTTACTACTTCCCTTTGTTATACGCACCACAAGCGGCCGCCTTGGTCATTGGGGAGCAACTTAAGTTGACGATCAATGACTCCTACAATTTAGCGCGCGCTTTTGCGATTTTTGCTTGCTTTGCGCTTCTTGGCGTGGCCTTTCTCCTCCATCCGGTCAGCTTGGGCGCGCTGGCACTGCTTAGTCTGCCCATGGCGATGTTTCAAATGGCGTCGGCAAGCCTTGACGGGGTATCCAACGCTTTGGCGGTGGTTTGTATAGCCATGTTTTTACGCATCCATTCCAAGCCCACTCTCACGAGTCGCGGCCAATTTGGCCTGTGGTGCTTCGGATTATGGGCACTGATTAGCTGCAGGCCGCATCTTTTCCCGATGCTTGGTTTGCCATTTATCGTGTACTTCCATACGCGGAAAAGATCTCAACTTGCAAGCGGCATTTGCACTCTGCTGGCCACGCTGGCATGGTTTTGGATGGCGGTGGGAGCCACTTCCGATCCGCGCGCCCAGTTAGGTCAAAGCACTTCGGCGCTGGTGCAAACGTATGTAGGGCACCCAGGAGAATTTTTTGTATTGCTTTGGCAAACGCTGGACAGCGCTGATAACTTAAAGTTTTATTGGCAGTCTTTCATCGGTATATTGGGCTGGCTGGAGTTGCCACTGCCTAATTGGACATATTCCTTCATCTCAGCAACCGGCGTAGTCTTGGTACTCGTGGCGTCTTGGGCGAAACCAGCTCCCGCTGTGTGCAAGGCCCAATGGAGCCTCACTGCGGTGGCATGTGCATCAGTGCTATTGGTATTTTTCGCGCTATTGGTGACCTGGACGCCTCACCCAGCCACCATGATTAGCGGGGTACAAGGTCGCTACTTCTTTGTCCCTGCGCTGATGCTGGCCTATGCTTGGCAACACCCGCGGCATGAATTGGGATTTTGGCAACAGCGCATTTCTGGCTTAGGCTTGTGGAGCTTCATCGCTTTCAATAGTGTTGTCTTGACAAGCACGCTTCAACAAAGATACCCCTCGACCTGGGCTGCAGGGCTGTTGCGTTGATGCCGCAAATACAAACACTTTCTAAATGCGGATGAATATGTGGAATATCCCTAGGAAGCATATCCACTGGGCACTGTGGGGCGTGGTCATCGTATTGGCTGTAGGACTGTCCCGACTGATACCGCCGATGCAGTCCCCCGACGAAATGAGCCATTTGGGGCGGGCCTATCTCATCTCCCAAGGAAAATGGCTGCTCGAACCGCTGCCACGCGATATAGCTGTGCCGACCAAGGACACGCAGGTAAGCACCATGATCGCTCGAGCGCGCGCTCTAGGAGTCGATGTGGGTGGCACCGTTGACGAAGGGTTACTTGCGTTCCACGACGGGTATCGCGCCGATTCAGTGAAGTTGTTATCAGAGGCCGATAAATTGCGTATCGCCAGCATCCCGTGGACAGGAAAAGAAAGATATTTCTCTTTATGGGGGACGGTTTATTATTTCCCGGCAATTTACATTCCACAGGCTAGCGGGTTTTTTATCGGTAAACATCTGCAATGGACGGTACAGCAAAGCTACTATTTGGTGCGTGGTCTGACCCTATTGACCTGCATTGTCCTATTGTCGATAGCATACAAATTGGCACCTGTTGCACCCCTCGCTTTGGCCTTGCTGGTGTTGCCCATGAGTATTTTTCAAATGCTATCTCCCACCATCGACGGAGTCACAACCGCATTGGCAATTTTGGTAATCAGCCAATTTATCTTTAGCCTAAATACTGCTAACCGCATGCTTCCCATCTGGCAAATTTCAATTTGCGTATTTATCCTGGCGACCAGTCGCACACATTTGATGCCGATGTTTCTATTGCCCATTTATATCGCGTGGCAACGCAGGTCCTTGAACAATTCATTGGTCGTTGGCGCGTTTGGCTTGGCAGCCATTGGCTGGGCTTTGGTGGCGCTGCGCTCTAATAATGGTTTGATGCTCGACCCAGCACACACCAGCGCCGGTTTGTTAATCTATTACGCAGTGCATCCCTTGGCCTTCCTAGAGATCGCCGCCGCCACTGTCGCGGACCCGGTGCAATCGACATTCCTACAGCAGTCTTTCATTGGCATATTAGGCTGGCTTGATGCCCCCCTGCATCAGCGCGTTTACCCGGGACTGTGGATGGGTTTAGCACTATGTGCTTGGGCAAGTATGTCATTTGCGAGTTTGCGCGAAATGAGGGAAGCGCGCATTGTATTGATCGCAAGCGCGCTGGCAGGTGTGGGTTTGATATTCCTGGCTTTGCTAGTGACCTTCACGCCGCATCCTGCCACTTTGGTGCAGGGTATTCAGGGACGGTATTTTTTGGTGCCAGCGCTGATATTGGCCTATGGCCTAAGCAATCATAGAAATACCCTTGCGGCTGGCCCCATAGTGTTGCTTTCTGCATTCTCGGTAGTATCACTTGGCGCCTTGATGATGGCATTGATTGATCGATACGGATTTCCCGGTTAAATGTGAAATCCGGATTCATCTTGAGCCAATCCGTCGCATCAAATAAAAAATCGAAATCAATCGGTGCAATGCTCAATGAGGCTTACGTAAACCGCGTTGCAAAAATTGTGCGGTGTGCCAAAATGTGCTCGATCAAACCTATCGTGAATGGGAGTGTTAACTATGGCTGAACAATTGCTGCCCGAATTGGATGAACTTGCCGAACGTTATTATCCCAAAGGCGATTACACCCGCAAAGGGCCGACCTACCTCACTTCCTATGCTCGGCTGTTGAGCAACCGTCGAATGGACGAGCTTCGAATTCTTGAGTTGGGCGTATTCTCTGGCGCATCGCTGCTGATCTGGAGGGACTACCTCCCCAACGCGACCATCGTTGGTATTGATATCGCCGAGGCCCCCGAGCGCATTCTCAATCTAGAACGCGTGCATTTTTTACGTGGCAGCCAGGACGATCCAGAAGTCCTTCGCAAAGCCGCTAGCCTCGTAGGCGGTCAGTTCGATATCATTATTGATGACGCGTCGCACATCGGTTATCTGACCAAGCGTTCCCTTCATTACCTGTTCCCGTTCTTTCTCGTCCCTGGCGGCTGGTACATCATTGAGGATTTCGGCACCGCTTTCATACCGGAGTACCCTGACGGCGCCACCTACCAAGAACCGGCATGGGATGACGCTGTGCCTAGCATGCGTGAATTCCGAAGCAGTCAAAGCGGTATGGTTGGTTTCATTAAGCAGTTGATCGATCATCTGATGCAGGAACTCATGACCGGCGGCCGATCATTCATTTCGATGGATCGACTGATCGTAGAGACGAACATCGTCTTTATCGAGAAGTCCAAACAGTCAGGTGCTCCTTGGCCAGGGCCTATCCCGGACTTTGCCCCAGACCAGTCCTCTGCCGAAACTGCCATTTCCGAGGCCAGCGGCCCCAGTTTGCAAGTATTGACAGAGCAATTGACAGCCGTCCAAATCGCGCTAACCGATTGCCAAGTATTGAAAGAAGAAATTGTCGGTCAGGCTCAACGTCTTGCCACCCTGGAGCGCATGGCATCCCAGTTGCGCAGTGCGCTTACGCCAGTACTTTGGCTGCGCCGACTGCTAAAGCGCTAGATCGAGAGCCGTTGCCGAGCGCCGACGCCCATTGACAACTCCTGCACGAACGTATGCGTGTCAGTGGGGGCGAAAAATTTGGCTTGCCCTTACCATCGCACGCAAAGTAAATTTTTGCGGGAGCAAAAATCCAATAGAAAAAACCAATCTCGGAAATATTGGCAGGTAAGGAATAATTTCTCTCGCGCCGTCCATGCTGTGACGGTACAACTCGCTGCCCGATTGAAACTGGGCCAATGACTGCGTCAGGAATTCCTGGAAAAAGCGCATGGAAATCATCCGCACCCGGAAAGTATCGGTTTGGTGGTTCGTATAGTTATGCAGCAATTTTTTCCAATAGTACAAACGGCTTTTCAACATGCGACTTGAAAAACTGTAGTTATCTCCGTACATCCGCCAGCGCAGCGTCGAAATCGGCAAATAAAACACTTTTCCGATTTCAAAAATTCTAAGAAATAAATCGTCGTCTTCATAGCCCGACAGGTTGACATCAAAACCACCGACGGCATCGTATTTTTCTTTTTTGATAATCATCACTCCGGGCATCACGATGATGTCTTTAAACAAAATATCCTCAATTTGTCGTTTGGGATGCGGCCAACCAAAGGAATAGGTCTTGTGAATATTTTTATAAGTGATCCGACCGGTAGCGTCAATATTGTCGGCATCTGTATAAAGTAGATCGATGGCCGTGTCGGCGAGCCACGGCACGACTTTTTCAAGCCGATCTTCATACCATTCGTCATCCTGATCAATAAAGCTGACGTATTGCCCCAGGCACATTTGCACCCCTAAGTTGCGTGCGCTAGATTGCCCGGCATTAGCTTTCGTAACGTATCTCGCGTTAAAGCCTGGATAGGCCTGCATGAATTCATCATACAAGGCACGCGAACCGTCAGTGGAACCGTCGTCAACCACGATCAGTTCAAGATTTTTATAAGTTTGCCCTTGAATACTCTTTAGTGCATTCCAAAAGAATTGTTTATCTACCCGGCACGCATTATACACGGGCAATATGACCGAAACCAGCGGCGTATGCTTGCTACCCTCGCAAACAAGCAAAGTTTCGCCAGAAAAGCCTTGTGATACCACAGGCGCCCCGCCGGGCCAGCGCGATATTCCCAATAATCTTCGAATACCGTGCCGCAAACGCAGTTTTACCCTGTTTCGAAATCGGCCTAAGGTTCTTACAGGCGCACTTATTGCCCAACTTGTCGAATGCAGTATTTCATACAGTTGGCTGTTTTTGAACTGGATTTCAGCGCTTAGTGCTCCAATTTGAATTTCTAACTGAGCCTGTTTCTCGCTCGATTTTTCAAGCGCATTGCGCAATGAAGAAATATCTTCCAAAGCGATGTTTAGTTCTTGGTTGCGCTCGGCTAGAAGCACCTCCTGTTCATTAAACTTTTCTTCCAGTTCTATCAGCGCAATACGGCTAGTCTCCATCCTTATCCCAAGGTCCGATAGGAGTTTCCCACTACTTTCACCCAGCGCCTGTAACTGCGTTTGTCCGGTAACAATAGCCTCTAGGGTCATTTGTGACAACGCAGTAACCATTTCCTCTACTTGAACGCCGCTCCACAAATGTCTCCATTTTTCAAATATGCGTATCCTTGCCTCTTTTTTAGACTGATCGTCAGCCAATAAGCCTACGCCGGATTGCCCGGATGCGCGGTAATAGGCCGCGACATGATCAACGTGGGTAAATTCGGACCACTGGGAAATTTGAAGGAGAAAATCCCAGTCTTCATAGACACTTAGTCCTTCATCAAACCGAGCGCCTCGTCCTACGACTTGGCTTGAGAACAGCAGCGCATTGAGCGGAATATAGTTGCCGCTACGCAATCGCCCTTGGCTAAATGGCGAATTCATGGGTTCTAGGCCCAACTTCTCACCTCGCATGTTTCTCAGCTCTGTGCCGCAATATGCCGCCAATTTTTCTGGGTTATTTTGAAGCGCTGGAACCAAAACGGAAATGTGACTGGGGTCAATCCAATCGTCATCATCCAGGAAGACAAGATACGCGCCCCGCGCATGGTCCATCGCATAATTTGCAGCGGCGCTGCGACTTAGCGGCGCACCGGTTTGAATTAGACGCAGCGGGTAGCGTCCGCATTTTTCACCGAGTTCTCGGTGCTTTTCTTTGCGCGCATTCACCACCACCACCTCAATATTGAGGTAGGTTTGAAGCGCCAATGCGCTAAGTGCCTCGGACAAAAGTGGCCTGTCCATACTGCGGATGAGGACACTCACCAGTGCATTGCCTCCAATCACCTGGTCTGGGGATGAATCCATCGCACTTACGAACCGACCGCCAAACAGCTTATGCGTATTTCCGTCAAGTTCCTCCGCTCGGCTAATGAAATACGCTTCGGCTGAAGTCACATGCAAGCCCAAGGTGTAAGTTCGAAAACGATTCAGCGCGATGATCTGCTGATCGTAAGCTTGCTCCTCCAATTGGGATGCAAAACACGCCATTGCTTGTGCTTTTTTAGCAGCCACGTCGCTGATGTCGAGCAGTGCATTGGGGTGCACCATCGGCACGCCGACTTCATACATCGCCAGACTGACATTCCTGCCAAGCCGACGGATTGCCTCTAAGGCCGCAAGGGCGACGGCGCGGTGGTCAGGATGTATTTCAAATATAGAGGGCGCGTAGACTAAATCTGCATCGCTTGAATCAATAACACTTTGAATTTGGAGAATCAAAGACTCACAATAATGGAGCCCGCGATCAGGCAAACCCCAAAAATGCGGTGCCCCATAGCCCAAAATTAGCGCAGCAGTGGCGGACTCTTTCTGCCTGGTACCTGCAACCGATTCACGCAAATCATTAGCGGCACGGTAGGCTCCATCGGTCAAAATATGCACTATGACCTGTTCGCCCGCCGCAACGTGGCGCATGATGGCCCCTGCGCACCCAAATACTTCATCGTCGGGATGCGGGGCCAGAACTAATGCTCGGGCGCCTTGCAACTTGCGCACGGGTTTATAGGGGATGGATTTAGTTTCCACTAATTAATGATGCCGCGTTAGGTGGACAATTGCCTTACTTAGTCTGAAGAAGATCACCGCAAAAGGATAACAGAAGCGGCTGGGCGGCCTTATTCAAATGTAGACTTGCTTTGACCTAGTTGCCCACGCCAGCCATCGTGTATTCCTACCAACATCGCGTGCAAATGTACGGTGCGCGGTTGCGCCACAATCACGAAAAATAGAAATTTTTTGGCTAGTTGCAATAGATCAGAGAGCTTCCAGGCAAGACTGATATGAGGCAATTTCTGCAGATAGACCCCATTGCGAAATACATAGTAGTGTCGCAGCGGCCCATGCCAGGCAACCTGCCTGGGCCCGATGCGCCTTACCCCAGTGCCTATACTGTGCAAGAGGTGGGCCTGCGCTACGCCAAAGAATTTCCAACCCTGGCTACGAAGGCGCAAGCACCACTCAATGTCTACGTAGTCTATGAATAGAGCGTCAAGAAAATTACCCCCGTCGCGCCACGCTTTCAAGGGAATTAGGCAACCTGAAGTGATCAGATGGTCTACTTCCAAGGGCTTTCCTGGCTCTGGAATCACACGACGCCGCCTGCCGTTTATAGGCGCGATAAATGGCGCAGGTCGTCCGGTATGGGGATCGATTTGCTGGGCTCCGACCGCACCGATCTGATGCCCCTGGGCCTCGAGCATGGTGCAAGCTTGTAAAAGCCGCTCCACCATATCTGCGGCTGGTTCACTGTCTTGGTCGAAGCTGACTACATAGTCAGCCTCTTGTTTGCTGGCCCACAAGAAGCCAGCGTTGAGGGCGCTAGCCACACCCAAATTGGACCCAAGGTGCACAACAGTGAATCCACTTTGTTCTACAGGCAAGCTGTCACTGAGGGTTTTTGGGCCGTTGTGCAGCATGCAGCCCAAAGTCACCTGTGGCCCAAGTGCCCGCAAAAGTGTTTGGAGCTTTTGCCTATCAGCTTGGTACACCACTACGATGGCCACCACCCTTGGGGTCAAGGGCCTTTTTGCCTTAGCCCGATCTATTGGATCGCGTGGAAGGACATCTTCGCCGCTCACTGCTGAATTCTGCCCTTGGTTTACGTCCATTACCAGTACGCTCAGGCACGTCCAGGCAGACTAAAGGCGACGAAAAATCAAGGCAAACCACAGCCCGGCCTGGCCGATCCAGGTTTGCCGATAGACGCCAGACTTCCATAATGCGGCGCCGCGCACCCACAGGCTAGACGAGCTTCGGGCCACTTCAAAGGCCTCTAGTACTCCGAGCGACGGGTTCGTCAGTTGCGCGCGCACGGCGGACAAGGCATGAATATTTTGGTCGTTGGCGAGCTTAAAGTAGCCAGCAAGGAGCATGGCAATGCGGCGAATGGTAGGCAACAGGCCCACATTCATCCCCACCAAATTGAGGCGATGCTGCCTGTAATCGACCCTAGGGATCGGGTCATAAATCATCCGGCCGCCGCATGCGGTAACGACCAAATAGGCCCACCAATCATGGGTAACCAAGGGCGCTTGCGGCCGTGACTGCGCCAATAACTGACGCGCCGCAGCGTTGAAGACCAATGTATTTCCACCTGCGATTGACTGTACCAGGGCATTGGCAAAAGCGGGCTTTCGGGCAAAATTTGGAGACCATCCAAGATCCTGGCCTTGCTCGTCAATGAGGCAAGTGCGCGATCCGTAAAGCAAGTATTCGTCGCTCGGGTAAGCCGATAAGGCGAGCACTGCAGCACTCAATTTCTCTGGGTGCCAGAGGTCATCTTGGTCTGAAAATGCGAAATAATCTGCATTTATCGCATCTAACGCCAAAAGATGCAAGAAATTAGCAACAAATCCACTGCGAGGCCCTTCTACGATCTGCAGTTTATGTTCTCCCCAAGACCCTTGGTAGCGCCTGAGTATCTCGCGGGTTTGGTCCGAGCTGCCATCGTCCGACGCCCACACCATCCAATTGACCCCTTGCTGGGCGGCAATGGAATCAAGTTGCTGCGGCAAAAACTCCTGCCCATTAAATGTGCACAACAAGATTGCGATGGTTGTTTGAGAAGTCACTGAAAATGCAATCCGGTAGGCGGGCTTTAGCTGCTTTGTTGCGGCAATCAGACAAAAAGTTCATGCTCTTTGATTGGCCGTGAGAGTCAATTCTAAAGGCTGGCATTTCATTTAATGGCGCGTGGATGTGCGTGGGCGCACAGGAACGGACATTTATCAAGAGGGCATTTCCCCAACAACGCTGCGCCAAAGGAATATTTGGCCCCCTAGCGGCGGATTTCTTTGCCAAAACGACGGCGTTCTCACGCATTGAGGCAAAAATACTTTACTTATGTCCAAATATTCATATATGATCATAAAAAACGTCATATATGAATATTCTCCTACGCGTCCCGCTCAACACTTCAACCGAGCAATCCACTCGGCTCAAGGCATTGCAAGCCGTTTTCGCGCAGGCCTGCAATGCTTTGGCGCCCATCGTGCAACAGACCAAAGTGTGGAACCGCGTGGCGCTGCACCACCTGATGTACCGTAATTTGCGCGAGCGCTTCCCCGAATTGGGCTCCCAAATGGTTTGCAATGCCATTTATTCGGTGTCCAGAACCAGCCGTTTGGTGTTTCAAAGCCCGCAGAGCCCTTTCAATCTATCCAAATTGGCTGGAAAGCCCCTGCCCCTGCTGCGCTTTACCGACCAGTGCCCGGTGTACTTTGACCGTCATACCCTGAGCGTTAAAGATGGCCAGTTGTCCATGTACACCCTGGACGGGCGAATGCGCTTCGCACTGGCGCTCTCGCCCCAGGATGAGGCTAATTTCAAAGTGTATAAATTGCTCGAGATCGTGCTCTCTGGAAGCGATGCCAGCAATTACTGCCTGGCGTTCCAATTTAGCGATGCCTCAGTGTCTGCTGCTCCAGTGCTGGAAGACGCCCCACCCGAGGCTACTGGCGAGCCTGCGCCACCCTCTGCGGGCGCTGCCCTGCCCGATTACGTTTTGGTCGAGGAGACCCCATGAACCCCAATAAACCCCCCTCCGAGTTACGCACCGCCATCGGCGCGCTCAGCCCTTATTTCCGCCAAGCCGCCTGGTTCAGCGTATTTACCAATCTATTGGTCCTGGCGCCCTCAGGCTATATGTTGGAGGTCTACGACCGGGTGCTCAACAGCAGCGACGTGATGACCTTGGCCATGCTGACCTTGCTGGTTTTGGGTGCCTACGCCCTGATGGAGGTGCTCGAGTGGGTGCGCTCGGAGGTGATGCACGAAGCCGCCGTAGATTTTGACAAGCAATTTAACCGCCGCATCTTTGACGCCATTTTCGAGGCCAACCTCAAACGCCTGCCCTTTGGCACCGCGCAGGCCATGAATGATTTCCGTTCCGTGCGCGACTTCTTAGGCGCACCCGTCCTCATGGCGATGATGGACGCGCCGATGTCGCTGTTATTTTTGGTGATCATATTTATGATCAGCCCGGTGTTGGGCTGGGCCTCTGTGATTGCCGCGGTCGCCCAAACGCTGATCGGCTGGCTCAATGAGCGCAGTACCCAGCCTCCTTTGATGGCGGCCAACCGCAGCGCAATCGGCGCCCAACAATACGCCGACAACACCCTGCGCAATGCCCAGGTCATCGAGGCCATGGGGATGCTTCGGGACATCCATAAACGCTGGTTCAAAAAGCAAGAAGAATTTCTGAACCTACAGGCTACCGCCTCGGACCATGGCGGTTTTTACCAGGCGCTCTCCAGATTTCTACAAAACACCATCAGCTCGGGCCTCTTGGGCCTGGGTGCCTGGCTCTTGCTACACAACCAGCTCAATGGCGGCGCCTCCTACATGATCGTGGGCTCCATTTTGGGCGGGCGGGTGCTTGCGCCGTTGGGCCAATTGGTGGCGCAATGGCAAATGGTGGTCAATGTTCGCGTGGCCTACGCCCGACTTGACGCGGTTTTGAACGCGGTACCTGCTAAGCCCGAATCCATGCAACTGCCCCCGCCCAGCGGGCAGTTGCTGGTCGAGCAGGTCATGGCAGGCGCCCCCGGCTCGCAGGTCGCTATCTTGCGCGGCGTGGCCTTCGCACTGAACCCCGGCGAAGTGCTGGCGGTGGTCGGGCCATCGGCCTCGGGCAAGACGACCTTGGCGCGTCTGCTGGTGGGCCTGTGGCCAGCGGCCAGCGGCAAGGTGCGCCTTGACGGCGCAGATATCTATAGCTGGGACAAAAACCACCTCGGCCCCTTCGTGGGCTACCTGCCCCAAGGCGTTGAATTGTTTGACGGGACCATCGCCGACAACATCGCCCGCTTTGGCGTCGTTGACACCGCGCAGGTCGAGGCCGCAGCCAGGGCCGTTGGCCTGCACGAGCTGATCATGGCCTTGCCCAAAGGCTACGACAGCCAGGTTGGGCGCGATGGCGCGGTCTTGTCGGGCGGGCAGCGCCAACGCGTCGGCCTGGCCCGCGCGATTTACGGGCGCCCCGCCTTTGTGGTTCTGGACGAGCCTAACTCCAGCCTAGACGAACAAGGCGATGCCGCTTTGGCTGCCAGCATCGCCAACCTCAAGGCCAGCGGCACCACCTTTGTCGTCATGACGCACCGCACCAGCGTTTTGGGCGTCGCCGACAAGATGCTTGTGCTGCGCGACGGACAGCAACAAATGTTTGGCCCCCGCGACGAGGTTCTCAAAGCCTTGAATGAAGCAGCCACCAAGGCGCGAGCCCCGGCTGCAGGCGCCACAGCACCTGCAGCCGCCTGATCCATGGAAACCCTCTTATGAACCAAGCCCACTCCCCCACCCCCCGCAGCGCGCTGCGCACCACTTTGTGGAGCTTTCGCGGTGCATTCCTGAGCGTTGGCGGCTACAGCCTGGTTGCCAATTTACTGATGCTCTCGCCGACCTTGTACATGCTCCAGGTGTACGACCGCGTGCTCCAAAGCCAAAGCGAACTCACGCTTTTGGCCATGTCGATGCTGACCCTGGCCATGTTTGCCGTGATGGCCGGCGCCGAGTGGATGCGCTCTCGCCTGCTCGTGCGCGCCGGCGTGGCGCTGGACGCGCGCCTGAGCACCCAGGTTTTTAACGCAAGCTTTGACGCCTACCTCAACCAAACGGGCAACTCGCCCTCGCGTGCCTTTAGCGACCTGATTCAGGTGCGTCAATTCCTCACCGGCAATGGTATTTTTGCCTTCTTTGATGCGCCCTGGACGCCGATTTACATGGCGGTGCTGTTTTTCCTGCACCCCATGCTCGGCTGGTTGGGCATTGTCTTTGCGCTGGTGCAACTGGCCTTGGCCAAATTCGGCCACCAGGGTACGCTCGCGCCCAGCGAAGCGGCCACAGCGGCCAACACAGACGCTGGTATCTTTTTACAAAGCAAGCTGCGCAACGCTGAGGTAATCGAGTCCATGGGCATGCTGCGTAATCTGCAAAGGCGCTGGCTGCAACGCCATGATTTTGCGATGCAGCGCAGCGGCCAAGCCCAGCACGTGAGCCACCGCATCACCGCGATCAGCAAGTTTGTGCGGTACAGCCAGCAATCACTGGTACTTGGCGCGGGCGCTTTGCTCGTGATCCAGGGCGAGCTCTCCCCCGGCGGAATGATCGCAGCCAATGTGCTGATGACCCGCGCGCTGGCCCCCATCGACCTGATGGTGAGCAGCTGGCGCCAGTTTGCCGGCATGCGGGCCGCTTTTGAACGGCTGGAAAAGCTGCTGGCCGATTACCCAGAGCGCGACCATCGCCTGCAACGCGTCGCCCCCAGCGGCGCCATCCATGTGCAAAACGCCGTCGCCACGGCGCCCGGGCGCAAAGAAGCCATCCTCAAAGACGTCAGTGTCAGCGCTCTGCCGGGCAGTGTCACCGTTATCCTGGGTCCCTCGGGCTCGGGCAAATCGACGCTGGCGCGCGTCATGGTGGGCATCTGGCCTGACGTTAGCGGCAATGTCTTGCTCGATGAACTGCCCATCGCCTCGTGGAACCGGGAGGAGCTCGGCCCGCATATCGGCTACCTGCCTCAAGACGTGGAGTTGTTTGAGGGCACGATTGCCGAAAACATTGCGCGCTTTGGCAGTAGTGACAGCGCGCCCATCATTGAAGCAGCCAAAGCCGCCGGTCTGCACGAGATGATTTTGCGCTTCCCCAAGGGCTATGACACCTCCACGGGCGAGGCGGGCAATCTGCTCTCGGGCGGGCAGCGTCAGCGACTCGGCTTGGCCCGAGCGATCTACGGCAATCCCAAGCTGGTGGTGCTGGACGAACCCAACGCCAACCTCGACGATGCCGGCGAGGCGGCCTTGCAGCAAACCGTGGTACGCCTCAAGACCCAGGGCAAAACCGTGGTGCTGATCACCCACCGCCCAGGCGCCGTCGCGGTGGCAGACCACCTGCTGATCCTCAACAACGGGCAGGTCCAAGCCCGTGGACCGCGTGATGCAGTAATTGCTGCGCTGCAAGCAGCGCAAAAGAACGCCGCCGCAGCGGCTCCGAGTGCGGCCTTGCCCGCTTGAGCCTTTTTTGACTTCTACCCAGACCCTTTTTCACCCTCAACTTTTGTCGGACCTGCCATGACTACACCCCCCGTCAACCAACGCATCGCCTCCAAACTGGCCTCAGCGCACGGTGCACCCAGCGAAGCCACCCTCGTCTCCCCGGCCGATCACTTGCAGCCCGCACCTTCGGGACGCGCAGGGCGCATTGGCGCTTGGACGTTGGGCGTAGGCCTAGTGGGCTTGCTGGTTTGGACAGCCATGGCGCCGCTCGATGAAGGCGTTCCCGGCCCTGGCCTAGTGGCCATCGACACCAAGCGCAAAGTCATCCAGCACCTCAGCGGCGGCCTCGTCAAAGAAGTGTTCGTGCGCGAGGGGCAAGAAGTCAAGGAAGGCGAACTGCTTTTGCGCCTGGACGAAGCCGCCTCGCGCGCCAACTTCGAAGCTGCACGCCAACGCTACATCGGCCTGCGCGCCATGCAAGACCGTCTGCAGGCCGAGCAGCGCGGCCACAGCAGCATCAGCTTGCACCCCGACGTAGTGCAAGCGGCGCGCGATCCGCAGATTCAATTGGTGGTGGCCACCCAGCAGCAGCTCTTCGGTTCGCGCCGGGCCAGCCTGGGCGCCGACCTGCAAAGCATGCAGGAAAACATTGCCGGACAGGAAGGCATGATCTTGGCCTACGAAAACATGAGTGCCAATCGCAAGAATCAGTTGGCGCTGCTGACCGAAGAGCTCACTAACACCAAAGGCCTGGTCGCCGAGGGCTACGCCCCGCGCAACCGCCAGCTGGAATTGGAGCGCCAAGTCTCCGAGATGGGCTCGGCATTAGCCGAACTGCAAGGCAATTTGACCCGTGCCAAGCGGGCCATCGCCGAGGTACGCCAGCGCATGGTGGCGCGCCAGCAAGAGTTCAACAAGGAGGTGGAGTCGACCTTGGCCGACGTGGGTCGCGAAGTCGAGGCGGACCAAGAGAAGTACCGCGCCATCCAAGGCGATATGGGACGCTTAGAGATCAAGGCCCCGGCGGCCGGCCAGGTGGTGGGTTTGACGGTGCAATCCATTGGTGCGGTGATCGGTGCAGGCCAAAAGTTGATGGACATCGTGCCCAAAGAACAAGCCTTGTTGATCGAGGCCAAGGTGGCGCCCCACCTGATTGACAAAGTCCGCACGGGTATCCCAGTCGATGTGCGCTTTTCGTCTTTTTCCAACACTCCGCAGTTGGTTGTTAAGGGCTCTGTGCAGTCCGTCTCGGGCGATCTCATCGTCGAGCAAAACGGCATGGCCTATTACCTTGCGCGCATCAGTATTACTGAAGAAGGCTTTAAAGCGTTGGGCGACCGGCAATTGCAATCGGGTATGCCGGTGGAGGTGATTTTCATCACCGGCAAGCGCTCAGTGCTGACCTACCTGCTACACCCCTTGATGAAGCGTATGGCCGCTTCCATGAAGGAAGAATAAGTATGAAGAAGACCTCTGCCCCCGAACTTCAGCGCGCAAACGCCCTGTGCAAACATGCCACAGCGCTTGCGCTTTTGGGCGTGTGCGGCTTAGCTCCTGCCATGGACTTGCTACAAGCCTATGAAGCAGCCCGCCAAAACGACCCCAATATTTTGGCCGCACGCGCAGCTGCCGACATTGGCCGCGAGCGCCTGCCCCAAGCCTTGGCGCAACAAATGCCCAACGTATCGTTCAGCGCGCAGTACGGCAAAAACCGGTTGGCCAGCACCTCGCCCAATTTTCTGGGGGTGGACCAGACTATCAACACCGAGTACCCCAGCACCAGCCAAACCCTGACTATTCGCCAGCCGATTTACCGCAGCTACCTGTTAGCGCAAACTCGCCAGGCCCAGGCCCAGTTTGAAGAGGCCGAGGCCACTTTGGCCCAAGAGGAGCAAAATCTGCTAGCCCGAGTTACCGGCAGCTACTTGGAAGCTCTGCTGTCCCAAGAGCAACTCGAACTGGTGCTGGCCCAACGCGCCGCCAACACCACGCAACTGGATATCGCCCGCAAAGCCTTTGCTGCTGGCGCAGGCACCCGTACCGACATTGATGAGGCCCAGGCCCGCCTGGACAGCACGCTGGCCCTGGAAATCGAGGCACGCCAAAACAAGGCCTACACCTTACGCCAGTTAGAACAATTGACCGGCAGCCCAGCGGGCGTGCTGGCGCGCCTGAATTTGGCCAATTTCACGCTGGCCGACCCGCAACCGGCTGACTTGGACACCTGGATCGCCCGGGCCGAGCGCAGCAGCCCCCAGCTACTCAGCCTGCAAGCCCAACTGGAAACCGCGCGCCAAGAAGTGGGGAAAGCCAGCTCCGGCCACGAACCCACGCTGGACGCCACCGTGCAATGGACCAGCAGCGCCAGCGAAAACGTCTACAACGTCCGCAACAGCTACACCAACGCGAGCGTCGGCGTGCAGCTCACGATCCCGATTTACGGCGGCGGCTATACCAGCTCCCAGGTGCGCCAAGCCCTGGCCCAGCAAGAGCGTGCCAGCCAGGCGCTGGAAGCGGGACGGCGCGATCTGGGCATGCGGGTTTTCCGGGAATTGCGTGGCGTGACCGAAAACATCCCCAAGGTGCGCGCACTGGAAAAAGCCCTGAGCTCGGCCGAGCAGCTGATTGTGTCCAACCGCAAGTCCTTCCAGGCCGGCACCCGCACGGTGATCGACATCCTGAACGCCGAACAGCAGCGCTTTTTGGTGCTGCGGGATTTGGCGCAGGCGCGTTATGTGTACCTGAGCGCGCGGATCCGTTTGCTGTCTTTGGTCGGCGAGGCTGATTTGGGTGCCTTGACTGCCATCAGCCAGATGTTTGGCCCCTGAGGTCGGCGCACCTCTTTGGTCGCAAGAAAAAAGCCCTGGAACTTTGCAGTTCCAGGGCTTTTCAATTGGTGCGGCTGGCAGGAATCGAACCCACGACCCCTTGGTTCGTAGCCAAGTACTCTATCCAGCTGAGCTACAGCCGCGAAGAATTCAATTCTAGCATAGGCCGCTTCTGATACCGCTACGCGGCGACCTTAAGGCTGGCAGACAGACCTGTACGGTCGGTGACATACGCGCCAATTCGGTCAAGGGAGTGATCTCTACAATAAAGCGCTCCACCACCCCGTTTAAGAAGGAAATGCTATGAGCCTGGAATCAATGACCGAATCGATGCGCGCAAAAATGGGCGCTGACAGCGGCCTGGATGCAACCCTGAAATTTGACTGCGGTAGCGATGGCGTCATCGTTTTGGACGGTGTCTCTAAGCCCAACAGTGTTTCCAACACCAACCAAGACACCGACTGCACCATCCTCATCAGCCTGGAAAACCTGCAAGCCCTGCTTGACGGCGAACTCAACGCCGTGACCGGCTTTATGAGCGGCAAACTCAAGGTCGAAGGCGACATGAGCGTCGCCATGAAACTGCAAAGCGTGGTCTAAATAAAAAAAGCCCCCGCCTTCACAGCGGGGGCTTTTTGCACTTGGTGGGCCCACCAGGACTTGAACCTGGGACCAAAGGATTATGAGTCCTCTGCTCTAACCAACTGAGCTATAGGCCCGGCGCGCCGATTCTAGCGTCTCACCCCCATTCAGCCCGCTTCACTACCATGCAACAATTTCATCAAAAATAACAAATAAATTGTCTTTTTTGTTATTTTCTCCTTATACTTAATGAAGTTCAGCCCGCTGGCGAATCTTTCGCTGTGACCTTGGGCCGGGACTTCGTTGGCAGCGCTCCTCTGTGAAGGCCGCTGAAAAAAATGCAGGGCCCCTTGGCGACCGATCCTTCGGGATCCGTCGCCAAGGCGGCATCTGTTAATGATGCCCTCCGCACGTTAGGCAGCGTCGAGAAAAATACTTTGTAAATCCGACAAAAAGTCAAAACCTTTGACAGTGGGGCCCACGTGCACAGCATCGCGGGTAACTAAGCCCTTGGCTTGGGCTTGAGCCAAGGCATTCTCAATCGTGCTCAGCGGCAGACCGGTGCGGTCACGAAAAGCTTGTAAGTCAAAGCCATCGCGCAAACGCAGGGCGTTGAGCATGTACTCAAAAGGCAAATCGGCACGGCGCACATCCTGGTTTTCGGCCAGCGCCCGGCCTTGCGCAGCACGCTCCAGGTACAGACGTGGATCACGCAGGCGGCTTTGGCGCACCACGCGGTGGGCAAAACTGAGCTTGCTATGGGCACCCGCGCCCAGCCCCAGGTAGTCGCCAAACTGCCAGTAATTGAGGTTATGCAAGCAGCGGTGACCCGCACGCGCATAGGCCGACACCTCGTAGCGCTCCAGTCCAGCCAGGCCGGTCAGCTCGGTGATGCGGTCCAGCATGGAATAGGCCATATCGTCCTCGGGCAGCGCCGGTGGGAACTTGGCGAAATAGGTGTTGGGCTCGATGGTCAGGTGGTAAATCGAGAGGTGCGGCGGCGCAAAGTCCAGCGCCTGGTGCACATCGGCCTCCAGCTGCGCCATGCTTTGCCCGGGCAAGGCGTACATCAGGTCCAGGTTAAAGGTGGCAAAAGAGCGCGCCGCCTCCTCGAGGGCGGCACGCGCCTGCGCGCCGTCATGGACCCGGCCTAAGGCCTGCAGGTGCGCGTCGTTAAAGCTTTGCACGCCTAAGGACAAGCGGGTAACGCCCGCCTGGGCGAAAGCGCGAAAGCGGTCCCGCTCAAAGGTGCCTGGGTTGGCCTCCATGCTGATTTCGCAGTCGGGGGTCAGGGGCAGGCGGGCGCGCACTGCGCTGAGCAAGCGGTCAATTTCTTGCGGCGCAAACAAGCTGGGCGTGCCGCCGCCCATAAAAATGCTGTGCACCGGCCGGCCCCACACCAGCGGCAAGGCGGTCTCCAGGTCGGCGATCAAGGCGTCGATATAGGCGGCCTGCGGCAATTCACCCGGCGGTGCAGCGTGCGAGTTGAAGTCGCAGTAAGGGCATTTGCGCAAGCACCAGGGCAGGTGCAAGTACAGCGACAAAGGCGGCAGGGCCGGCAGTTGCAACACGCCGGGGCGCATGTGGTGCGCCAGGTCGTAGGCCTGGGCGTGCACGTCCTGCGCAGTTTCGGACTGCAGCGCAATGGTTTTCATGCGCCGAACCAGCGCTCGCGCATTAGCGCCAGCATGGCTTGGGCAGCGCGGCCCCGATGGCTGTGGGCATTTTTGACCTCAACAGGCAATTGGGCAAAAGTCTGGCCGAATTGAGGAATCCACATCACCGGGTCAAAGCCAAAACCGTTGCTGCCGGCGCGGGTACGCGCAATCTCACCGACCACGCGCCCCACGGCAATAAGCGGCTCGGGGTCCTGCGGCGTGCGCACCGCCACCAGGGTGCTAACCAGCGCGGCGCCCCGTTCGCTCAGGCCTTCCATCTGGGTCAGCAAAGCGATGACGTTATTGTCATCACCTTTAGGCAGTCCAAATTGGGTGGCGTAGTAGGCGGTGTCAACGCCGGGCAACCCGCCAAAAGCGTCCACGCACAGACCGGCATCGTCGGCCAGCGCGGGCAGGCCGGTGTGTGCAGCGGCGTTGCGCGCCTTGGCCAGCGCGTTTTCGACAAAAGTGCGGTGCGGCTCCGGGCATTCAGGCACGCCCAGATCGCCTTGGCGCACCAGCGTGCAGTCCAGGTCGGCAAACATGGCTTGCAACTCGGCGAGCTTGCCCTGGTTGTTGGAGGCGAGAACGATGTGCATCGGCCAGCGCCAGCCTTAAGCCGCTGGCAGCGACTGGGCCAGCGCTTGTTGCTGCAGCGCCATGAGCTCGACGATGCCTTTTTCGGCCAGGTTGAGTAAAGCGTCCATTTCCGCGCGGGAGAAAGCGGCGCCTTCAGCGGTGCCCTGCACTTCCACAAAATGGCCGGCGCCGGTCATGACCACATTCATGTCCGTATCGCAGGCGGAGTCCTCGGTGTATTCCAAATCGAGCAGAGGCGTGCCCTGCACAATGCCCACCGAAATGGCCGCCACCGGCCCCACAATCGGCGACTGGCTGATCTTGCCTTGCGCCAGCAGGCGGTTAACGGCGTCTTGGGCGGCGACAAAAGCGCCGGTAATGGCCGCCGTGCGCGTGCCGCCATCGGCCTGCAAAACATCGCAATCGAGCGCGATGGTGCGTTCGCCCAGGGCCTTGAGGTCAAACACGGCACGCAAGGAGCGTCCGATCAGGCGCTGGATTTCCTGGGTGCGGCCGCTTTGCTTGCCTTTGGCAGCCTCGCGGTCGCTGCGGGTGTGGGTCGCACGCGGCAGCATGCCGTATTCGGCCGTGACCCAGCCTTCGCCACTGCCACGTTTGTGCGACGGCACTTTTTCTTCGACGGAGGCGGTACACAAGACCTTGGTCGCGCCAAACTCAATGAGCACCGAGCCTTCGGCATGCACGGTATAGCCGCGTGTGATGCGCACCGGGCGCAAAGCATGGGCAGCGCGCGCGCCGCTTCGAATGAAAACAGACATGAGTGAACCTCAGGGGATGAAACAGCGGCAAGGCCGCATCTGTACGCAGTATGGCGTCAGACCAGGCCCGCATTATCGGGCTCTTCCCAGGCCACGGTGATGAGCGTCGCGTTGTCGTTATGGGCGCCGCCGCGCTGCAAAGCCAGCTCCATCAGTCCTGCTGAGGCGTCAGCCACATTGTGTTTACTCATCCACTGCACGATGTCGGCCTCGCCGACCGAGCCCCACAAGCCGTCAGAACATAGCAGCAAGCGGTCTCGAAAATGCAGCGGCGCCGGGTCTGATACGTCCACAAAAGGGGCATCCGACGCGCCCAGGCAGTTGTACAAGGTATGGCGGCTCACACCTTCGCCCTCGCCTGACGCACTGCCACGCATGAGCATGGAATGGTCGGTGGTCTGCATGAAAACATCTTCGTCACGCACAAGATACATCCGTGAGTCGCCACAATGGCCCACATAGACTTGGTGGTCCTGGATGATGGCAATGACCATGGTGGTGCTCGGCGTATCGACCATGCTGTGCCCCATGGCATACGCGACCAGGTTTTGGTGGGCCGCCATCATGGCATCGCGCATGAAGGAGGGCACGTCGTGCAGGGTGGGCTTGGCCTGCTCATGGAACATGGACATCACCACCTGCAGGCCCAACTGCGAGGCAACCTCACCCGCAGGATGTCCGCCCAAACCATCGGCGACGAGAAAAATAGCAGCCCCCTGGGTATAGGTGTAGCCCGCCCTGTCCTCGTTTTTTTTGCGTCCGCCGATACGACTTAGCTGAAAGACCGAAAATTTCATAGGCGTTTAGGCGTCCGGGGCAAACATCGACGGTCGCGCGCTGCGCTGCCCGATCAGGCGGCTCATGGCCGAAGGGAAAGCCAGAGGTGGTGCGGCAGAGGAATCGGCCTTGGTCACCTCTCCCATCAGCATTTTTTGCACTGCAAACACCGAATGCGGACGGCTTTGGGGGTTTAAGGCCATGCAGGAAGTAACCAGATCGACCAGGCTGTCCGAATAAGTGGCGCGCAAAGACACCAGTTGCTGGCGCAGTTGTTCGGGACCGTCAGAGCGGGCCATATCGGGCGGCGGATGCCCCGTCATACAAGAAAAAATACAGGCGCCGATAGCGAAAATATCCGTCCACGGGCCGATAGCGTTGCCGTGCTTGCGCATTTCCGGACCCGAAAAACCGGGGGTGAACATGGGCTGCAAAAACTTTCCGTCTTTGTGCAGCACATTGCGCGCCGCGCCAAAATCGATCAATACCGCCCGGTCGTCGTCGGTGATGAATATATTGGCCGGTTTGATATCCAAATGCAGCATGGTGTGCTGGTGCACCACACGTAGGCCGCGCAGCACCTCGTCAAACAGGGAGCGGATAGTGCTTTCCCGAAAAACCTTGGGTTGCTTGAGCGAGGCAGCCACCATGATGTACTGCTGCAAGGTCGAGCCTTCCAGGTAGTTCATCACCAGATACACCGTGTCGTTTTCCAACAAAAAGTTGAGTACGCTCACCACGCTGGGGTGCACGATTTGGGCCAGAGCCCGCCCCTCCTCCAAAAAACAGCGCAAACCCATACGGTACAAAGCACGCATTTCGCGGGGCACGACCACGTCGGCATTGCCGTTTTCACGCGATGCCAGGGCGCCGGGGAGGTATTCTTTGACAGCCACTTCCTGTCCGGTAGGACTGATGGCGCGGTACACAATGCCAAAACCGCCCGAGCCAATCTTGTTGACAATGCGGTAGCCGCCGACAACTTTGCCGGGAACGAGGGCTGCGGGTTGCGAACGGGCGCTATCCTTGGTCATCTTGCTTTAATCGGATTGCCTCGCACAATGCTGTGCTCCCGCCATAGGTGGCGAGCCGGGATGAGAAGCCGGTTATTCTTGGGCCCTCCACTGCCATGCCCAAGGATTATTCGATGCAAGTTTACAGTATGACCGGCTATGCCAGTGTGCAAAGTCAGGGCGCGCAAGCGGCGCAGGATGAGAGCCAAGCCGGTGCAGCCAACGTTCGGCTGGGACTTGAAATCCGCTCGGTCAACAGCCGCTTTCTGGACTTGTCGTTTCGCCTCCCGGATGATTTGCGCGCCTTTGAGCCGCCACTGCGCGAACTGATAACCAAAGCCCTCAAGCGCGGCAAGGTGGAAGTGCGGGCTGTTTTCGAAATCAGCCGCAGCCAGGGCGTGGCTGCACCCCACCCCGCGCTGCTAGAAAGCCTGCGCTTGGCGCAAGAACAAGTCACCCACTGGCTGCCCAGCGCAAAGGCGCTGAGCGTGGCCGATGTGCTGCGCCTGGCCGGCAACGAGCAAGGCGGCCCGCAAGACTGGAGCGAACAGCTCATGCCCTTGGCCCGCGAAGCGGTACAGGCGCTTTTGGAGGCCCGGCGGCGCGAGGGCGAGCGCCTGGGCCACATGCTTTTAGACCATATCGAGCAGCTACGCACGCTGGCCAGCCAGGCCACGCCGCTGGTGCCCCAGGTCGTGGAACAGCAGCGCCTGCGTTTTATGGATAAGTGGAAAGAGGCCTTGGCACTGAGTGCGGGCAGCGTGAGCGCCGAAGCGGCCCAGGACCGGGCGCTGACCGAGGCCACCGCCTTTGCCATCCGCATAGACGTGGCCGAGGAAATCACCCGCCTGGGCGCACATCTTGACGAGCTCGCGCACCTGATCAACAAGGGCGGCGAGATGGGCAAACGCATGGATTTCCTCATCCAAGAGCTGCACCGCGAGGCGAACACCATGGGCTCCAAATCAGCCGCGCTGCCGCTCACCCGCATCTCGGTGGACATGAAGGTGCTGATCGAGCAAATGCGCGAGCAGGTCCAGAACATAGAATGACCGGCCAACCAACGCCCTAGCCTGCCCTATGGAGTACCCCGGAAACCTCTTCGTTGTTGCTGCCCCCAGCGGGGCGGGCAAATCCAGCCTGGTGCGCGCGCTCCAGGAACTGGACTCGCATGTGCAGCCCTCGGTCTCGCATACCACGCGGGCGCCACGCGGCCAGGAAAAGCACGGGCGGGAGTACTTTTTTATCTCCGAACCCGAGTTTGACGCGATGGTACAGGCCGACGCCTTCGTCGAATGGGCCCATGTGCACCAGCACCGCTACGGCACGTCCAAGACCGCCATCGCCCAGCGCATGGCCCAGGGCGCGGACGTGATTTTGGAGATCGATTTCCAGGGCGCCATCCAAATCAAGAAGGCATTTGCCAATGCGGTGTGCATATTCATCCTGCCACCGAGCTGGGAGGAGTTGCGCGCTCGCCTGGAGCGACGGGGCGAGGACAGCGCCCAGACCATCGAATTGCGCATGAAAAACGCGGCTCTTGAGGTGGCGCAGGCCGCAAAATTCGATTTCGTTATAATCAACGAGTTATTTGACCGCGCGCTTTTTGACCTCAAAGCGATTGTGCACGCGCAGCGGCTCAAGTTTGCTGCCCAGGCGCGCAGCCGGGCAGACACCTTCCAAGCGCTCAACATCCCCTAGTTTTTCCGGAGAATTTCATGGCCCGTATCACCGTCGAAGACTGCCTGGAGCAGATCCCCAACCGTTTCCAACTGGTGCTGGCCGCCACCTACCGTGCGCGCATGCTCAGCCAAGGCCACACGCCCAAGATTGAGAGCAAGAACAAGCCCGGCGTGACCGCGCTGCGCGAGATTGCAGCAGGCAAAGTTGGTATCGAGATGCTCAAGAAAGTGCCGCTCTAAAGCGCTTTCGCCCACAAAAAAAGGCCTCGAGGGGCCTTTTTTTACGCCTGTCTGTAGCGCGGCACCATCAAGAGACGATATAGGCTGCGCAACCCGTGGAAAGCAAAGTGCCGTCCGGGCCACAAAACTCCATGCGCGTGGAGGCCACCCGCGAGCCCAGGCGCAAGACCTCGGCGCGCAAATCGAAATATTCGCCAATGCCGGGGCGCAAATAGTCAATCCGCAGGTCGATGGTGCCCAGATTGGCAAAGCGACGCAGACGTTGGCCAGGCGCCTCGTCCATGTGGCGGGCGCCGATAGCGGCCATCACGGCCAGACCGCCCATGGCGTCCAAGCCGGCGCTGATCACGCCGCCATGGATGCGGTTGTAGGCAAAGTGGCCCACCAAGTCGGGTTTCATCTGGATGCGGGCGCAGGCCAAGCTGGGGCCGATCGCAGTAATTTCCAAACCGAGTACCCGGTTGAAGGAGATCATTTCCTCAAATATTTTTTTCAGACCGCTGACGAATTCAGCCTCGAAAACAACGGGCGAGACAGGTGCTGGGGGTTCGGCGGGGGCATTCATAAGCAGGTTTTCAGACTTTACAGCTTGGCAAAGTCGGGTTTGCGCTTTTCCAGGAAGGCCGAGAACGCTTCTTTGGAATGCGGGCTTTGCAGCAAACGCGCAAATGCGGCGCCCTCTTCGTCCATTTGCGCGAGCAGCGCAGGCGCTTGGCCTTGCTTCATCAGGCGCTTGGTTTGCATGAGCGCGGGCAGCGGCTTGGCGGCCAGTTTGAGTGCCTGCCGGCGCGCCAATGCGCTGACCTCGGAGGGCGGCACGATGCGGTTAACCAGCCCCATCTCCAGCGCTGCCTCGACCATGATCGGCTCGCCCAGCAGCAAGGCCTCGGCTGCGCGGTGGTAGCCCATTAACTGGGGCGCCAGCAGGCTGGACGCGGCTTCGGCGCACAGGCCCAGATTGACAAAAGGCATGGAAAACGCCGCGTTGTCGCCCGCATAGACCAAGTCGCAGTGAAACAACATGGTGGTGCCCACGCCCACGGCGGGGCCGCAGACGGCGCCAATCAAGGGCTTAGGAAAGGTCACCAGACCGCGCAAAAAACGCGTTACCTGCGCATGGGCCGAGTCGATAGACGGGGCGCGCTGTAAAAAGTCGGCGATGTCATTGCCGGCGCTAAAAATCGTCTCATGGCCTTGCAGCACCAGCGCGTGGACCGATGGATCGTCGGCAGCGGCCAGCATGGCGTCAGCGCACAGACCATACATCTCCTGGGTAAAGGCGTTTTTCTTGTCCACCCGGTTCAGGGTCAGGGTCATGACGCCCTCGGAGCTGTCTTGCAATACGTCGTGGTTCATAGTGGGGGCGGGGGTGGATGCCGATACGGCTTATTCTTTGAAGTACACCAATTGGTGCGTGGTGACCAGCGGTACGCCGGCCTCGCTCCAGAGGCAGCCGCTTTGGTCAAAAAATCCATTGCGAAACACCTGGCCACGGGCCTGCGCCAGCACATAGCCGCCGCCCACCTGGGCCAACTGCGCGGCGTCGGCATGAAAATACACCGTCATGGACACCGTGCCCGCCGGCACATGGCGCGGGCGGCGCAGCCAGACGCGGGGGTAAAAAATATCGGCAGCAGCGGCCAAGCCTGCAAAGTCCATGGCCCGACCGGCGCTGTCGCGCACCCACAGCTGGCTCAGACTGGCCGTCTCGGGCGGTAGGCTGTTGGGCTGTCCGTCCCAGACCTGGGGCATAGCGCCGTCCATGGCGCGCATTTCGTAGCGGGAAAACCATTCCACCGCACGCGGCATCTGCACCACAGGCACCTGGTGCGGCGGGGCGACAGCCGGCATGGGCATGTCGTTCATGGCAAAGGTTTCGCGACGCGCCGCTGTCAGCGCCGTGCCCGTGAGCACACAGGCCGTGCTGCCGTCGGCTTGCGCCTGGGTAATCTCAAACACCCAGTGCTGCGTGGAGCGGTTGGTGCGGGCCGCACGCAAATGCAGCACATACGGCCCCAAGGCAATACCGGCCACATAGTTGACTGTGAGCGAGAGCGGCTGACCCAGACATTGGGCATGATCGGTGATGGCGCGCACCACCGTCGCCGCAGTGATGCCGCCAAAGGGTCCGACCATATTGGCCCACGCTGGCGTGGCCGCGCCCAGCAAACTGCCGTCCGCCTGGGCGCTCAGTTGCAGCGCCGCATCAAAGGGATGCAAGGACATGAATACCTTCTCGTTTTACTCAACCCGAACCCAGGTCTGGGTGCGGCCCAGCATGGGTGTTCCGACATAGCCGCGCACTTGCAATTTTTTGCCGGCTTCGGTAGGGGTCAACAACAGGCGGTAGTTGGTGCCATTGTTCGGGTCAAGAATGTACCCGCCTTCCCACACGTCTTTACCTTCGGCTTTTTTGCCGCCACGGATGATTTCCATACCAATTTTTGGCTTGCCTTTGCGGTCATCGCTGCACTTCTCGCAATTGGGTTCCGGATCGGCCACAGCTTCCAGGCCGCGCACGACCACGCCTGAGAGATCACCCGCCGCATTGGCACTGATGCGCACCTCGGCTTTGGGTTTGCCGGTTTTGTCATCAATGGTGTTCCATAAGCCGATGGGCGTCATCTGCGCCATGGCGTTGGCGCTCAGAGCCAGGAGGAATGCGGCTACTGTTAGTTTTTTCATATCTGTCTCTTTCTAGTGGATCAGTGGATGGGGGAATCTATCAGGCCAGCGCAGCCTCGGTGTCCATCAGCACGCTGCTGCCCTGGCGGGCGGTTTGCATCAGGCTGGTGGTTTCGGGGAAGAGCTTGGCAAAGTAAAAGCGCGCCGTCTGCAATTTTGCCTGGTAGAAGGGGTCGGTGTTACCAGCGGCAATCTCGCGCAAAGCCACTTGCGCCATACGCGCCCAGAAGTAGCCAAACACCCAGTGGCCGGCCACGCGCAGGTAGTCCACCGCTGCGGCGCCCACCTCGTCGGGGTTTTGCATGCCTTTCATAGCGATGTCCATGGTGAACTGTGTCATTTGCTGGCCCAGCTCGGCCACCGGCGTGATGAATGGTTTCATGGCCTCGTTGCCAGCCTCGGCTTGGGCCAGCTCGATGACCAATTTGCCGAACTTGCGCAGTGTGGCGCCGTTGTTACCCAGAATTTTGCGGCCCAACAGGTCTAAAGACTGGATGGTGTTGGTGCCTTCGTAAATCATGTTGATGCGGGCATCGCGCACGTACTGCTCCATGCCCCATTCCTTGATAAAGCCGTGGCCACCAAAAACCTGCAGGCAGCCCGAGGTGGCAATCCAGCCGTTGTCGGTGATGAAGGCCTTGACGATAGGGGTGAGCAGTGCCAGCAATTCGCCGGCCTCTTTGCGCACCTGTTCGTCGGGGTGGGAGTGCTCTTTTTGCAAGAGCATGGTTCCAAAGGCCTGCAGGGCCCGGCCGCCTTCGGCATAGGCTTTGGCGGTCAGCAGCATTTTGCGCACGTCTGGATGCACGATGATGGGGTCGGCGGCCTTGTCCTTGGCCTTGGTACCCGAGAGCGAGCGCATCTGGATACGGTCCTTGGCGTAGGCCAGGGCGTTTTGGTAGGCCACCTCGGTCAGGCCCAGCGACTGGTTGCCCACGCCCAGGCGGGCGGCATTCATCATGACAAACATGCCGTTCATGCCTTTGTTGGGCGCGCCCACCAGAGTGCCAACGGCGCCGTCCAGCACCATTTGGCAGGTGGCGCTGCCCTTGATGCCCATCTTGTGCTCCAGGCCACCGCAGTAAATGCCATTGCGCTCGCCCAGACTGCCATCGGCATTGACCAAAAACTTGGGCACGATAAACAGGCTCACCCCTTTGATACCGGGGGGGGCGTCGCTCAGGCGGGCCAGCACCAGGTGCACGATGTTCTCGGCCATGTCATGCTCGCCGGCACTGATGAATATTTTGTTGCCAGTGATGCGGTAGCTGCCGTCGGGCTGCGCCTCGGCGCGTGTGCGCATCAGGCCCAGGTCGGTGCCGCAGTGCGGCTCGGTCAGGCACATCGTGCCGGTCCACTGGCCACTGACCATTTTTTCCAGGTAGATGGCTTTTTGCGTATCGGTGCCGTGCGTCGCCAAAGAGGCGTAGGCGCCGTGCGTCAGGCCGGGGTACATGGTCCAGGCCTGGTTGGCGCTGTTGAGCATTTCATAAAAGAACTGATTCACCACCAACGGCAAGCCCTGTCCGCCGTAGGCCGGGTCGCTGGACAGCGCCGGCCAGCCGCCGGCGACGTATTGCGCATAAGCCTCTTTAAAGCCTTTGGGCGTGGTCACTTTGTGGCTGACTGGGTCGAGGTGGCAGCCCTCCTCATCGCCGCTCATATTGAGCGGGAACAGCACCTCGGAGGCAAACTTTCCGCCCTCTTCGAGCACGGCGTTGATGGTCTCCACATCCAAATCGGCATGCGCGGGCAGGGTCTGGAGTTCATCGACAACGTGCAGCAACTCGTGCATCACAAACTGCATGTCGCGCAAGGGCGGGGTGTAGCTGGGCATGGGGATAACTCCTGTTAAAAATCAAATACGGAAAACGGTTCGGGCGGGGTGGTGCAGAGGCAAGCTGTGGCCTAGTGGCTTGCGCCCTGGACCGTGTTGCGCTCCAAAATACTGTCAAACCCGCGGTTGGCGCGCGCCAGCGATTCGGGTTTTTGCAAAAAGCGCGCCTCGTAATGCAGCGCCAGAATCAGACCGTGGATCTCAAAAGCGATTTGCGCCGGGTCAGCCTGCACCTGCAGGTGACCGCATTCCTGCGACTGCACCACGGCGCGGTAAAAGGCCTGCTGCCACTTTTGCACCGAGTCGGCCAAGGCGTCGCGCACCGGGCCAGGGCGGTCGTCAAACTCCACGGCGCCGCTGATGAAGATGCAACCGGACTGAATTTCGACGGCGACGCGCTTCATCCAGTTATCAAACAAGGCGCGCAGGCGCGGCAGGCCACGCGGCTGGAGCAAAGCGGGGTAAAAAATCTCTTGTTCAAAGCGCACGAAATACTCGCCAATCACCGAAATCTGCAGCTCCTCGCGCGAGCCAAAGTGGGCGAACACGCCCGATTTACTCATGTGCATCACTTCGGCAAGCAGGCCGATGCTCAGGCCTTCGAGGCCCAATCGCGTGCTCAGGCTGACAGCTGCCTCGACGATGGCCTGCTTGGTTTGCTGGCCCTTGTGCATGGCGCGGCCCAAAGGCTTGGCCGATTCGCAATCCACAGGGGGCGCTTGCAGGGCGGAAACAGACATAGGACGGTGTAAAAAAGTACGATCGTGCTATTTTGCACTATTTGCAACCACCCAAGAACCGTCAGGGTCTTAGGAGGAGCGAATCATGGTGCCAAAAGCCTGCTCGGTCAGGATTTCGAGCAACAGCACGTGTGCCACCCGACCGTCAATGATGTGCACCGCTTTGACCCCGCTTTTGGCAGCGTCCAGGGCGCCACTGATTTTGGGCAGCATGCCGCCAGAGATCGTACCGTCGGCAAACAAGGCGTCAATCTGGCGGGCGCTGAGCTCAGTGAGTAACTCGCCGTCTTTGTTGAGCACGCCGGTGATATTGGTCAGCATCATCAGCTTTTCGGCTTGCAGCACCGTGGCCAGCTTGGCAGCTACCACGTCGGCGTTGATGTTGTAGCTCTCGTTGTCCTCGCCAAACCCGATAGGGCTGATGACGGGGATGAACTCATCGTCCTGCAAAGCTTTGACCACGCTGGGGTCGATGCTGACGATATCGCCCACCTGGCCGATGTCGTACTCGATCTGCGGGTCCTTGTTATCGACCATTTTGAGCTTTCGAGCGCGGATCATTGCACCATCGCGCCCGGTCAGGCCCACCGCCTTGCCGCCGGCCTGGTTGATCAGGCCCACAATGTCTTGCTGCACCTCGCCGCCGAGCACCCATTGCACCACCTCCATGGTCTCGGCGTCGGTGACGCGCATACCCTGGATAAACGAGCCGGTTTTGCCAAGGCGTTTGAGGGCACTTTCGATCTGCGGCCCTCCGCCGTGCACCACCACCGGCTTGATGCCCACCAGCTTGAGCAGCACCACATCCTGGGCAAATGCGGCCTGCAAGGCCGGGTCGGTCATGGCATTGCCACCGTATTTGATGACCATGGTTTTGCCGTGGTACTTGCGGATGTAAGGCAAAGCCTGGGCCAGGATGTCGGCCTTGTCTTGGAAGGAAGAAATGGGCATGGCAGCGAGATTCAAGGGCTAGCAACAGGGGCTGCTTGCAAGGCGCTAAAGCCTTGCACACAAGCGGCCAGCACCGCCCGTATTTGGAAATCATCCCCGGCGACAGCGGCCGCACGCAAGGCGCTCAAATGGTCCTGCAAAACGTCCCAAGGCAACATATCTTCGTGGGCTTTCATGATTCGCGGATGGAGGGTACTTTGCGGATTGTCGCCGATCAGCAACTCCTCGTAGAGTTTCTCGCCCGGGCGCAGGCCAGTGATGGCGATCTCGATATCGCCGCCCGGGTGCGCCGCATCGCGTACCGAGAGGCCCGCCAGTTGCACCATGCGGTGGGCCAAGTCCAGGATCTTGACCGGTTCGCCCATGTCCAGCACAAAAACATCGCCGCCCTGGCCCATGGCGCCGGCCTGCAGCACCAGTTGGGCCGCCTCGGTAATGGTCATGAAATAGCGGGTGACCTCCGGGTGGGTCACGGTCAGTGGCCCGCCCGCAGCCAACTGCTGCCGGAAAAACGGCACCACGCTGCCGCTGCTGCCCAACACATTGCCAAAGCGGACCATAGAAAAACAGGTGCTGCCTGGATCGCTATGGCGCTGGGCCAGCGCCTGCAACACCAGTTCGGCCATGCGCTTGCTGGCGCCCATGATGTTGGTGGGGCGCACCGCCTTGTCGGTGCTGATCAGCACAAAACGGCCCACTTGGGCCTCGAGCGCGGCGGCGGCCACCGATAGAGTGCCGAAAACGTTATTGAGCACGCCCTGACCGGGGTTGAACTCCACCAGCGGCACATGCTTATAGGCCGCCGCGTGGTAGACGGTGGCGGGACGGTGGTGCAGGCACAAGGCCTTCATGTGGGCGCTATCGCTCACACGTGCCAAAACGGGCACCAGCGCGATATCGGCCAGCGCACCCGAGCGCAGCGCCAGTAATTCTTGGTGGATGCTGTAGAGCGCAAACTCGCTGTGGTCGAGCAAGACCAGTGTTCGGGGACGCTGGGCAAAAATTTGGCGTGACAGTTCGCTTCCAATGCTGCCGCCTGCGCCGGTGACCATGACCACCTGCCCGGCGATGTCCTGGGCCAGCAAATCGGCGCGCGGGGGCACCGGATCGCGCCCGAGCAGGTCTTCGATGTCCAGTTCCCGAAAATCCTGGACCTTGACGCGTCCACTGGCCAAGTCCTGCATGCTTGGCAAGGTGCGCACGTGCACCGCAAGCGCCTTGAGCGCATCGACCACAGCCTTACGCCGCTCGCGCGTGGCGCCGGGGATGGCCAGCAAAATATCGGTCACGCCCTCGCGGGCAATGCGTTCGGCCACAGTGCTGGCGGGCCAGACGGGCACGCCGTTGATGCTGCGCCCGCACTTGGCCGGATCGTCGTCCACAAAACCCACCAGCGTGAATTGGCGCGATACCGCCAGGGCCACAGCGGTTTGCACGCCAGCCGTGCCAGCACCAAAAATGAGCAAGCGGCCGGCGCCGTTCTCTGCGCTGCGCCCCATACCCGCCAGCCAAAAACGTGCCATGGCACGGCTGGTAGCCACCAAAATCAAAAATACCAAGGGCTGCAAAATGCCTAAACTGCGCGGCACCATGGTCCACTGAACGCTGACCAACACCGCACTGAGCGCCAGGGCGTAGACGCCCACCGCCTTGGCCGTCGCAATCAAGGCGGCCTGCCCGGTATACCGAAACACGGCCCGGTAGAGCCCGAAATGGATAAATACCGGAATCGCCAGGCAAGGCGCCATCACATAAACACGTAACTGCAAGGCATCGGGTATGTGCAAAGTATCTAGGCGCAGAGAAAAGGCCACCCATGTGGCCAGCACCGAGAGCACCAGGTCCAGCCCGATCACCACCAGTTGTTTGGCGCTGCGCGGCCAATCCAGTACCTGTAACTGCATGGTGGGTCGATACCTTTGAAACCTAGAGCAAAAAAATAGGCGGGCGATAAATCGCCCGCCTGCCTGCACGTGCCGCGATCGGATGCATGTTCATACACCCTCGGCCGTTGCGGGAGCGCGCCTTAGCTGGCAGTCGCAGGGCTGACCGCAAAGGATTCTTTGCTTTGGCCTTGGGCGACCAAAGCAGCCAGCCATTTGGGCGTCAGGCCACGGCCAGACCAGGCCTCACCGTTGGGGCCGCGGTACTTGGCCGCCACGGGTGTACCCGATTTGCGCGATGCTTTAGGCGCCTTGGGTGCTTTCACTTTGGCCACGCGGCCGGGTTTCCCGGCCTTGCGGGTTTGAATATCTTTAACGGTAATTCCAAAGGCTTGCATCTTGGCCTGAATCTCTTTGACCGTGGCTGCAAATTCCTTGGTTTTGATGTCTGAAGCCTGTTTTTGCAGCTTTTCAATTTGACTTTGAATATCTACCAGATTACTCATAATGCGAAACTCCTATAAATGGGATGCCACGATTATAATGCACTTTGGGATTAATGTGACACATCTTTTCGGGCAATTACCTTGATCCCTGTCAAACATAAAATCTTTAAATCTAACAAAAACGATTTTTTCAGTAAATACTCACAATCCAATGCCACTTTTTGCTCCAGGGGTAATTCGTCGCGCCCGTTGATTTGGGCCCAGCCGGTCAGACCCGGAACCAGTGCGTCAATACCTTTGGCTGAACGCATGGCCATCAAATCGTGCTGGTTAAATAGCGCAGGACGCGGCCCGACAAAGCTCATGTCTCCAGTAAGGATGCTCCATAACTGTGGCAGCTCGTCCAAACTGCTTTTGCGCAAAAATGGGCCGATCGGGGTTAATACCGATTCTGGGTTCATTAGTAAATGGGTTGCCAGCGCCGGTGTACCCAATCTCATACTGCGAAATTTGGGCATTTTGAATATTTTGTTATTTTTGCCAATTCTGTCAGACCAATATAAGGCCGGGCCGGGTGAGCTCATACGCACGGCCAAGGCCAATATCAGCAAGGGTATTAGCAATAACACGCCCAGTATGAGGCTGAGCACGAGATCAAATAAACGTTTAATCCAACTCATAGTGCCGATACTGCATGCTGCAATCCCTCGTCGATGGAATGGGACGGAGTCCATGCCAATAATTTTTCGGCTTTGGAAATATCCACTTGCAAATTGCCACACAGGCGATCGACCGCTGCACTGCGCCCCAACAGGCGGCCCGCCAAGCGCAGCCAAGGCATAGGCACCGAAAAGGTGCGTGAAGGGCATCCCAAAGCCTGTGCCATATGCCCGATCAACTGTGCAGTGGAGATATCCTTTCCGTCGCTGACCAAAAACGTCTGGTTGGCAGCGGCCGGGTGGTGGCAGCACAGGCTGATGAATTCGACCAAATTGTCCAGCCCCAGCAGGCTGCGTCGGTTATCGACCGCGCCCAGCGGCAGCGGCCAACCAGCCCGAACCGCGCGCAGCAGCGCGGCGAAATTGGCCTTGACCCCCGGCCCATAGACCAAAGGCGCGCGAATGATGACCAACTCCAAGCCGGTTTCTCGGGCGAGCGCATCCAAGGCCAGCTCGGCCTCCCATTTGGATTGTCCATAGGCATCCTCGGGTGCGGGCGTATCTGCCTCATTGAGCGGATGGCCGGGCGCACTGTGCTCACCAAGCACTTTGACCGAGCTTAGAAACACCATGCGCTTGACCCCGCCCTCCACGGCGCAGCGGGCAAGGCGAACGCTGGCATGGACATTGGCTTGCCGGAAAGCCTCCAAGGGGTCGGCCGCACTTTCGCGCATGACATGAACCCGCGCGGCCAGGTGCACCACGGTGCCCGCGCCGGCCAAAGTGTGGTGCCAATCCAAGCGTGGGTCACGCAGGGACATGGCGCGGGACGATGGACCCCAGTGCGCCATCAGGGCGCGGCCCACAAAGCCGCTGGCGCCGGTGATCACAAGCGGGGCCGCGCACTGGGCTGCAGCGGTGGCGCTCACCAGGAGAATTCCCGCGCTTTCATGGGGTAACGCAGCAGCAGTTGCCACCAGCTGCTGGAAATATGGTTTTCCCGGCAGGCGCGCAGCATCTCCCGGTTGAGCCGCCAACTGGCCGCAAAGCCACTGGTGCTGGCCCCGCCAGTGCGCATGCGCGCGAGCACTTGGGGCACATGGCGGTGGAGCAATCCGGTGTTTTTGAACACGCGGGCGATCCATTCAAAGTCACCGGCGATACGGTAATCCGTCTTAAAAACACCAAAACGCACAAACAGCGAGCGCTTAACGAACAACGCGGGGTGCGCTGGCTGCCAGCCCCGGGCAATACCGGCCGTGGCGAAATGGCTGGAGTCATAGCGCCGAAATACTTTGTCGGGCCGCTGAGGCTTGAAATACTCGACATCGCCATACAGCGCGTCCAGCTTCTCGGCTTGCATTAGCTGCATCGCACTCTCGATGACCTGGGTGTCCAAGTAGTAGTCGTCGGCGTTCAAAAATGCCACTACCTCCCCGGTGGCCAGGCGCAAACCTTTGTTCATGGCATCATATATGCCCGCATCCGGCTCGGAGACGCAATGGGCGATGCGCTGAGAGTTGGCGCCAATCACCTGCAAGGTGTCGTCGGTGGAGGCGCCGTCAATAATGATGTGCTCAATGTCGGGCCAAGTCTGCTGCGCCACCGATCGCACGGCCGCACCGACGGTTTCGGCGCAGTTGTAGCAGACAGTAATGACGCTGATCTTCATGGGTCTAGCCTACCACTATAGACAAACCCCAGCGGGAGTTCTGCCCCCAAATACCCCGCCCAAACCCGCAAAATCTCCCTAAATCAAGCCCTCGTGCGCCATTTGCCAGGACCACCGCCGGTACGGTAAACCGATTTTCAGCGCCGGCCATCCGCGCCTTTTTGGGTCAAGGCGCGGTTATCCGCTACCGTCAGGGAAGCGCGATACCGCTTAATGGACGCGATGAAGCTTGCTGTCCATCGGCCGACCGTGTGCGATGGATTGGATTTTGGGCAGAAATACATATCCGTAAGCGATCAGGTGCGTGAGCAAGTACACCAGCGCCGTGCACAGCGGCACGGCAATCAGCCCCCACTGGCCCACGGCCCAGACTTTAAGTGGAAGCAAAACAGTGCAAAACACCACCACCACCACCGTTTGCTCACGCACAACGCCCGCGCCATTCAAAAACATGGCTAAGGCGCCGCCTAGGCATTCCAGGACGGTCCAGAGCGCACAGGCGGCAAACAAGGCCATGGGCACCACCACCTTGCCGCCAGTCCAAAAGTCGATCACCGGCGCGCTGACCAGGCTGAGCAAGGCGGCCCCCATGAACGCGGCACCGGTAGTGAGAAGCAAACTCCAGCGCAGCGTTTTGCGCACAAAAGCGTGGTCGTCCCGCGCCAGTGCGTCGGCGTACGCCCCCCAAAACGGCGTATTGAAAATGGCAAGAGGTTGGGACACCAGCAGCAAAAGGCGCTGCGCCACGCCCAGCACCGCCACCTGCGCGGCGCCTAAGAGGCTAGAGACAATCAGAGCGTCGGCGCCCGTGGCAATCATGCCGCCCACTTGCAGCAAAAAAAACAAACCGCCGTCGCGCCATAAGCCGGGTACGACCTGCGCAGCGTGGGTCGCCCACCCTTTCAGGCGCAAAAGTCCGCTGCGATGCAGTATCACCAGCAAACCCAGGCTGGCCATGGTCTGCATACCAAAGCTAACCAGCACCAAGGTGGCAATATTGGCCTGGGCCTTGGCGGCAAGGCCCAGGCCGATCAGCGCCAACACCGATCCGGCGGCGGCGCTAGCGTGCGCCAGATAGGACTTTTGTAAGCCGGCGAAAATCCCATTCAGGGCAGAATTAAAGATGCCGATGGCAAAAAACAGCCCAAATACGGCAGCTGCATTTCTGGTTTCCTCCACCAAGAGCTTGTTTGCACTACGCAATACCAGGTCCCAAGGCAGGTAGTGAAGCACGAGTTGGAGCATGGTACCCGCGACCAGCGCAATCAGGGCCATGAAACCTAGGCCGCCAGAAACCAGCTTGGACAGCGAAGCACTGGACCCTTGGGCATGCGCGAACGCCACCTGGTTGGTCAAGGCATTTCCCACGCCCAGCCCCAAAAAAGCGAGCACAAAGGACAGACTGGAAATCAGCATCCAGGCGCCAAGCCGGTCGGGGCCCAGATAAGGTGCGGTCAGGCTGACACTTAAAACCATTACCGCCAGCGCCAGTGCCTTGTTGCCGGCGTTGGCCAGCATGGCCAGCAGGGCGCGCCGATAGCGTTCGTCAGCGCGCCCCTGTTCGCTGTTGGTGTCAAAAGCCCCCGATCGCAGTAGGCTGAACGCTTTACGCAGCAATGCGATGGGGGAACTCATCCCAGCGCACAGACTGACGAGGCCCGCATAGCGTGAAATTAAAACTGCGCCCGCAGGCCAGTGACCATGTCGCGGTAGGCCAGGGCCAAGCCCGCATCTAAATCGACATGGGGGCTCCAGCCCAAGGCGTTGAGGCAGCGGCTGTCCATCCATTTGCGTGGCGCGCCATCGGGTTTGCTGCTGTCAAACACGATCGCCCCTTGGTAACCCACGGCCCGCTTGACCGACTCGGCAAGCTGGGCAATCGTCACATCACTGCCGTAGCCCACATTGATGTGGCTTTGCATCGGCTTGGTCTGTGCGCGGTAAGTGGCCGCGGGCAGTTGCATGACAAAGACGCTCGCAGCGGCCATGTCATCGACGTACAAAAATTCACGCCGAGGGTTACCGGTGCCCCAAATGAGCACATCAGGTGCGTTGGCCAATTTGGCCTCGTGAAAGCGACGAATCAAAGCCGGAATAACGTGGCTGTTTTCGGGGTGGTAGTTGTCCCCCGGGCCGTACAAATTGGTGGGCATGACGCTGCGGTAGTCGTGGCCGTATTGGCGGTTGTAGCTCTCGCACAACTTGATGCCGGCGATTTTGGCGACCGCATAAGGCTCGTTGGTGGGCTCCAGCGGACCGGTAAGCAAGGCGTTTTCAGACATGGGCTGGTGCGCCTGGCGCGGATAAATACAACTACTACCCAGAAATAGTAGCTTGTTGACACCATGCAAATGGGCCGCATGCACCACATTGGCTTGCACCATCAGGTTGTCGTAGATGAAATCAGCCGGGTAGGTGTTGTTGGCGTGAATGCCACCAACTTTGGCCGCCGCGAGGTACACCTGCGTGGGCCGCTCCTGGTCAAACAAGGACTGCACTGCCGCCTGGTTACACAAGTCCAACTCGGCGTGGGTTCGGGTGATGAGCTGCTCCGGGCGAAGACCTTGGGCCAGTAATGCACGCACGATGGCACTGCCCACCATGCCGCGGTGACCCGCTACAAATATTTTGTCTGTGCTGCTAAAGGGCATCGCTTATTCCGTGCTGATGTGCACGGCAAAGCCGTTTTGCTTGAGCAAGACGTGCTTTTGCGCTTCACGCAAGTCGCTGGCGACCATTTCTTGGATCATTTGGTCCAGCGTCACTTCAGGTTCCCAGCCCAGCTTTGCCCTCGCTTTGCTCGGGTCACCAAGCAGCGTTTGCACTTCCGCAGGCCGGAAAAAATGGGGATCAATGCGCACCACCACCTCGCCATCCCAAGAACCGGTTTCTTCCACGCCGCTGCCACTCCAAACAATGGTTTTCCCCAAGGCATGGGAGGCCTTTTCGATGAACTCGCGCACCGAATATTGCACGCCGGTAGCGACAACAAAATCATCGGGCTGGTCTTGCTGTAGCATCATCCATTGCATTCGGATGCAGTCTTTGGCATGGCCCCAGTCGCGCAGGGCGTCGATATTGCCCATATACAGGCAGCTTTGCAATCCCAGACTGATATTGGCCAGGCCGCGAGTAATCTTGCGGGTGACAAAGGTTTCGCCCCGACGCGGACTTTCGTGGTTAAACAAAATGCCGTTACATGCGTAAATCCCATAAGCTTCACGGTAATTGACCGTAATCCAATAGGCGTACATCTTGGCCACGGCGTAAGGGCTTCGCGGATAAAAGGGGGTCGTTTCTTTTTGGGGGGTTTCTTGCACCAACCCATAAAGTTCGCTCGTGCTGGCCTGGTAAAAGCGGGTTTTTTTCTCCAGACCCAGGATCCGGATAGATTCCAGGATACGCAGGGTACCGATGCCATCCACATCGGCGGTGTACTCCGGACTTTCAAAACTGACTGCCACATGGGTTTGGGCGCCCAGGTTGTAGATCTCATCAGGCTGGACTTCTTTGATGATGCGCAGAAGGTTGGTGCTGTCAGTCAGGTCTCCGTAGTGCAACACCAAGCGGGTATCGGCCTCGTGCACGTCATGGGAAATGTGGTCAATGCGATGGGTATTGAGGGTGCTGGAGCGGCGCACCAAGCCGTGCACCACATAGCCTTTTTCGAGCAAAAACTCGGTAAGGTAGGATCCGTCTTGACCGGTAATTCCGGTAATTAATGCGATTTTTCGATTCATAACAGCAATTATCATTTTCGACCGTAATTGTCCTCGAAGCGGACAATGTCGTCCTCGCCCAAATAGGCACCGCTTTGTACCTCGATCACTTCCAGCGGAACCTTGCCAGGATTGGCCAGCCGGTGCTTTTGCCCTAAAGGGATCAGCGTACTTTCATTCTCGCCAATGATGAACACCTCTTCGCCTACCGTCACTTCAGCCGTTCCCTTGACGACCACCCAGTGTTCGGCGCGGTGGTGGTGCATTTGCAGCGAAAGGCTGGCCCCGGGCTTGACGCTGATGCGTTTGACCTGGTGGCGTGGACCGTTGTCCACGCTGTCGTACCACCCCCAGGGGCGGACCACCCGCCGATGGTGCAAAGCCTGCGCAGCGTCTCGCGACTGCAGCGCTACCACCACGTCCTTGACCGATTCGGCATGGGTTGCATCAGCCACCAACAGAGCATCAGGCGTATCCACAATCAGCAGATTGTGGGTGCCTAGCGCCACCACCGGGCGGGCACCTGCAGCATGAATATAGGTGTCAACGGCCTTGAGATGGTGTGCCAATGTGGTGTCCCCACCCGCGCGATTGCCTTGCGCATCTACGCTGGCCAGCGCTGCAACCGCATTCCAACTGCCCACGTCACTCCAGGCGCCATGAAATGGCACGACTACCACCGCATCGTGGGGCTCCATCACCGCATAGTCGATGCTCTGCGCGCGGCATTGGCCAAATGCGCTTGGCTCAGGACGCAAAAACTGCTGCTCGCCCACGATTTCGTCGTGCACCTGCGCCCAGGCAGCCACACAACTGGCATGGATATCGGCCGCATGCCGCTGTAAAGCAGCTAGAAATACGCCCGCTTTGCACAAGAAGATGCCAGCGTTCCATAAAACTTGCCCGCCCAAAAGCAGTTCCTGCGCCACCTGGGCATTGGGCTTTTCGATAAAGCGCGCCACCGCAAAGGCACCGTCGGGGCGGGCCTCGCCTTGAGCAATATAGCCATAGGCTGTACTGGGAAAGCTCGGAAAAACGCCAAAAGTGATGATGGCGTCACTGTCCCGGGCTGCGGGTACACCTTGAAGCACCATGGTGGCAAATGCAACCGGGTCAGGAATGTGGTGGTCGGCCGGGCAAAAAAGCAGCAAATCATCGGGCTGCGCGGCCAGGGCTGCCAGCGCCATCGCGGCAGCGGTATTGCGCGCCACCGGCTCCAATATCACTTTGCCGCCCCAGCCCGCTTCCGAAAGGGTCTGGGAGACCAAAAATCGATGGTCCTCAGAGGCGACGCAGACCATGGCACCGGTGGTAATCGGGCCCAGTCGCTCAATCGTCATGCGCAACAGGCTTTTGTCACCGATCAAGGGAACAAACTGCTTGGGCAGGCTTTTGCGGCTGAGCGGCCACAGCCGGGTGCCGGATCCGCCGCACAAAACGACAGAGCTGATAGTGGGTAGGGTCATAGATCAGGGGGAAACTGCGCCCACGGCGCCGATGGCGGATTATCGGCGACCTTGCAAACCCCATGACCGCAAAAGGCAAGTACCGCTATGCTGGCGGTCTATGCTGTACAAATTCAAATCTAAAGCCAGCGGCGACCTCATCATGATGGAGGCCGATGGACAAAGACTGCTCAAAATCATCGGCAAAACCGAGATGCGCCAGGGTATTTTGCTGCCCCAAGACATCCCGGCCGCAATTGCTGCATTGCAAGATGCCGTGGCCCAGGAAGACTCGGCGCGCTTGACGCATTCCACAAAACAACCTGCCGACGAAGCGCCCTCGGCCTGGGCCCAGCCGATCAGCTTGCGCCAGCGCACTTTGCCATTTATGCAGATGTTGCATCGATGCCAAGACGCGCAAAGAGAAATTACCTGGGGCGTCTGAGTCCTTTCAGGCAAAAAAATGCCGCATAAAGCGGCACTTTCCAAACCAAGCGCTCAAACCGCGCTTTGGCTTTAGTCGATATAGACCTTGGCAGCCGCAATCACCGGGCCCCATTTGGTAATCTCGGCAGCTACAAAGCGTTTGTGCTCAGCAGGCTCCACGCGCTTGTCATTGATGATGACTGCGCCCAGCGCCTCTTGCTTTTTCACGAAATCGGGGTCTTTGAGGGCGATTTTCAAAGCATTGTTAATTTTGGCGACCACATCGGCGGGGGTGCCTTTGGGGGCGTACAAACCGTGCCAGATAGTGACTTCAAAGCCTTTAAGTCCGTCTTCCTGCAACGTAGGCACGTCTTTGAGCACGGGTGTTGTCAGGCGCTTGGCGGTCGTTACGCCATAGACATTGACCTTTTTGGCTTCGATCATCGGGGTGGTATTGGTGGTCTGGTCGCACATGATGTCAATTTGTCCGCCCATCAGGTCGGTCATCGCAGGCGCCGTGCCTTTGTAGGGAATCGAGGTCATGTCAATTTGCAGCGCATTTTGGAACATCAGGCCGCACAGGTGCGATGCCGAGCCGACGCCAGCATTGCCCAAATTGATCTTGCCTTTGTTGGCATTGAGCCACTCGCGCAATTCCTTCATGTTTTTCGCAGGCAAGGTGGGCCGCGTGATCACCGTCATGGGTACCTCATTTATTAAGCCGAGGTACTCAAAGTCGCTTTCCACTTTGAAAGGCATATTGCGCAGCAAATTGGGCATGCTGGCCATGGCGATATGGTTGAGCATCAAGGTATAACCGTCGGGATTGGCGCGCGCTACTTTGGCCGCTCCAATGGAGCTACCAGCGCCCAATACGTTGTCAATCAAAATGGTGGCATCGCCCAAGGGCTTGCGCATGGCTTCGGCCAAATCGCGGGCAACACGGTCGGTCGGGCCGCCGGCGACAAAGGGCACAACGATAGTGACCGGCTTAGAAGGAAAGGTATCGGCATGGGCCGATAGAACGAGAAGGCCGAGGGCCGCGAGCAAGAGTTTTTTCATGGAAGTCTCCAACTGGGTCAAACCGCCAGTCTAGCCGCAAATGGACCCGTGCGCCTGAGGGCAAACCCTCTTGGCCCCTGCATTGCAAGGGCCTTGATCTGGCGCAATACCCGCGCTCCAAGACCTCCATGCGGGCTAAGTGCTTATTGGTAGCTGCGCGCGTCCTCAATGACCTTGCCGTCGTTGGGCAGCGAACCAGGCGCGGCCAATTCCACGCTGGCACGCAGCTTGGTCACCTCGCGCACCGCATCGCGGATACGCTCGGGCAGGCCTTCGGCGACGCTACTGCTCTCGACCTTGAGCGTCATCTCGTCCTGCGCCATGGCGCCGCTGACGACCAACCGGGCGCGCAGCACTTCCGGGAAACGGCGCACGATGTCAGCCACCTGCTTGGGGTGAACAAACATGCCGCGTATCTTGGTGGTCTGGTCAGCCCGCCCCATCCAGCCCTTGATGCGCTGGTTGGTACGCCCGCTGGGGCAGGGACCGGGTAGAAATGCCGACAAATCGCCGGTGCCAAAGCGCACCAGCGGGTAGAGGGCGCCTAGGCTGGTCACGACGACCTCGCCGACCTCGCCCTCGGGCACCAGGTCGCCGGTGCCGGGACGTACGATTTCTACGATCACGCCCTCATCGAGCACCAAACCCTCGCGCGCCTCGGTTTCATAGGCGATCAAGCCGACATCGGCTGTGGCATAGGCCTGGTAGGCCGCCACACCGCGCTCGGCCAGCCAGTCGCGCAGCGAGGGCGGGAAGGCCTCCCCCGAGACCAGGGCCTTACGCACGCTGGGCAGGGCCACGCCCATCTCGGCGGCTTTTTCCAAAATGATCTTCAAAAAGCTGGGCGTACCGAT
>Ga0214919_10001114_pt1 | contig 45135 bp, 47 predicted proteins | sample LL1503_MetaG_FD_177994 | JGI IMG/M metagenome (GOLD analysis project Ga0214919, IMG submission 177994) | Freshwater microbial communities from Lake Lanier, Atlanta, Georgia, United States - LL-1503 | ecosystem: Environmental > Aquatic > Freshwater > Lake | place: USA: Georgia | collected... | reverse complement strand
TTTATAAAAACAACTTAAAAGAATAATAGTTATTTATAGTATATGTAATTTTACATATATGGTGGTATGTCCGAGCGGTTAAGGAGACAGACTTGAAATCTGTTGGGCATAGCCCGCGCAGGTTCGAACCCTGCTACCACCGTTTTTTTGTGACACTGTGCCCGAGTGGTTAAGGGGATGGATTGCTAATCCATTGAGCATTGCTCGCGCGAGTTCGAACCTCGCCAGTGTCGTTTATTTTCATTTAGTTAATATTAACTAAATGAAAGTAATTATAATAGTTTTATGCAATATTTTGTTATACTTTAATAAAATTGAATTGCTTTTTTTAAATACTATTCTTTGTATACTAATATAACAATGTCGACCGTTACCAATGCACAGATTGTTCAGCGCGTTGAGCTCCTTGAGAAGCAACTTGCGCTCTTGCTTGCTAATCATTCTAATGCAAGCGAAGTAGTTGTTGAAGACAAGCCAACAAAGAAACCCAAGGTTGCTAAGGTTGCCAAGTCTGCCAAGAAAGATAGTTCTTCGGATGATGAAAAACCGAAGAAAAAGCGCACAAGCGGGTATATTATCTTCAGCAAAGCAATGCGAGAGGATGCAATTGCCAAGCTTTCAGCAGATGGTGCTACATACAAGAACCAAGATGTCATGACCGAACTTGGTGCCATGTGGAAGGCGCTTGGAGACAAGGAAAAAGAGGAATGGAAGTCTAAAGTTGTTAGCAGTGACCCAGAAAATTCAGAATAAATAGTCTATACAACTCTTGTGTGTTGAAGTATTAATATTATAAAACTACAAAAAAAAGCATAAACTTTTTTTGCTTATTATTAAACTTGTAAAATTAATATTATTTCATTAATACAACCCCATCAACAATAACTCCTTGAGCATTATAATTAGTATCTAGCAAAACACCTTTATCTGTTTTATAATAAACTTTATTATCATAAGTTAGCTCTTCTACTATTTCATAATTAACATCTTCGTCTATATTATTTGTTTCTGTAACAACATTACACTGTTTTTTTGGTCTGCCCCGTGATCGTTTTTCTTTAACATTATGCGTTACTTCTTCATTATTAATATTAATGCTTGGCGTTGTATTATCTAGTACTTTTTTTTCCTTTTTTTCCTTTTTTTCCTTTTTTTCCTTTTTTTCAAGAGTTAAACGTTGGTTTAATTTAATATTATTGTTGGCAATAATAATATTAAATTCATCTTCATTAATATTTAATTGGGATGAAAATAATTTTAATAATTCTATTAACAACATAATAACTAATTAAAAAAATAAATTTGTATATTCAATTTTATTTTGGCAATATTCAAAATAATTAACTATAGTTAATTAGTATAACTTGTCAAAAATTTATAAACATCATTTTCTTTTTCATATTTTGCAATAATTTGAGGATTTTTACTATTTTCTTTTATGTCTTCTGTTTTATAAATATTGTTATTTTTATCAATAAAATACATAATACCATTAATTTCTTGTAACCAAATTTCCAATTCAACATTTTTTGTAGTTGCTGTTCCGGGATCCGAATTGATAACTCCATGTGGGCGATTTTTATCATGTGTACCACAAAACTCCGATTCATTTTGTTTTTTTCGCGTGCATTGTTCTCCGCATGCTTTTTTAGCAATGCATCTATTATAATAAGGAACAACCGATTTAGAACGCTTGCGTTTAGCAAAATCTTCTTTTGTAATCTGTAGTCTATCTAGATCATATACAAATTTTACAAGTTCGCTCTTATCATCAAACAAGAGTTTATCATTTTCTTCAATATATGATTTAATTGATGATTTCATGTTATCTATATAAACCAAAATTTTATCATTAATACGCTTCTCCATAGTTATTATTACTAGTAATAATATATGTATGCTTTTAAGTTATAAAACTAAATCAATTTTATAATTTATAAATTTAGAGGTTTAAAAATTAATAAATCTAAGTTATTAATTTTATAAAATTATAAAAGTTATAAAAATTATAAAAGTTATAAAAATTATAAAAATTATAAAAATTATAAAAATTATAAAAATTATAAAAATTATAAAAGTTATAAAAGTTATAAAATTGAATGTTAATACATTATTAATTATATATTATTAATAATGTCTATACTAAGTGTAGAACAACAAATTTGTTTTGAAAAATATGTTAACGGAGAGAATTTATTTATAACAGGTCCCGGTGGAACTGGAAAATCATTTTTAATTAAATCAATTGTAAAACACGCAGAAGACAATAATAAAAATATAAAAGTATGTGCCTTAACAGGTTGTGCTGCCATTTTGTTAGAATGTAAAGCAACAACATTACATATGTTTTCTGGAATTGGAATAGCAAATAAGAAAAATGAAGACATAGTTAATGAGTTATTTACAAAAAACAGACATAAATTAAAAAATTGGAGGAAGTTAGAAATTCTTATTATTGATGAAGTTAGTATGATGTCATTAAAAATATTTTTACTGTTAGATCTTATAGCTAAAAAATATTATAACTGTGTTATTCCATTTGGAGGACTACAAGTTATTTTTACAGGTGATTTTTATCAACTCTCTCCGGTATTCTCTAACGCTGTCGAAAAAGAAGAATCTATGTATTGTTTTCAACACGAATTATGGAACCAATTATTTTCAAAAACCAATCAAATAGTCCTGAAAACAATTTTTAGGCAAAGTGATGAACTATTTGTAAAGGTGTTGAAATATATTAGAAAAGGACAAATTAGTCCATCAGCACAAGCAGCATTATAGTCTCGTATCATTAATAAAACTAAATTAGAGCAATTAAAAAAAGAGAAAGTATTAACTATACTATCACCAATTAAGAGAGATGTTGAAACAATTAACAATAAAGAATACATGAAGCTAGAAAATGGTTTCAGAGAATTTGAATATAACTTAACATATATTGATCTAAATGATAAATCAGAAAATGATGATACTAATAATAATAATGGCAATAATAATGGTAATAAAAATGGTAATAATAATGTAGAAAATACTAGATTATTATTTGAATTATATCTAAAAAGCAATAATGGACTTAAAAAAGATTATGAGTTTTTAGCAAACAACATTATTGCAGAGAAAACACTTAAATTAAAAGTGGGAACACAAGTTATGTGCATAGCAAATATAACATTATGTGGTGAATTACATATTGCAAATGGAAGTCAAGGTACAGTAGTAGGATTTAATGAAAAAAATATGCCATGCGTAAAATTCAATAATATTATTAATCCTATTGTAATTACTAATTTTATTTGGAAATCAGAACACAATAAGCGTGTTGCAGTTAGTCAAATCCCTCTTATATATTCGTGGGCTATTACAATTCATAAAGCACAAGGATTAACATTAGATAATGCTATTATTGATATTGGAAGTAATATTTTTGCATATGGACAAACATATGTAGCGTTATCTCGTGTAAAATCATTAAATGGGTTATATTTAACACATTTTGATTATACAAAAATATTGTGCAATCCGATTGTTAAAAAATTTTATGGTGATGTTTGATTAATTTACTTGGTTAATGGTTTGCTCTTCATAATTTTTTTCACTAAAAGTTTTATATCTTATAAAACTATAACTATTACTAAGTTTATCAATTGGTTCTTCCAGTTCATGGCAAATATTTTTAAATACTTCAAAACAATGAGCATTACTATCTAATTGTGTTAATATTATTTTAAATAGTGTTTTTGCTTCTACTAGTCTACCAAGATGTTTTGCACAAAGTGCTTTTTGATAATAAAACTCAGTTTTATTGCAATAAACTGGATGTATAAACTTAGATAACTGTCCCGATTCTAATATAGTTAGTCCCAACGAAGCATACATATAAGAATCTAACCACATGCGTTTTTCGGGAATATTAGATGATCTATAAGAAAAATATAATGATGCAATATAATATGGTTCTGGTGAACTTGGACAAGCACAAAGTGCGAGTTTAATAAAATATAATTCTTTAGCATCTCGATGGTTTTGTGCATGTATACAAAAAGAACATCGCAATAACGACTCACAGGCAAGCACATTATTTTTGGTAAATTCAGAACATCGTAAATAATAACTAAATGCTGCCGAATATTGTTTTTCTTGTTCATAACTATATGCTAAATCATAGTTGTAGATTGGATTACATGGTTCACTTATATATTTTTTTAAACAGATTTTAATTTGTTCCATAATATATTATTTAAAGTGTTCTTTTTAAGTTTTAAAACATAACAAGCATTATCTTGATACCCAAAACTAATTAATACATTATTTTCAATAATTTCTAAACCAATACAAAACTCAATTTTAGTGCTCATAAAATTAAAGCTTTCAGTTATGTGATTTATTGATAAATTTTTATTCCACACTACAAATCTATGATAATAATTGGCATTTTTATAACCATTAAAATTATGAGGAACCAAATCACATTCATGAACTATTGATAAATAAGTGTTATTATCCCATTCAACTAATTGACTACCACCTCGCAATTCATATGGCAAGTTAAATTTTTTATTATTACTATATACTACTTTTGCTATTTTATTTTCTAAATCAACTTTAACTATTTCTACAGGATTAGACCAGCGAACAAAATGATATGGTTTGTTTTTAATTGGCATCCAATTTTTTTCACAATAGTTAGTAGGGTTAGATGACTCAATTCTAGTTCTATTTATTTCATATACTTGTGTTCCCGAAATTTCTAATTCGGAAAATTCCATTCTTCCTTGTCCGTTTGTTGTTGTATCTCTCCGAACACCAATAGCATAATATTTATTACTCCAATTTACAATTCTTGCATCTTCAAGTCCTATAAAGCACCATAATGGTTGACAATCATATTTAGAGGTATCAATTTTAGTATAATGTTCTAATACTAATGTATCTGGATTTAACGTGCAATAATAATTAATTGTTCTTAATGTTAAATCATTATCACCATGATAATATGATACCGGACCTTCATATATACTTTGAAATTTCTCTTCGCCTTCACAACAATGTATAGTATATTGAACACTACGTAATATTACATGTACTTTATTATTATGATAACATAACGAAGCATTACATAGACCACCACTATTAGTATTTTCACTATTTATATATAACGGATTAATAAGAGCACCTTCCTCTTCTTCTAATATTGTTTTAACCAAATTATCATACATTATAATTAGAAATAGCAATAAATATTTAAATATTTATATTAACTTATTATATATATTACTGTTATTAATATATTATTTTTTATTAAAGATAATATATTAATTTTATTAAAGTGTGTTTGTTATGATTTATATTCATATAATGGGCGGACTTGGTAATCAACTATTCCAAATTTTTTGTGGTATTGCATATTCATTTGAAAACAGAATTCCATTTAAAATAAGTGCTAATAAACTAGATCTAGTCTCTCCTCTTGATAATATTAGTAAACGTCCTACATATTGGTTAAATTTTCTTAGCAATCTCTCATCATTTACATATCAAAATGACCCAATGATTCCAACTTATATAGAAAAAACACATTTTAGATTTAATAAAATACCAGTAATAAATCAAGACTTCAAATTATATGGATATTATCAAAGTTATAAATATTTTGATAGTCAATACGCCAATATATGCAAACTGATTAATTTAACAAATCAACAAACACAAATTTATGAAAAATATAAATCACTATTTAATGGTATAAAAAAACCAATAACCATACACTTTAGAATAGGTGATTATCTAAAAAATCCAGCAATGCATCCAATAATACCCATAGACTATTATATTAATTGTATTCATTATTTAAAATCACAATTAATTAACTTTGAAGAAAACTATTATTTATTAATATTTGGAGAACTTTGTGACAATGAAAAAATAACGCAGGCTATTGAAAACATAAAAAACTGTTTTTCTATTGAAATTGTAATATGTGATTATGCTATTCCAGACCACGAACAACTACTATTAATGTCTTTGACTAATCATAATATAATAGCCAATAGCACTTTCAGTTGGTGGGGAGCCTATTTTAATGTTAACACTAATAAAATTGTATGTTATCCAAGTATATGGAATGGTTCAAATAATAATGTAAAAGACTTATTTCCAAATAGTTGGGTAAAAATAATATAATTAGTCTTGCCAATACTAGTTATACCATAATTAGCAAGTATAATCATATTTTATAGAGATTATTGCCCTATTTTCCTTTGAAAATCTATCATATTGATGAACTATCCAAGATAGTTCATTGTTTTTATTTACTATTAATTTATTGTCATTAATTTTATGTACATCATTACCAACCGTATTTACTAAATTATCTATATTTGAAAGCAGTTTAATATTACATCCTAATTTATTTAAATATAACATATAATTATGTAATCCTTGATCGAGATTATAAACAATATTGTAAGTTTTGATATAATAACACATCATTTTAACATAGTGTATTATAGCGTTATTTTTACCAATTGTTGTTCCACAGCATATAACTTGATTAGTGCATAATTTATCATATATTTTTTCATTAACTAATTGCTCAATCATTTTAATCCACGGTGCATTATACACTTGTTCTTTCTCAAAAGTTATTCCTTCTAAAAAACCATAAATATCCACATCTTTATCATAAGGATATTCTTCTATATTTTTTTGAAATAGCACATCTCTAGAATCACATAATAGTAAATAATCACAATCCAACTTTAACTTGGACAGCAAAGTGTCTATACAAAAAAATCTATGACAGTTTATATGAGTAGTTTTTGATAAATTATCTTTTACCGGGTAAATATTTTTATATTTTGCTTTTAATCGTAAAATTATTGGTTTATCAAACTCATTAACAATTATATGTATTTTTCCCGAGAATCCAGTATCATTTAATGAACCTACAAATCGTTCAAATACTTTATAATCATAACCAGAACAATATGTTATAACATCAATTTTAACCATTTTCTTATTCTAATATAACTATATATATTTATATAGTTAACTATAAATATATATAATACACAATATTAAATATAACTACCAATAGCAACCATTTTCAATCATTTTATAGTTGCTTGGTTTATATTCATCTGGTATTTTAGTAATCCAGTTTTCATTATAAGGTAAATTGCTATGTTCTTTTTCGCGTGCAGACAAAATTCCAAAAATAGTTTGAATACTTCCACCCAAATATATAGCATCTTTATTGAGTTCACTATGTATTTTATGACATAACATATGTCCATAACAACCACATCCTAAGAGAACAATATCAAAATCCACAGCTTTAATTTCTTTAAACATGTATTCAAGCGTTTCATGATAATTAGCATGTGGTCCATTATTTAAAAAACAATATGGAAATTTAATGGTTTTTAGAGATGCTAGTTTTGGAAATTTTTCATAAATCTTATATACATTGCCCGAATTATATTGTTGTTCTATAAGACCATCAAAACTAGAAACACATAATACTTTTTTATCTCTCATATAATCAAAAATACTATCTATTCTATCATAAAAATGACTTCCATTCATAGATTGATAATTAATAATATTATATTTATTGAAAAAATCTAGTTTATATTTATTAAAAAGCGGCATCATATTTTCTCCCATGTAAAATTGTGCTTTTTCGCAACCACCAATACTAATTTCAAGATGGTTTATAAATGCAAAATAATTCTTTGTAAATGCGGTATCATTAAAATTCATAGCATTGCCTTGTACTGCTTTATCATAATAACCAGCAGTTGTATATAACCAGTTTGTATAATTTCGTAATATATTTGATAATTGTTTTTTTAGTTGGGGAGGTTCATTACCATATTTCATTATGTATGAAATGAATAATAAATGCGATTCTGTGTTGCCCAATCTCACTATTTTCATAATATATCTCTATTTATGTTTATTTTTAAAAAATTACCTTTATATTATTTATGTAATACTTGAATTCCATATGTTAAATCATTTATATAACTATATAAATAAGTAATTATATAGTTATATAACTATGAAAATTTTAATAATTGGTTGGGCTCATCATAAAAATATTACAGGATTAAAGCTATTATTGCACAATATTAATTATGAATATAAAGTGGGAAGTATTGATGAAATTAATAGTTTTGATATAATTTATTCACCAGATAATCCTATTAATACTTCATTATATCCCTCTAAAAAATTTATATTTGGTCCACATTTTTCTATTTTTCCAAATAATAAATTGCTAGGCATAAATAATATATATAATAATTCTATTTATATTCAACCAAGCATATGGGCGGCCAACAGTTGGAGAAACATTCACGGTATTGAAAATATTATACCCATTAAAGTATTTTCTTTTCCAGTAGAAGTAGGGAAATTTTGTCCTAATCAACATTCCCAAAAAAACGAAGTTTTTATATATTTTAAAAGGCGAAATCCACAAGAACTCGAATATGTGAAACATTTTTTAAATAATAAAAATATTAGTTACAAAATATTTGATTATGAAAAAAAATATAATGAAGAGGATTATTTAAATTGTTTACAAAATGCAAAATATGGAATTATTATAGACGCTCATGAAAGTCAAGGATTTGCTATACAAGAAGCATTATCGTGCAATATTCCTTTATTAGTATGGAATACATGTGTTATGTCTCAAGAATATGGTTCAAATTATCCAAACATTCCATGTTCTAGTATATCATATTGGGATGAGAATTGTGGAGAATATTTTTATAAAGCAGAAGAATTTGAAACAAGTTATAATAAATTTATAAATAAACTAGAAACCTATAATCCAAGAGCATACATAATGGAGAATTTAAGTCCACAAAAATGTGGAGAGCAATTTATTGAATTGATTGCTAGTTTTTAGTATTAAAAATTATTTACCATTATTAGCCATGTAATTGAACAAAATTATTAAAATGCTGTCTATACATCAAAATCCAAAATGATATATTTCCTGAATTACAAACTACATGTTTACATTTAGACATAATATATACTATTGCCAAGAACTTTAAAGCATAGTCATGATTAATTTTAGGTGTTAAACCATGATTGTCTACTGTGCGCCGTATATCTTTATTAATAACACGTATTTCATCATATAATATTATGTTGTTTTTAAAATTTTTACGCATTTCATCTATAAATTCTTTCTCGTCTGATTGAATTAGAATTTTTAAATTAGGATCATCTTTCAATATTTGGGTTGCTTTTATAATATATGTATTATAGCTTGGAATACGGCACTCGGTGGCTTTATCGTTTCCTCTTAAAAATAAACAACAAGTATTTTCCAAATCAATATTATACTTACTAATAATTGTATTATAAATATTCATTACGTGATCTGATAAATTAAAATATACTTCTGCATATTTGAAGTATACATCTAATTTACAGGTTGAATAATTCATAAATTGTATACCTCCATATAATTCATATTCAAAGTCCTTCAATGATACGTTATTTAATTTATTGATATCTGATATCTTAAAAAAATCATAAAATATATCGTTATTAGTATAACGATACCATGAATAAGTATTTGAAGAATTTAATATTTCAGGGTTAAATCCACTGTTTTTTTTATGTTTAATAATCTCAAATAATATAACAGTTGATATAGAAAACAAACCGCCTATGTGATGTCTTAGTATTAAAGTCATAATTATATATATATTTATATAATTATTTATATATAAATATATATATAATTATTTATATATAAATAATTATATAAATAATAATAAAATGGACAATCTTGTATTAATAACATCAGTAATAAATACTCCAAATAAACCACTATCATATAGTAATACAAGATCTGTTTTTTCTCGTAAGGAAAGATTTGAACAAACAAAACTAACTATACAATCTATTAAAGCAAAAATTCCAAATAATAAAATACTACTTGTTGAATGTACTGATTTTAATGAAGAAGAAAAATTATATTTTGAAAAAGAATGTGATTATATTTTAAATTTATGGAATAATAAAGAATTACATAGCACTATTTTTGGTATTTCAAAAGCATTAGGTGAAGGAACTCTAACCATTCAGGCTATTTTATATATAAAAGAGAATAATATTTGCTATAACAATTTAATCAAAATTAGCGGTCGTTATTGGTTAAATGATAACTTTGATTATGCTATCTTCAATAATCAATCAATAATTTTCAGGAAACCGGATGGTCTCGCTACATCTACTGTTTTATATAAAATTCCTAATTATATACAAGATCCATTAGATACATTTCTTAAAGACAATTATCACAATATGAAGAATTGTATTTCTTATGAAACCTTATTTTCAAATTTTTTAAAATCTATAAAATATAATAATACTATTTTTTTTGATAAATTAGGTGTTTGTGGAAATGTTACTGTTTGTGGCTGTTTTTATGAAGCGTGAAATATGATGTTTATTATAAATGTGTGCCCAAATTATTTTTCGCACTCTCATATATTACATTATAACGGTCATCTTCCCAATCATCCGGCAAACAATCTTTTAACATGGTGGTATAATAATCATATCCATATTTCCATCCTCGCGTATCATGTTTAGTGCATATAGTATCTAAAGCTGATCCAAAGTCTAAATATATACCATTTGGAAATTTTTTTATCAATTCAGTTATTAACACTTTTGAACCCATACCAGCACAAGTTATTAGTATATGATTATTGTCTTCTCCTATTAAATTGGTAATTTGATTAAGTATATTTTCAAAATTATTATCAAACCAATTATTTAAAGGAACAAAAACTATATGGTCTAAATTTAATAACTTTACACTTTTAATTAAGAGTTTATTACATAGAATTATTTTCTTTCTTGTGCTTTTTTTAATTGTATTATATAATTTTGCTTTTATTATATCGTTATCTTTATTAAATAATATTGTATGATAGTCGCCCCAGTTAACTAGTTTAGTCACTAAACTCTCATAATATGGTTTTATACTAGCATTCCACGTACATAAACCAATATAAGAATTATTCGTATTTTCAACTAGAAATTTAAATGAATCTATTAAACCCCTAGACAGTTTATGTGTATAATTGTCGCCGTCACAGTTGCTTCCATTGTATTGACGCATACAATAAAATTCACCATCGCCATATTTTAAAAATGATACTGGTTTTGATTGTTCTATGCATTCTATAATATGACTTGTGATATCCATATTTAAAAATGAGTATATAGTTATATACAATTATAACTATTTAAATATAAATAGTTATAATTATATATAATTATGAAAATAGCTATTATTGATGGCTTAAATCAAGACATGGGTTTAAAAATATTGTTTCCAGAAGCTGATTATTTTATAAATAGAATACAATTTGATAGAACGGCGTGTTTGCAAAAATACAATATAGAAATGAAAACAGATTGGAGTATTATAAATGATAAAAATTACGATTATTTATTTATAATTATAGCTTTATATGATAGTAGAACTAATCAAGAAATAAAGAATATTTTAGAAAAGGAGTTAATAATAATCAATAATAATAATTTTAAGAAGGTATTTATTTTCGACAGTAATGATTATGATTATGATCCAAATATAGTATTAAAAAATAATAAAATAAATTTATTTTTTAAACGACATTATAATAAAAATAAACATTACCAGCAAAATGTTATACCTTTTCCGTTTATAACGTTTGGTGTAAAAGCAATAATAGAAACAATAGATAGTAAAATCCCATTTGTAGGTAATGAAAATAAATTAAATAGAGTTTTTTGGTGTGGCACTTTATTTAATCATATAGATAAAGAATATCCATGTTTACGAAATAGAATACTCACATATACACAAATTATGTCTCATAATAATAATCATATATTTAATCCAGGAAGATTACCATATGAAACACTCTTACATGAAACAAATAAAAGCAAAATTTCATTAGATTTATTAGGCGTTGGGTGTCCAAATAATCGAACATTTGAAATTTTAACTGCCAAATCATTACTTTTTCGTGAATATAGCGACCTAGTATGGCCTTTTCCTGAGCAATTTTCAGAAGAAACTATATTTAAAAATGATGCAGACTATATAGAAAAAGTAAATAAGTTATTAGAAGATAATGATTTGTATATAAAATGTTTAACTAATCAACAATATATTTTTGATAAATATATTAATGTAAATTGGATGAAGAATTATATATCTTCATATATGTAGATATATATACATCATCGTTAATTGAATTTAAATTTTTTAGTCATATTATACTTATATAAATATGACTATACTATTTCAATAATATTAATTAATAATACTATTTAAATACTTACAGATAAATATCTTTATATATGACTTTTGGATTTATTATAATTACTTCTATTAGAACAAATATACATTTGAATCAGCTTCACCGATGTATATCTTCTGTAAAAAAATATCACCCAAATAATGATATTATTATAATTAATGATTCCGACGACAATTATAATTTAGAAATTGAATTAAAAAAGTATGATAAAACACATATTATTAAAAGTTTAAAAAAAGGTTCGGGCGACCAACAAACTTTTAAAGTATTAGCAGAAACTAACTTATTTGATAAAGCAATAAGTATGCAGGATAGTATGATATTAAATAATAAGTTAGAAAATATAGATGAAATTAATTCAGTAATGTTTCTTTGGCATTTTACAAATCATCGCGTTCATTGGAATATTATAAAAGAACCAAAAACACAATATAATATAGATAATAATATTATCACACATACTGATTTAATTGCTCATCATATATTAACTTATTATAATGCTCACCCAAATTTTCAAATATTTGCACTTAAAAATTTATCGCGTATGGATAAATGGTCGGGTTGTTTTGGTTCTTTATGCATTATTGATAAAGAAACACTATTAAACTTAAATAACGAAGTAAATTTTATTGATAAATTTATAAATTCAACATCTAATAGGGATAGAAGAGCAAATGAGTCAATTTTTTCTTTAATATGTCATTATGTTTTTCCAAATATTGATTTTGAGAATTCATACGATGGTTTATACTATGATGGAAGTGATACATTTGATTTTAAATTAAGCGGAACAGCAACAGGATTTGATGATTTAAAATGGTGCTGTGTGAGAAATTATTTTAGTAAAATTTCATTTAATAGATGATTAATCATATATATTTAAAGAGTGCATTTATTATTATTATTATTATTAATAATATTAATTCAATAAGACAAGATTATTAATAATCTAATTAATAAAATCTGTATAGTTATTTATATTTATCTCTTGTATTTCTGGTAATACTTTGATAAATACACCTCCGTTTTCTAAATATTGCTTATGATTATTTACTATAAATTTTGTATATGGCCAAGCCAAAATGAATATTGTTGTGATATTGTTATTTGTATATATAATATTACTACTATTTATTAATGTATGACTTAAAGGCATTAATGAATTTATTTTTTCTTCAGAATCATCAATAATATAATCAAATGATATATTAAGATAACTTATTATCATATTTGTTCTACCGCTTGCACCATATGCTACGATAGGTATGTCTTGTTTCTTTATATTTGTTATTATACTTAATAAATGGCTCTTCCATAAATCTATTTTAGTTATAAAATTAATTAAATCATGTCGTAATGAATTCTCATTTTCAATATATGGAATTATCATTTCATTAAATAGTTTATTGTCTATTTTATGTTTTAAATACACTCTCAATGAGCCACCGTGATTTGCTATATGTTCAATCTTATCTAAATACAAATCATGTTTATTACATAATGTAATAAACGTATTTATTGTATAATAACTCATATGTTCATGATATATAAAATCAAAATTTAAATAATCTATTAAATCTTTTAAATAATGAACTTCTATTATAATAACTCCATTTTCATGTAATAATTTTTTTATATTTTTATATATTAAATTAATATTATCTATATGTGCCAAACAATTACATGCTACGATTATATCTTGTTTACCATGTTTTGCTAATATTGTTTCTGTTATTTCATCATTAAAAAATGTATTATATTTAATAATTTTTGAATTACTGATATTGTTAATTGTTACTGAAGGATCTATACCTATTAACATATAATCTTCATTAATAAAATTATTTAGAAATACACCATCATTACAACCTATTTCCATAATATTTTTCTTATCAGTAAACCTACTCCTAATTATATGTGATAAATTTTTAAAATGATTAACAATAGATAATATTGTAGAAGAATAATAAAAATAACCATTACTATTTATTTGAGTAAATAAATTATTAGGTTCAATTATTTCTTTTATCATACTTGTTTTACATTCGTTACAATACATAAATGATAACGGATAACATTTTTCATATAAACAATCTTTTTTATTCTTTAAAAACCCCCCTGCTAAAGGTATATTATTAGTGTAAACAAAAATATTTTCAATATTTTTATTTTCACAAAATCTACAAACTTCCAGAATTTTATAAGATCCTAATTTTAAATCAAACTTGTGTTGTTTTACTATTTGTTCTTTAATAAACAACGAAGGTATATAGTTATTACTATATAAAGACATATTTTTATAAGATGATATTTCCAATGGTTCAATACTAATATTTAAATTATATATTTCATTTATATAAGCACATAGGTGATATTTTGATATTATTTCAGAAGAAAAAATATGTCTAACACCTACCCAATATTTATTATTGTCCATTATATCTTTTATTATTTCAGCAAGACTTAAACATGTTATACCATTCCATAAATAATTAGTATATCCACTAATAGATTTATTTTGTTGGCTAATCAACCACTCAATTAAACTTTTTTTATTTAATAGTTCCTCACCAATAATAGATGTTCTAATAATACAAGCATCTTCGGGTTCTCCTAGTGATTTACTAACACCATATATTCCTGTTTCACTATGTACATCTGTTTCGTTATAATTACCCTTTTGTCCATCATATACACAATCAGTTGTTATGTGAATAAATTTATAGTTATATTTTGTAGATAGTTCTTGTAATTTATGCGGAAATAATGTATTAATTCTAATATATTTTCTGCAATCTAATGTAGAACAGTTTTGTGGAATTATACCAGCACAATTAATAAGTGTTTGAACATCATTATATTCTTTTTGCAATAAGTTATCTAACTTACTCCATAAATCATTCTCAATATCAAATTCTTTACGTGTTATAGTTATTATTGTATATTTTTCCGATAATACTTTATATACATAATTACCTAACATCCCAGTAGAACCAAATAGTATTATTTTCATAGTATTTTAATATTAATAATTAAATACTATTTAAATATATTATAATGATTACATAATTGTTTTAAAGATATTTAGTTTGTATATATAAAACACTATGTATAATCTTAATATTATTCCTGAAACTTATCAATCAATGGTTCCCTATCCTTTTATAATTTTGGAAGATTTTCTAGAAAAAAATTATGCTTTAAAAATTCAACAAGAAATATTAAATATTAATACCGATGAGTGGGATCGCTATGATAATCCATTTGAAAAAAAGTATACTTTGCATAATAAAAACAAATTACCAGAAAATACACAAGCATTATTTGATATTTTAACAAGTACAAACTTTCTACAAAAAATTTCTCATATAGTTGGTGAAGAATTAATAAATGATCCTACTAAAAATTGGTGGGGTATTCATAAATATGACCATGGAGACAAATTAGATATTCATAGTGATGCTGGTATTCATCCTGTAACCGGCGATAAAAAACATGTCACATTGGGAATATATTTAAGTTTAAATTGGAATGATAGTAATGGAGGTCATTTAGAATTATGGGATGGTGATAGTGTTACAGATGATAATGCAAAATTAACAAAACAAATAATTAAAATTTTACCATCATTTAACAAAATGATATTATTTAATAATACAAATAATGCTTGGCATGGAAATCCATATCCTGTAAATTGCGATGAAAATAGTAAACGCATCTTTTTAACAATATCATACTTAAGTAAAAATCATAAAAAACCATATGATAATTGTAGAAAAAAAGCGTTTTTTATAAAACATCCAAATGAAGAAGAGAACAAACAAAAAGATGCTATTCGCTTACTAAGAGCCGATGAAAATAAATGTAAAACTATTTATAAATTTAAGTTATAAATTAGAACAATCATTTTGATATATACATTAGTTATATAAATAATGTATATAATTTATTTTCATAATAATAATAATATATATTTAAATATAAATTATTATTATTATTATTACTATATGACTCTTACTAATAAGAAAATATTAATTTTTGGCGGAACAGGTTCATTAGGTTATGAAATAACAAAAAGATATATTAATAGCAATAATATTTATGCTTTTTCTAGAGATGAAAGCAAGCATTGGCTTATGAAATTAGATTTTTTAAATAATAAAAATTTGCATTTTATAATTGGAGATATAATTAATAAAGACAAAGTTAATAATGCAATCCAGCGTGTCTATCCTAATATAATAATTATAGCGGCCGCTATGAAACATGTTGATCAATGCGAGATTAATCAGGAACAGTGTTTAAATACAAATTTATTGGGTGTTAAAAATATTCTTGATACAATAGAAGAGCACAAAAGTTCTTTATATCCAACATTAGAAACTGTATTATTTGTGAGCAGCGATAAAGCATGTAGTCCCATTAATACATATGGTATGTGTAAAGCAATTTCCGAACAACTTATTATTGAAAAAGCATATTACATTAATACTATAAAATTTGTAAATATTAGATATGGTAATGTATTAAATTCGCGTGGTAGTATTATACCGTTATTGCATAATATAGGTAACGATGTAAATAAGACAGAGTTCACATTAACACATAAAGAGATGACTAGATTTGTTATGACTTTAGAACAGAGTGTTGACCTAATTGAATATGCTGTTATTAATGGAAATTCAGGAGATACTATTATACCAAAATTAATTTCAATGAATGTTATTGATTTACTTGAACTTTTTTCTGAAAAATATAATAAACCAATTAAAACTATTGCTATTAGACCCGGAGAAAAAATGTTAGAGTCATTAATTAACGAAACACAATCTTCGCGTGTTGAAAAAAAAGATGATTATTATCATATTAGTTCAATATTTACTTATACTAAATCTATATTACCCGAAAATATGAAAGACTATAATAGTAAAATTAACCCACTAACAAAAGAAGAATTACAGGAATACTTACAATCTTATAATTTACTATAATTTACTATAATTTACTATAATTTACTATAATTTACTTTATTTATATTTTAAAAATAATATATAAATATTAAAAATAATATATATTATTTATGACTAATCCCAATTTTAATTCTATTCCGAAAATTATTCATCAATTGTGGATTGGTCCAAAATCTCGACCTTCAAAATTTATGGATACTTGGAAGACTAAGCACCCCAACTATGAATATATAATGTGGAATGAAGAAGAAATTCGTAATCGAGGTCTACATTTGGAATGTATATCAAAAATTAATGAAATAGAAGAAATTAATGGTAAAGCCGATATTATACGTTGGGAAATATTATATCATTATGGAGGATTATTTATAGATGCAGATTCTATTTGTATTGAACCGTTTAACTATTTACTAGACCAAAATAAACCATTTTGCGGTTATGAAAACGAAATTGCAAGACATGGTCTAGTTGCAACGGGGACTATGGCATTTCCAAAAAATCATCCATTGCCCAGACGGGCAATTGATTATATTAAAACTAATCAAGTTAGTAGAGCAAAAACTGGGAAAATGGCATGGAGAACTGTAGGACCCGAATTATTAACAAATCTGTTATTAACTAAGTTGTTTCCAGATGTAGTTATTTATCCAAGTTATTATTTTTTACCTAAACATCTTACTGGACTACAATATATGGGACATTCTATTGTTTATGCATACCAAGAATGGGGTTCAACAAAACAAAATTATGAAATTATGAATACTATTGAATTAGAAGATATTTATAAAGAACCTAAAACATGGATTTCTGTTTTAGTAAGTAGTTATAATACAAATCATAAATATGTGGTAGAATGTTTAGACTCGATTAAACAACAAAACGGACACTTTGGAATAGAATTGGTATGGATAAATGATGGTTCAAATGAATTAAGCACACAATTATTAGAAAAGACGCTCGACGAATTTAAAGCCAAAATGCGATTTACAAAAATAATTTATGAAAAATGGCCAACAAATATGGGCATTGGTTATAGTTTAAATAAAGGCATTATAATGTGTTCTAACGAAATCATTATTAAAGTTGATAGTGATGATATATGTTTGGCCGATCGTTTTATTAAACAAATTGAATTTATGAAAAATAATAAAGATTGTGCTATTGTGGGTTGTAATGCTCATTATTTAAAAGAATTAAACAATACCAAAGTTCTTCAAGGTCAAACTAATCATCCCCATTTATTAAAATGGGAAGACTATAAAAAATCGCCTAGTCATTGGTTTGTAAATCATCCATGTGTATGTTATAGAAAATCGGCAGTGTTAGAAGTTGGTAATTATAACATACATACTCATTCATTATATGAAGACTTTGAACTTGAATTAAAATTACTAAAAAAATTTGGCAAGCTATATAATATTCAAGAAAATTTACTATATTATAGAATTCACGATAATCAAGTTACTGCAAATGATAGTTGTGGTAAACCAGGCGTAGTTAATGCAAGAAATAATTTTATTAACCAACTATTAAGAGATTAAATATATAGTATGTATTATAAAAATTGATTTCTTATATATAATTATGTATTTTATGTATTTTATATAATTATATAATCAGACATGTTATTAGATATGCTTAAAAACTTATTTGAATATTTATTGATTAAATTATTTCCACAAAATTATGAATATAAAGTAATAGAGCGAACAAATTCAAGTGGTTCATTTGTTGAGTATGTTATATAATAGTAATAGACTTAAGATACAAGTTTGTATGCAGAAATGAGAGATTATTTTACATTTCTTCGCCGGACTCATTTTTTTTTTTCTTATAAATGTTTACATGTTGTTTATCTAAAAACATATTAAATATAACTAATCCTAACAACCATAATATATATGGCATATAATAGGCTATTTCTAAATCAAAAAATGCACTTATTAAATATCCTGAAATTATTAAAATAAATATTAGTATTAATGATATTGTTATATTTGACAACATTGCCATAGCTATATTATATTATAATATGTTATTTATTTTGTTTTATAACTAATACACTGTTTTCTTTTATTGGGCGATTTTCCAACAAAAACTCACATATATGATTACTATCTACTTCTGGATTATCTTTGAAGTAATCATCTAACATTTTTGTTAAATAGTCTTTATTTATTGGTGCTTTTACTTTTGTCTTTTTATATAATAATTTACCATTATTTATATCAACTCTATCTATTTCATTGGTTTCCATAATTTTAATCAATAATGTTGATATATTTTTCTTTCTTTCTTTCATTTCTTTTAACTGTTTTTGAATTGAAACAATATTTGAGTTAATAGTAATCCACTCTTTAATTGAGTTTATTAATACTTGCTTTGTATCCCCCATATTTTTTTGTGGATTTTAATATAATAATAATACTATATTATTATATTATCTTTTTAAATATTATATTTTTTTAATTATTATTAACTACTATTAATTACTAATTTATTAATCACCATTAACAAGTTCTTCATTTAATGTGTTAGTAAGTGCCAATCGAATTATTAATTCATCTTTATTTCCTGATGTTTTTTTGGAGTTTTTTTTTAGTTCATCTTTTAACTCTTTAATTGTTTTCTTCTTTAGAGAAGCAATGTTATTTTTATCTAATGTTTTTATTATTTGTTCTTCATTATAAGTGTATTTTATATGATTATTGCAAAAAATACCAGAATTTGTTACACAAGCATTTTTTCCACAATTGCTATTTTTCTTTGTTTTGTATTCACATTCATATAGTTGCATTGTTAAATGTTGAGGACAATTTACACCATAAATTACATTATTATTATAATATTTAAAATATGGTAATAATTTAGGTGTTATTATTCTACAATATGGACATTTTATTTCATTGTACTTAATCTTTATCTTATTAGAATACAAATTATATTTGGTTTTTTGCTGTACAACTTCATTATATAATTCATTAATATTAAACTTATGTTTACAATCTAGTGTAATATGATTTTGATCTAGTGGTTCTCCACTTATTAAACAACTATTATTTAAAGAAAAATCACGATCTTCTCCATCATCGCCTTGACATAAATAACTTTTAAATAAATCCATTTATACAATTTACTATTAATATATACATATTTATATATTTTTATATATATTTATATATTTTTATACAATTAATTTAAAATTTTATATAATTATAATAATATAAAACTATTAATAATGACTATTTCTATTGAAATTTGGGGTCCTAATATATGGGGATTATTTCATGGATTAGCTTGTAAAATTAGAGAAGACAGATTTGTATATCATAAAGATAGACTCATTTACATTTTAAAGAATATATGCACCACATTGCCATGTCCTGAATGTTCAAAAGACGCAACAAACATATTAAATAGTTTTAATTTTAATAACATTAAAACAAAGGAAGACTTTAAACAATTTGTCTTTAATTTTCATAATATTGTTAATAAAAAATTAAATAAACCAATCTATGAATATATAAATTTAGATAAATACGATAATGTTAATATAAATTCATTGTATAATAATTTGAACATTATATATTCAAGCAAAATATCAAATCCTCATTTGATGGGGTTTTCTCTTACTAAGAAAATGTTATTTCCAAAAATAATGGATGCACTTTTAATAATTAAACAAGATTTATTATAATACTTAATTAGTTTAACGACTATATTTGTCCAATTGCCTCTCCATTTTTATATAGTTTACATTTAAAATTTTGAGTTCCTGGTTTACTACATTGAATATTATTACTTATAGTATCTGTAAAAAATGTATATTGTCTACTAAAATCCGAAGACATTAATAATGAATAATATAATAATGCAACAATTATACCTAGTAAAATACCTAGTGTTATACCAAATAATCCACTGCATTTATAAAGAAACTCTGTTACTGCATTTATTAATACTAATACTATAGAAACTACTAATAAACCAACATTATGTTGGTTATTTATTACCATGGGATAAATTAAATATGTTGCTGAAAACGATAAAACTGCACTGCTAAATGATGGAGAATCATAATAATGAGGACCAATATTTTCATCATATGCTCTAACACTGAATGGTGAGGGTAAAACATTGCAAAATGGGTTTGCATTACTTTGCTGTTTATTTTTTAATACATGTTTTAATATATATACTATTGATGATATAATTATAATACCCATATTAAATATTAGTCCACTTATATAGTTATTTTGTATTATTGAGTACAAAGTAATGAAAAATATTAATAATAATGGTGAACTAAATGATATATATTGTAATAAATTTGTCAAACTCATATGAATATTAAATAACTCTAATTTTGCCTTTGATTTGGGTTTATCTTGGTTTTCTGATTTCCTTGCTTCTCTTGCTATTGGACTAGATGACTGCTCAAATTTTTCTTTTCTGGCTGCTTCTGCTTCTGCTTTTGCATTTTCCTCCTCTTCTCTTACTATTTTTCTTGCTATTTCTTCTTTTTCTCTTGCCACTTTTGCAGCTTCGTTTGCTTTTTCTAATGATGCTTTTGCTGTCGCTTCTGCTTCTTCTTGCAATTTTTTTGCTTCTTCTTGCCTTTTTCTTGCTTCTTCTTTTTGTTGCTCTGTTTCTGCCGCTGCTACAGCGGCTCTTGCTTCTTCTTCTTTTCTTTTTGCGTCTTCTACTTGTATAGCATCTTCTGCTGCTTGTGTAGACTCAATTATTGCTTGATTTGTCAAATTTTGTGCGTCGTTTTCTGCTGACTGTCCACTTCCCATAGTATAATAAATAATATATATAATAATATTATATATTTACAATTATGTAAATATATAAATCATAAATTATAAAATTGATATTATTAACATATAACAATAATTTTATAATTATATAAAACTAATTGCGAATCATGGGAATCCCATATTATTTTAGTTATTTAATTCAAAAACATAGGCAATGTGTGTCAAAATTGGATACTTTAGACTTCATACATAACTTATTTATAGACTCTAATTCTATTATATATGACTCTCTTAATATTACTAACTATGTAAACAAACATGATTATGAAATTACAATTGTTAAAAATGTAATAGTTAAGATTGAAGAAATTATTTTAAGCATTAAACCACAAGAAAACATTTATATTGCATTTGATGGTGTTCCACCTTTTGCTAAAATCAATCAACAAAAAAATCGTAGATATAAGACTGCTTTTCAAAATAAAATATTGAAAAAAGACTGTATATGGGATAGTTGCGCAATAACACCTGGAACTATTTTTATGACTAATCTAAATAACTTGCTAAAAGAGTATTTTAATAATAAACAATTTTATAATTCAAATAATAACATAATAACTGTTAATTTAAGTTTATCTGACGAACATGGCGAAGGAGAACATAAACTATTTGCTATTCTTAGGAACAATAGTGCATTACACTCTAAAACAAATGTACTATATGGTATGGACTCAGATTTATTTATGCTTTCATTAAATCACTTAAAATATACACAAAATATATTTTTGTATAGAGAAACACCATTATTTATTAGTTCATTAGATAAATCACTTGACCCAAATGAAAAATATATTATTAATATAAATAAATTAGCAAATATTATATATTTATTAATAACAAATCAAGACACAAATACAAATAATTTAGCAATTGAGCGTTCTACTGATTATTATAATAAAATAGAAGACTACATATTTATTTGTTTCTTATTAGGCAATGACTTTTTACCTCATTTTCCTGCAATTAATATTAGAATTAATGGTTTTACAATTTTACTTGAATTATATCAAAAATTATTTAAATCTAATGAATTTATTATAAATAAAGATTCAATAAATTGGCATTCTTTTAAAAAATACATAAAAAAAATTGCCGAAAATGAAGAACAATTTATTAAAGAAGTATATAATATTCGCGAAAAGCAGGGCAAAAAATATTATCCTGAAACAACTAGCGAAGAGTTAGAGCATAAGTTTAATTCTATGCCATCATGGGATCTAAATATTGAACATTATATTAATCCACATGAAGAAGATTGGCAACATAGATATTATTATGGATTATGTAACATTGATTCAAAAAACAAAGACTTTAATACTAATATTAAACTATTATGTGTAAACTATTTAGAAACACTACAATGGGTTAAGAATTATTATTCTGGTGACTGCAAGAATTGGAGTTTACACTATAAGTATCATTATCCACCTTTATTATGTGATTTATATGTATATATACCATACTTTAATAGTGAATTAACAATGTTAGAAGATTATAATATTTTAAATACTAATGTATTATTGGCCTATGTTTTGCCAAAAAATAGTCTACATTTACTTCCTGAAAAAATTAAGGCCTATTTATTGACTAACTATGCAAAATATTATAGTGAAGACTATGAGTTTTTATATGCATTTTGTAAATATTTTTATGAAGGTCATGTAATTTTTCCAGAAATAGAACATGTTAGTTTTAATAATGCTATTTTAAACTGCATACTTTAAGCATTTTATAAAAAATTGTTCTAATTGTGGAACATTAGAACCAATATGAATGTCATCTGGAATAAACCAATGTTCTTTTAGACCACCTTTAAAAACTACAATTGCGGGTATTCCATTTACCATCTTCATTTTTTTTAATTTCATATACAATTCTAATGATTCATCAATATCAATTTCATAATATTGAATAGAATTTGGTTTTATTGCTAAAAATTTATTACAGCAGTCTTTAATTACTTTACATGGTCCACACCAAGTTGCCGTGAATTTAATAACTATTAATTCTTTGTCTCCTAATAATGATTGCTTTTTTTTTAAATCTTCTTCACTTACTGTTTCAGGCATTTTATAGTAATATAATATATTATACTTATATTATTTTTAATTATATAAGTATAATATAATTAAAAATATGCAATTTCAGTTTCCTAAAGCTAGTATAACAACATTGCGTGGAACTAGACAAAAAATGGCTAGTTCTGACTTTGATAGTGTATATAGATGGACGCATGAGTATGAATGGGAAGACCTTGTTGAATTTTGGGATCGCGATGGTAAGATGCCGTTCTTTTTTAAATTAATAAATAATTTTTTATTAATATTAAAATATGACAGTGCAAACAATAAGCAGTTATTTAATAGCTATGTTAGAGAAATTTTAACACATGGTGCACAATTTGGATTTACTAGAATAAATATTATAGAACAATTATTAGAACAAATAGTAAGTCAATATGCAATAATGCAGTTATTCCCACTTGCGTCTAAAGCAATCAGTAACAACATTATTTTATATCATGGAAGCAATTCTGAAAGATACCAAAATATTATAAATGAGTTATTAGCATTACAAGTTAATGATATATTTGAATTGCCTATATTTATGTCTACATCTTTAATACAAGATGTTGCATGTAGATTTACGGACTCAAATATAATTATAAGAATACTTGTAAAAGTGGAATATTTAAGAAAATTCAAATACTCATTTTTTGGTAATACTCTTGATTTAGAAACCACTACATCATATAAAGAAAGTGAAATTTTATTAAACTTATATACAAAACTAAAATTTTTAAGTGTAACAAACGACGTCTATCTTACTTTTGAAGTTCCACTAAGACAACCGAATGGTTCTATAGCAATGATAACTAGAGACGGAGTTTTTACTATAATTGATATGGAATTTGTTGGTAATTCCTCTAAAACACCAGATCAAGTAATGGACTTTTTACATAAACAATCTAAACGCTTGCTAACTTCTTCATCGGGCAAAAAAAAGAAAAAATCACATATAAAACATGTAGCTGCTAAATTTAAACAATCCAATAAATTATATAAAAAAAAAAATTATTATACTAGAAAAAAAGTCAAACCATTTACATCATAAAAAATATTATTCGAATAACAATAAGTTAAGCAAAATGGTATGAAATTTGTTAATAAATTTTGCACAATTACATTTTGAATTTTTGAATTTTTGTAATTTTGAATTTTTAATTGCAAACTTTAAAAATCCAAAAAATCACGATTTTCAATTATCTTAGCATAATGCTTTGATTATTAAATTTGTAAATAGTCTGTTTTTTTTATCGTAACAATTTGCAAAATTTATTTTTCAGAATTTTTTTCATTTTTGGACATTTTAAAATGTCCATTTTTAAAATAAGAATACTATTATATAAAATTATGTGATTTTTATGCATTTTTCAGTTTTATAAGCATAAAGGTTTAAAAATTTAAAAATATGTCAAAAAACAGTCAAACCATAAATATAAATTAATAAAAAAAAAGGATTTAGGCGCTTTTTTTGTTGTATAAATATACAACAAATGACAACCGAAAAAGCGCAAAAAAGCGCAAAAATTTTTGTTTGTGAAAATTGTAACTATAAATCGTGTAAAAAAAATGATTACCAGCGACATTTGTCCACAGCAAAACATAAAAATACAACATTTATACAACAAAATACAACAAAAAGCGCCGAAAATAAAGTTAGCGAGACAATTTTTAATTGTGTTTGCGGAAAATCATATCCATATAGGGGGTCATTGCATAATCATCTTAAAAAATGTAAAACAATTATAGAAAACAGCGCAAAAAAGCGCACACTTGATAATTCTATTGAGTTTTGTGAAAGTTCAAATGCAAATATGACCTTATGTAATGATTTAATTTTTAGATTATTAAATGATAATAAAGAAATGCGAACAATCATTGTGAATCAACAAGATCACATGATTAAACAACAAGAACAAATAAAAGAATTAATACCAAAATTGGGAAATAATAATAATAATGTTCAAAATAATCGATTTAATATTAATGTATTTTTGAATGAACGATGTAAAGATGCTATTAATATGAGTGATTTTATTAAGTCAATACAGGTTAGTTTGCAACAATTAGATTATACAAAGCAAAATGGGATTGTAAATGGATTAAGTAATGTAATAATTGAAAATATGAGCAAACTAGATTTATATCAAAGACCAATTCATTGTACGGATATTAAACGAGAGTCATTATATATAAAAGAAGATGATAATTGGGAAAAAGATATTAATAAAGAAAAAATAAAAAAGGTAATAAAAGATATATCAACCAAACAATTTTGTGCATTAAGTAATTGGACAAAAGAGAACCCAGATTTTCAAAATAATGAATCAAAGCAAAGTTATTATACACATACATTAGTAGCAATCGCAAATAATAAAGAAACCAATGAAGATAAAATAATTAAAAAACTGTGCTCGAGCAGTTATATTAAAGAAGAATGATTAATAAATATTTTTTATATAGTAATATATTATAAATGAAAAAAAATAGAACATTTAGAAAAAAGAGAACATTTAGAAAAAAGAGAACATTTAGAAAAAAGAGAACATTTAGAAAATATAGAGGGTTATATAATAGACAATTAAATGGGTATACTAATTTAACTTATAAAATGAAAGGGGGAATACCAAATATTATGAGTAGGATGCGTAGGATGAGAAATTATGTAACTGGTAGACTGGGTAATTTATATAGAAGAGATCCGCCACCAGAAGACCCACCCCAAACGGGGATATCGGTGTACGATTGGTTTATTCATGGTAACGAAAACAATATTGGTGACTGGTCAAATATTCCAGTCGTTGATCGGTTAAAAGCAAGTGTTTTAACTGGAATAGACACGCATTGGACTAGGGCTTACATTACTGTTTTAAATTCCATTAGAAATGTTAAGGGAGACCTTTATGCGCGACAGTTTTATAATGATAAGATTAGTGAGTTAAACATTTCAGAAATAATAAGAATGGTAAACACCGGCCAAATCAGGGATATGTATGAATGGGAGAGACTTCAAGAAATAATCTCATTATTAAACACAGAAGTAGAAAATATACCAGAAAATATATCTAGAAGAAAATTAAATATCTCTCAACAAGCACTAAATGACTTAGAGCATGAATTATTAAATATATTAAAGATGCAACTAGAGGGAAATGACTTGAATCCAAATTATTTTAATACAGTTAGCAATTTGATTTTAACATATTTGGGGATAATAACATATTTTAAACTAAGAGTTTACCCAACACATGATGAGCGGGCGCACTTTAAGCTTATTAAAAGATCAAGACCTGCAATTGCAATACATATACCACACCTAACATCTCCGGTTAGTCATTTTTTATCTAGAAGATTACTACAACAACCGGAATCTAGTCGTTTTTCGTCAAGAAGATCACCAGAACGGCCGGCATCTAATCGTTCTTCATCAAGGAAATCACCACAACAGCCGGCATCTAGTCGTTCTTCATCAAGGAAATCACCACAACAGCCGGCATCTAATCGTTCTTCATCAAGGAAATCACCACAACAGCCGGCATCTAGTCGTTCTTCATCAAGGAAATCACAAGAGCCGCCGGCATCTAGGCGTTCTTTATCAAGAAGTAACTTAGCTACACCCCGAACTCCAGAACCCACCGGAATGAAGAGAAAAGCTAATGAATGGAGAGCTCGGTCCGCATTATCAATGGCACAAACTTATAAATATAAAGACCCAATATAGACTTCCTTAAAGAGATCCAGTGTATAATAAATTAGAGTATTAAGTATTCAACTTAATTAATTCTTCTTCTTATTGTATTTTTATGCATCCTTCTTCTTCTTCTGTTTGTTTTCGTTTTATTTTTTCTAAAACGACGCTTCGATAATTTAGCGGCTCTGTTCATTGCTTCGTCTACAACAGCTTGATTTGTTTCAGATGGCCATTCTCCTATCATTTGTTGTCTATGTAATATATCTAAATTAGCTATAGCCTTTGCCCTGTTATCCTGGAACCTCGCACCCGAGAACGCCTCAATTGCCGGCCTAACTCTAACGTGCCCCACTTAGTACTCAGCTTCCCTTGCTGCTGCAGCAACAGCCCTAACTGCCGCCTCTGTCGCCCCCATCTCCGTCGCCGTCCTCTCCGCATTTGTCGCGGCCCTATTCTGTGCCTCGCCCCACACCTCCATTGCCTCGCTCAATATGCTATAAGCATGTTCAACTAACTCTTGTGGTGTTAATTCGGATAATTGATGCGAAGTCATTTTTATATTAATATAATATTTAATATTTGTAATAAATTAATAATATTAAATATTATATTCTTCTTCTTTTTGTATTTTTATGCCTTCTTATTTTTGTTTTCGTTTTATTTTTCCTAAAACGACGCTTAGATAATTTACCACCAACAGGTTTGCGCGGTGGTCCTCGACAAGAAGTAATCCACTTTCCTAACAAAGAATTCCTATGTTGTTCAACTGCTTTTGCTGGGGCATCAATTCTTGTTTGAATCGCTTCATTATTTATGTGGTCTGGCCATGGTCCCAGCATTTGTTGTCTATGTAATATATCAAAATGTGCTAAAGATTCGTCCCTAGGCGCACGATCCGTGGGAAAGTAATTCGTTAACAATGCTGACTGCTTTGCCAACTGCGCCCTAATTACCTCCTCTCTTGCTGCCTCCACCCTCTTCGTAGCTGCCTCTATCTCTGTCGGGGTGGGTGGCAGCAATCTCCTCTGCAAATCAGCCAAGCTCCTCCTCGCGAAGAATAATTATCATCTGCCCTCCACGATGAGTATAAACCATGACCAATCAATTCGTCAGATGTTGATTCGGATAATTGCTGTGAATTCATTTATATTATAATAAATTATAATAAATTATAATAAATTATAATAAATAATAATAAATTATAATAAATAATTAATTATACTATTTAATTATAAAGTATTTAATAATTAAATAACATGGATTTAGACATTACTAATTATGATTATAATGATATATTAAAGTTATTTAACATAAGTAAACAATTTAATGAAGAAGATTTAAAGAATGCAAAAAAACAGGTATTAGCAAGTCACCCAGACAAATCGGGATTAGATAAGACTTATTTTTTATTTTTCTCGAGTGCTTATAAAATTTTGTTTGCTATTTATAATTTTAGAACGAAACATAGTTCATTAACAAATTTAAATAATTATAATGATAATTATAATGCAGATAAAGATGAAATAAACGAACAACTAATACATAAAATAATTAGCACAAAATCCAAAAGCGAATTTAATAGTTGGTTTAACGAACAATTTAATACTATGAAAATATCAAATGATTATGAAAAAAATGGTTATGCACAATGGCTTAATAACGCAAATGATGAAGAAACAATAGTATGTAAAGATTTAAATACTATGAATAAAATAATGGAAGAAAAAAAACAACATCTTAGAAATTCAATGCTAGTTAAGAAACAAGAAATAAGTGAGTTTAACAATACTCATTATTGCGATTTAACAAATTCTAAACCAGAAGATTATAGTTCGGGATTATTTAGTAAATTTCAATATGAAGATTTAAAAAAAGCACATACAGAAAGTATAATACCAGTAACAAATGAAGACTATGTAAATAATTATAGTTCATATGAAGATATTAGATTAAAACGTGCAAGTCAATCATTAGTTCCGCTCCAAGAGAATGACGCTAAAAATTATTTAAATAAATCAAAAGAGCATGAAAATGCATTGTCATGTATGAGGGCATATAATTTAATTAAACAAGATGAAGTAAATAAGCAAAAAAATGAGAAATTTTGGTCTAATTTAAAACGATTAAACTAACTATTTATAAATATAAATATATATAAATATTTATATATGACAAATAGTATAATAATAGCAATATTAATATTGCTATTGATTATAATAATAGCACTACTATTATTTGATACATTTAATGAAAATTACAGTAATATTAATGTAAATTTGAACCCTATTAATTATAATTCTACAAAGTGTAAACCAAAAAATGATGAAGTACAATATCCAATAGCATACAATGATTATTGTAATATGGAAAATAATTTGGATACATTTTTAACACCGCCAAAATATAATGTAAAGAAAGTAAAACAACCAGCATTATCATTACATACATTACCTCAACTATATTCATCACAAAAATTATTAGCCTATAATGAGTATTGTGATATATCTCAAAGTTCAACAACTAATATACCAAATGCTTACAACGAATTTTGTATGTCACAAATAAGTTCAAGATCTCCATTAGAAACATATAGTAATACATATATTTCTCCAACGGCAATAATACGTCCGTCTCAAACTATTTCTCCTATTCCATTACAAGAACAAAGTAAATATCATGGACAATATTAAAACCAATAAAATTTTATAAAAATAAAATTTTATAAATAGTATAATATAAAATTTTATAAATAGTATAATATAAAATTTTATAAAATATATAATATATAAGTGCAATGAACTATAATTTTAATAATTTAGTAATAAGCATATTAATATTGGCTGCTGCCGGATATATTTATAATAAATTTAAAATAAATGTGGACTCAAATTCACAACAAGAAGATTTGAATATTATAAAAAAGTATTTATTAGAAGATGATATCGATAATACAATAGATGCATTAAGTTCTGTAAAAAAACCAATATTATGGATACATATAGATTATATTAAAAATAGTAGAAAATGGGAATCATTTGGTTCTAGAAATAGCAATGAATTAAATCAAGACTACTTATATTTAACAATAAGAACAATAATTAATAAATGTTCTGATTATTTTCACATTGTTATTATTGATGATGATTCATTCTGTAAATTGCTAGAACATAATTGCATTGATTTAAATCAAGTAGCCTATCCAATAAGAGACAATTTACGTAGTCTTAATATTATAAAATTATTATATAAATATGGCGGAATGTATATAGAAAATTCATTTATATTATTCAAATCTTTGGAAAAAATATATGAAAAAGTATTAAGTTCTAATAAAATTGTAACAGCACAATTCAAAAATAATGGTGCAAATGCTTATAATGTTGACTATATGCCTTCTATAAAATTAATTGGTTGTGTTAAAGAATGCCCTACTATGAAACGATTAATCAAGCATATGGAAATGATTTATGGAACAAATTTTACAAGTTCTGCTGAATTTGAAGATCAAGTTAGCAAATGGTTATTAAAATGTGGAGAAAATGATGAAATAAATATTATAGATGGAAGATATATAGGAACAAAAGATATAAACAATGCCATGATTAATTTAGAAGAAATAATGAGTTCCACTTTTTTAGAATTACACGCTAATGCATATGCTTTATATATACCATCAAATGAGTTATTAAAGCGCTCAAAATATAATTGGTTTTGTAAATTATCCTCTAAACAAGTGTTAGAGGCAAATACAATTTTATCAAAATATTTATTACTTTCAAATGAAACATATTAATACTACACTATTTATAACAGTGTTTGCAAGAGCACTTTATTTTCTTGGGAAATAATTTTAGGAAATATAATATTAAATTTAATAATTAAATTACCAACATATGAATCGCGAATAAAACCTAAATTGGCTATAATTTTTTCATATTTGAAGTCTACGATTTCATTGCTAACAATATTATAATGTTTATTATTAATGTGAACAAGACTAAAAGTAAATCCACTAAGTGCTTCTTTAAGAGTTATTGTTTTTAAAAAGATAAGATCTAGTCCATTTCTCTCAAAGTATTCATGTTTAGTTAATACTATTATTATTTTAATATTGCTATAATTGGTTGTAGCATTATTAATATATATATTACCTTTGTTTTGTAATATAATCATTTCATTAGTATCAATACCTTTAGTAATAACTATATATAATGTTTCCATTTCATGACTAATAACATTATTTATAACAAGTTTTCGTTCAATTGTTACCGGTTTAGATGCCCCATTATATGCATCACAATAGTTAATATTTAAAGTAATTATTATATCTTGATAATTATTAATATTGTTATTAATGTTGTTATTGTTATTGTTATTGTTATTGTTGTTATTATTGGTTAATCCATATCCGTTTGCAAAACCATGATCATTGGTTAAGTCACGACCATTGACCAAGTCATGACTATTTACTAATCTATGACTACTATTATTTTGAAGTGTCATTGATTGTTGAAATTTCATATTTTGGAGACAAATTTGAATTGTGCTAAAATTAGTAGTTAATTTTACATAAGCCTCATTAACTTTATTAAATAGATCGGAATTAGTCTGGTTATTTTTATCAGGATGATATTTAATAGATAATAATCTATATGCTTTTTTAATATCTTGTAAACTAGCACTATTAGACAAATTCAAAATTGTAAAATATTGTTCATAATCATTCATAGAAGTAGTTTTAATTAATAGTTATAATTAATAGTACAAATTATTACTTAAATTATATTAACTAATAAACTATAATAAACTATAACAACAATGAATGATTTGTTAATCAATAAATATAAACCAAAAAAAATACAAGACTGTTATTTTGAAACTAACACAATGAAAATATTAGAAAATTTTATTTCTAATAACCATTATAATTTTATTCTTCATGGAGACTCTGGATGTGGTAAATCAAGTGTTATCAATATAATTATAAATAATTATTACAACTATAATAATTTTTTAATAAGTTCTAATGTATGTTATATTACAATATTAAAAGATCAAGGTATTAATTTTTATAAAAATGACATCAAACTATTTATAAACAATTACACAAACAATGGTTATAAAAAATTTATAGTAATAGAAGATGTTGAACTATTTTCAGAAGCAATTCAGTTAAACTTTATTGAATTAATAAAAAATTACAGATCTAATATATATTTTTTGTTATCAACATCAAATGTATTGAAAATTAATTTAATATTATACGAAATGTTAGATATTATTGAATTTAAAAAAATAGATGATCTATTTTTAAATTCTATTTTAAATTCTATTTTAAATAGTGAAAATTTAATAATAGATGAAGCTATAAAAAAATATATTATTACTTTGTCAAATAATTCAATAAATAATTTAATAAATAATATTGAAAAATTAAAATTATTATACACCAACTTTAATAGTTTAGAAGATTTAATACATTTAGATATTGTATCAGATATTATAATTAATGATTTTGATACGCTAATATATAAATGCACCAATTGTTCAATAAAAGATGCCTTAGATTATATTTTAAACTTAATAGCTAAAGGATATTCAATAATAGATATTTTAGAAAATTTTTTATATTACATTAAACATACAAAAACAAACATTTCTGAAGAAAACAAATTTTTAATTATTAAAAATATTATTAAATATATTAATAATTATTTTACAATTGAAGAAGACACAATAGAAATTATCTTTTTTGTCAATAATTTATATAAAATATTACATGTAACTTAATATATTTTCACTTTAAGAACTAATTCTGCGCGTTTCAATTTTGACAGAGGTCAAATATATAGAATTTTCAGTGCATATTATATATGTTTCATCCATCTTATATATTTTGACTATTGGACTAGTATATTCTTCTGCGTTTTTAACTAATAACTTTTCCTTGTTTTCTTTTACACCAATTAATACTTTTTTTTCAAGAGAGTCTAACCAATAGTCTAGCATAATAGGTTTGTCTTCTGTTATAGCAATTTTAGCAATTTGATTCCAAATAGAAGCTGGTGGCATAATTAACTGTTTATCACTTTCACTAGTCATTTTATATTAATGTTATATTTATAAACTTTAAATTCTTTTTTTGGTATTATTTATAATAAATTAAATAATTAAATCTAGTTAATTAATAAAAAATTAAATCTAATTAATTATACTAAATTATTTATAGTAAATCAACTATATTAATTAACATTAACAGTAATAAATTTACTTCTAGATTTTTGTGGCTTGATTATTTTTTTAACACTACCTTCATTATAAATGTTTGCATATTCATTTAATAAAATAGTTTTAATAAAATTATATACAATATTTAATACATCTTCATCACATTTACCAACAATCAAAATGCTTCCTGTTCTAAATATCATATATGATATTTTACCAACCCTATCACATGCATTATGATAGTAAATACACCTAATACCTGGATAAGAACATGGATCATAAATTGCATTAATATTATATTTATTTCTTAGTAGTGAATATAGAATTTCTCTATTAATATAAAAACCACAATTAAAATTAGAATTAATTAACACATTTTCTGTATTTTTATAATTACATTCAATAGTATTATCAATATGCATTTTTAATAATACTAATAATTTTTGTATAATAATATTTAATTGTTCTTCACTTTGAATTCCGGGGATTTCTATTTTTCCAGTATTAAAAATTTTAATGTGTGTTTCTTTAAATGTATTATTAAAATAAATTCTTAAAAACAATACAAAACAATTATAAAAAGCGCTTTTTTCTTTATTAGGATTATTTAATAAATCTTTTTTAGATAATCCGACACTAATTTTGCGTGTATGCTTAAATCTATCATTTTCAATGTGAGTAATAATTTTACTGTTTACATTAGTAAGTATTTCTAGTTTAGATAACATTTTGTTGTAGTCATCGACATTTTCAAAAGACACTTTTATTTGTTTTTTGGTAATTCCTTCAATTTGTTTATTATAATCAATAATTGGTATTTTCCAAAAGTCTTCAAATATATTGATTGTTTTGCTAAGAAATAGTATCTTTGTTTTAGTTGATATATATATCTTTGAGCACGATTTTTCAAGTTCTTCAAATGATGTACTATTTTGTGGTTCTTGTTTTACATTTAATTTTAATGTATCATCTTGTTTGTTATCTAAAAAAACTAACCATTCATCATCGATTGTCATATTAATATTCGTATTATTTACTATTAATATTTAGTATTCAATTATTTTTAATATTATTTTTTATATTATTTTTAATATAAACTAAGTTTTTAATATTAAATTATATAAATTAGTAATGCTAATTGATTTGTTATTAAGTTTTGAATAATTATGTATAAAAAATTCAATATCGACTATTTTATCATAACTAAATTCAGTAATATAATGTTGTAATATGTAATATATATATTTTTTGATAAACTCATTATAGTCAAAATTATATTTTTTTTCAAAATACATAAATTTTTTTAAAAATGTTTTATAATCACTATTATTATTTATAGTATATAATTCTTCATAAATAGTATTATTATAAATATAACTATTTATATGATGTAATTGTAAATGATTAATCATTGATCTTATATCATTATTGTATAAATAAATAATATAATTTAAATAGTCTTTGGTTACATCTAATTTTTCGCTAATACATAGTGTATTTAAAAATGAAAATATATATGTTAATGGAATACAATTAAATTTTAATTTGCAAAAATAGGTTTGTAAATTGCTATCTATTTTTGTAATATAGTTGCAAATTAAACAATATCGTACATTATAATTACTATAATATTCAATTAAATATTTTAAAGCTATTTGTGCTGTTTTTGTCATATAATCAACTTCATCCAATATAATAAATTTTGGTCCTTCAAAAAATAAATTATCAGATACTACAAAACTATGTAAATTATGTCTAATTATTTCAATACCACGCTCATCGGAAGCATTAAGATGAATAACTTGTTTTCTATTATACACATAATATTTATTTAAATAGGTTTCAATTAAATTCATAATAGTTGTGGTTTTACCAGTTCCCGGAGGTCCATATAAAAGTAAGTTAGGAAAATAATTTTTACTAAGTATATTGTCTATTAGTAATTTATTATATTTACTTAATATAATATTTGTAATATTATTTGGGCGATATTTTTCATTCCAATTAATATTAGGACTATGAGAAATACTCATAATTTGAACTACTAGTCTAATATAATTATTATACTAATGTTTGAAGTTATATTTAAATAATAAATAAAAACAATTTAAATTATAAGTCATTAAGTTTAAATATAAATAAATGATTGCAAAAAAGAAGGGACGACGACCAAAATCGTATTATGAAAATTTGAAATTATTAGATTTATCAAATAGTATAATAAATATAACAAGTATAACAAGTATAGAAACCGGCGAATCTTTGATTAATGAATTAACGCCAAATATTGATAGTTCTACAAATGTTGTTCATAAAAAACGAGGGAGAAAACCCAAGGGTGGAAAATTAATAGAAGAAAAGAAAGAAGTAGTTGAATTAAATCAAAAACCAAACATAATTTTACATTTAAATTGTAAATTAAATGAAATAACTAGTAATGATTTGAAGTATAATCCTAATATTGATAATATTACAGAATTTGATAATAATAATAATTATTGTTATAATGTATTTGATGAAATAAATAATGATACTAATGATTTTAAAGATACATTTATAAATAATGCAAATAATGCAAATAATGCAAATAATACAAATAATACAAATAATACAAATAATGTAAATAATTCATTTTTATATGAAAAAAAAATAGTAACTGATAATGTAATAGATAATAAAATTATATATAAAAAACTCCAAGATTTATCAAAGCAATTAAAAAGTAATAATATTACTAAAAAATGTGCTTGCTTTTGGTGCACATATGATTTTGATAATGACTCAATAATGATACCAAAATATGAGTTAAAAGGTGTTTATTATTGCTATGGTAATTTTTGTAGTCCTGAGTGCGCTGCTTCATTTTTAATGAATGAAAATGTTGATTCCTCAAAAAAATTTGAGAGATATTATTTATTAAATAATGTATATTGCAAAATATACAATTATGAAAAAAATATAAAATGTGCCCCCTCCCCATTTTACATGTTGGAAAAATATTTTGGCAATTTAAATATACAAGAATATAGAAAGTTATTAAAAAATGAGAGACTATTATTACTAGTTGATAAACCTCTTGCAAAATTATTACCCGAATTATATGATGAAAATGAAGACTATATATTAAATAATAAGCATATTAATAAAAAGTCTTATAAAATAAATGTAAAATAATTTTTAATTTTTAATTTTTAATTTTTATTTTAACAAAAAATTGTTTTAAATATATATTAAATATATTTAAAATAGTTGCACTAATATACTTTATAATGAACAAAGATTTTGATAATTTGATTGTTAAATTATCTACTGATATTACTAACTCTCTGAAAACCAATTTGTCTGTTTATGTAGAAAAAAATGAGAAAAATAATGATTTATTGCAAAATTTCAAAATGTTGTTATTTAAACTTCCCGAATATTGCGATCTCCAAAATAAGTATAATAATTTATTAGAACAATATAAAGAATTACTAGATAAATATCAATTATTAAATAATGCTAATGAAAATATTTCACTAAATGTTATTGAATGTAATAGTAGTAATACCAATGAATGTTTAAGTAATGTCAAAGTCATAGAATTAAATTATTTAAAAAATAATGTAATTAATAAATCAACACCCGAAACTGTTCCTACCAAACAGAACGAAAAAGATGAAGAAGAGGAAGAGGAAGAGGAAGAAGAAGAGGAAGAAGAAGAAGAGGACGAAGAAGAAGAAGAGGTAAGCGAAGCAAAAGAAGAAGATGAAGAAGAAGAAGAGGTAAGCGAAGCAAAAGAAGAAGATGAAGAAGAAGAAGCAAAAGAAGAGGAAAAAGAAGAAGGAGTAAGCGAAGCAAAAGAAGATGAAGAAGAAGAAGAAGAAGAAGAGAAAGAAGAAGAAGATACAGAAGAAGCAAAAGAAGCAAAAGAAGAGATAAGCGAGGCAAAGGAAGAAAGTGAATATGAAGAAGAAGATGAAGATGAAGAAGAAGAAGAGGAAGAAGAGTTAACTTCAATTACTATTGAAGGTAAAAACTACTATATATGTGAATTAAACAATTCTATTTATGAATGCTTACCAAATGAAGATATTGGAAAATGTCTTGGAACACTAGTTAATGGAAAAATTCGTCACCAATAACATCATCAGTTGTTTGTAAAAATTTACACGAATTAGACAGTGAGTAATTTGTATATTGTGAAATAAGTTTCATAATTCTATTATTTAATAATTTGGATTCATCGTCTTCATTATTAAATGTATTATTAGCATCATCTATTTCATTAATTTGGTTATTTTTAGAATAAATATATAAAAACAGATTTTTTTTATTAAGACCATATTTTTGAGTACTATTAAAAATAAAATTATAATTATTATATTCACTGCTATATTTAGTCAATATCTTTGTAAAAATAATATCATTTAGATTAATAGATTTAAGTAAATTATGCTTATGTAAAATAAAATTATTAAAATATATTTTAATAATATAAACAATATCATTTAACTGCCATATTTGGTATAAAAAAATATTTTTATCGATGCAATCACAAAATATATAATTTTGCAACATTTCTTTGTATATTTTTAATTCTTGTAATGTTAAAGAATTAGGAAATAATTTTAGAATATTTTCATGCAATAATAAGGTTAAACTTGTTCTATCAAAAAAATTAATAATATCTAAATTTTTCAAACAATAGTTATATTCTAAAAAATTTTTAGTTAACAGTTTAATATTAGCATTACTATTTTTTACAGTGTTATAGCAATAGTTGTAACTATTATCAAATTTTATTTCAATAATATTATTAGTATAATAATAGTTTAAATTATTAAGTTTATAATATTTATTGTTTAGATAAAGCAGTATATTTTTAATAATAACACTATAATTTGGCAAACATAATATGTTTGGAAAGTGTTTATTTATAATAATTTCCAAATCTAAATTACTTGGTGGAAATATTTTTAAATTATAGGATAGTTTCGCCAGTTCGCCATATTTTTTATCTTCTTGGTTATTATTAATAACAATAAAAGGCATAAATTTATTATGCTTGATTTTAATGTTTTTTTTCAATAATTTAATTAAATTTGTTAAATAACTCTTATCATTGTATAAATAATAACCTATATTATCTAATATAATAGCGTTATTTTTAATATTATTTAAAAATAATGAATATACATCTTTATTTATATATAGATTATATAATTCTTCAATTGTTAATTTATTACAATTACAATCTATATAGTTAATATTATAATTGAGATCATTTAAAATTGTTTTAATAATAGTTGTTTTACCAATACCATGTTCACCATAAACATACAAATATTTATATGAGTTAGTATTATTTAAATTGGCAAGATAAGTTACAATATTTTTTCTAATAGCACTTATATTGCTATAATAATTTAGTGTTTCCATCTAATATTTTATTACTATTATTTTTATATAATTATTTATATTAACTATTAAATAATTATACGCGTAGTTAAAAATATAGGATCGCTATTTATTTTTGTTGCAACGCTTAGTTATATTATTTCGTTTATATCCATGTTTACATCTTTTGTATTTATGTTTATCACTTTTTACAATAAATGGTGGAAAATGTGGTGATGGTGACATGCTTAGTGTTTTCTTATTGATATATTCCTTAGTTCTATGATTATTAGTTCTATGATGATTAGTTCTATGATGATTAGTTCTATGATGATTAGTTCTATGATGATTATTTATAATATTATTTAAATTATTTGCTGTTGGAAATACATATGTTTTTAATAAACCATCACTAGCGGTTTTAGTTTTAGCAAATGTTGGTTTAATTGGACTATAAGAATATGTGCTAGGATTTGAGTATAAATTTTTCTTAGTAAATTGAGTTACTTGTTTTAATGGTGCTAATAATCGTTTAAATGATGATACTTTATGATTACCTTTTGTATTGTATATTGGTAGCGTTAGTCCTTTATATATATTTGTCATTTTAATAATTATATATTATTACAATATTAAAATATTAAAATTCTTAAAATGACAAAATTAGTAAAATTATAAAATTATTAAAATAATAAAAGAGTATATTTCTAAATATACTATGTTTAGAATTGTTGTTAATAAACACAATTAACTTAAAACTTTGCAAATTCGACATATGCAGCTGGACCGCAATCTTTAAAAATACTATTACCAGTAACACTCTCTTGGCATTGATATGAGTTGTTTGCTTTATCATCATATGTAAAAAATGTGGGAGTTGCTGTTTCTAACGTATTATTATCGAATACCAATTCTTGATTAAAAACATGGTCGCGCGGACCTGTTAAATTTTGAATTTGTTTTTGATAAAAACTATTAATTGCATTTAAATAAGTACTTATAATACTTACTGGTGCATTTCCAGAAGAAGGTATTTGTTGTAATCTTGCCAATTCCATTTGTAAATCATTATTACTTGGATACGCAGTACTAGTAATAGCACCAAACGCACTATAAGAAGAATCAACACCAGTTCCAAAATAGTCATTAAGACTTAAATCAAGTAAGTTACTTGCAGAAAATACTCTAGTACTATCTTCTTTAACTTCTCCGAAACAATTAAAAAACTGACTGGGATTTAATAAATATCTACTTAAAGTGGTTTGCCCTGTTTTTGTTGTAAGATTATATTTTATATCTAAATAATTAGTTGAAGGAATACCATTTGCATCATATATTCTTTTTAAATCATTTTTAGCATCTGTATATCTTGATTTTTCTAAAGTCGTTAAATCATCATAAATAGCTCGTCGTGCTAAAGTAGTTTGTCTACTCATTAATTGGTCATTTAAATATTCAAATAATTGAAGATGAGTGTTTATTTTAGTTCTTTCTGCATTGAGAACCGCAGGTCCCTTAGCAGATAAATATGTTGCAAAATTGGAGTTCATTATAAAATCTATTAAATCTTTTGGTAAAATATTAGGAGTAACAAAAATATTGGTACTATTATCGGTCTTTTTAAATAATAAACCAGGTTTATTTACAGAATTTGAAATATCATTACACAAACTTTTTGTTTGTCGATAATCAAAATTGGTTTGAAGTTGTTGTAAATCAACAAATCGCTTATCATCAAACATTAATCCTCCTGTATTTGCAGTAAATATACTATTTAAACAAGCATCTAATGCTTTACATACTTCAAGATTAATACTATTTTTTTGAACGGTTTCATATTTCATAGTATAATCACTGTAAAAATTACTAGTAGAACCGGAACAACAAGTAACATTATTTGCTCGTGATTGATAATCAGCTATTTGCGCACTAGTATAATTCAGTCGGTCATCAAGACTGGGAAGATTAGCAAGATTATTACTAATACAGGTTGCCGATGGTTTCCATTCACAAAAAACAAAATCTGTTAATTCATTTGAAATAGTTAAACTATTTCCTAGAAGAGAATTTGAACCAACAAATTTATAACTTATATCATATATTGGAATGCAATTACCCGAACTAGGTTTTACTTCGCAATCAGAACAATCATAATTTCCTGTAAAACTTTCAACAATATTATCTTGATCATTAAATAAATAATATACATAAAAAGTTGAAAGAACTATAAAAAACAAAAATGCAAGTTTAATAACAGTTTTTGTATTATTACTAACTTTCATAATAGTACTATATTATTCTATAGTAATATTTTATAAACTATTTTATAAACTATTTTATATTATTTAAAAAGTATTTAATATTATTTTATAATATTTTATAGTATTTTATATTATTTTATATTATTTAGAATATAAAATAATGTTCTAAATAATATTGTTTGGAATAATGTTATTTGGAATATTGTTTATTTACCATTTTATTATATAACAAAATAGTTTAACATTTAAAAATTATTATGGGACTAACTTGGTATTATACCAAGTCTCCTCATTTCATCCGAAGTTTCTTTAGGCATATTAGTTCCATAGTCGTTCAAATCTTGCCAATCTACTGGCACCCAAACTCTATTGTCTGGAATATTTGGTGGCCCAGATGTTACAGGCTCCCATAGACGGTCTGAAGGTGATCGCGGGTTATATAATGGTAGAAATGGTGCCGATGAGAGCGGAAGAATTGGTTGAGGCGTATATGTTGGTGATGGAGTGCTTTGTTGTGGTGAAGTAGAAATATTTTGACTACTACCAACACCTATAGAATTGCTTGATGACAATACAGATGAACTAGTAAGATGAGGAGTAGAAGGGGGAGGTGGTAAAATGCCTTGCGGGGCGCCTTCTGAAGGTGGAGGATTATACATACCTCCTTTTTTAACAGTTTTATTTTTTTTTGCAATACCTCTTTCTTGTCTACTTAGTCCACCTCGTCTAGTAAATCCAGCTCGTCTAATTAGATCGGCTTGTCTACTTCGTTTAATTTCTCTACTTAGTTTAATAGCATCCGGAAAAAGTGGATGCGTGAATGATTTTTCCTGAATATATTGAGCAACTGCTGGGTCCCAGGCAGCTGTTTCAGCTAACTGTTGTAATATTATGTTATTTTTATCAAAAAGTTTTGCAATACTTTTTTGTAATAAAACTACATCTGCTATAGTACCTTTTTTTAATGGTCGTTTAAGATCAGTTGAATTAGCTTGAAGAAATTCAAGAAAAGGGGGATGATCTGGACGAGGATTTGGATCGCTTTCACTCACTGCTGGTGGAAGGAGATCTGATGACGTAGGACTTCCTTGTGACGGAGGAACGGTATCTTCTATAATTATTTTCATAAAATTAACCATACCTTTAAACAGTTTGCCATCCCAAAACACATTTTTATAATCATATTCGGAGATATATATATCTGTACCACCCTCAGCAACTTCATTAATAAATTCAATAGTTTTATTTATCTGTGCCATTTCCTTATATAATGTTGAATTGTTTATATATGATTCTTGGTTATCACCATAACGAAAACGGTACCAACAGCCATGAATATGACTATTCATAACATCTAGTAATGTCGAAAGTATAGCTTTAAGTAGTTCAACACCAGTCAACTCCTGATGGTTCCACCGGTAATTCACAAATGCAGACGGTGAACCAGAACCAACAATATGTAGTGGGCGAAGTTCTACTCTAATATTATTGAATATATTACGTAATAAAGTTCTTTGATGTTCGCGCAGTACTATATATTGACTCAATGGCATTATTACAGGAATATTTTTTAAATCGGGTGGGCTTCTTTGGGTTATTCTGTCATCTGTTAAATATAAACCTTGGGTATAATATAATGGTTTATCATCAATTGACCATTCTACATCTTGGTCATCATAACCTATTATATGACCGTCCTCATGTATTTTATAATATGTAATTTGACGTTTTTCTGGATTAGGCCATTCGGTAAAAGTGTATCCTGCCGATTTAGATGTCCATAATCCAGTATCTGGGTCATAAACAGAACCTTTTGATATAGAGTCTTCATCTATTAACGGTGTTTCACCTTTTGCTCTCTTTCTCTTGAACATGCCGCCCACTTTATTATTTCTATTTTTGTAACTTCTTCTTAAAGTCTTCATTTTTTTATTTTTACTATATTTTTTGACTTTTTGTGAGTACTTAGTCTTATATATTTTTCTATTTTTTTTTACTTTCATACTATACTTTACAAGTCTAGAAGCAGGCATTATAATATTATTATATTATAATATTATAATATAACAATATAATAATTTTATTTTTAAAGTCTTATTCTTCTTAAAGTCTTATTCTTCTTAAAGTCTTCTTCTTATTTTTACCATATTTTTTGAGTTTTTGTGAATATTTTTTCTTGACTATTTTTCTAGTTTGTTTATGTAGTAATGACTTTTTATATTTGATAGTTCCCCCTCTAGAAGATGCACCATAGACATAAGGTCTTCCATCCCAATATATAGAGTCTATCATTTCGACCGGTCGTATATACATACTTGTAGTTTTTAACCAGTCTTTATATACTTGTATCTCATGGTTGGTTAAAGGCCTTTTTGAATTATGATAAATATCATAATAATAAATTAAACGAACATCAATACTTATTATGACTGCATATCTTAAATCAATACCTGTTAAATCGCTAAGTTGGTCACTAGTTAAGATGTAATATCGTTTTTGCTTTAAATATCTATAATATCTATTGTTATTCAATATATTACCAGTTACGGCAAGCATAAAATCATCAAATTCAGCTCTATTATGTGTTACTATAACAATTATATCATCTTGCATACCAGTGCGTCTAGAACATCTATTTAATTCATCTATTAAATTATAAAAATCAGGATTATAGTCTAAATTGTGATTTTGTGCACATAATATAATACCAATCGGTACCCCGTTGTCAGGAATGTTATATAACTGCATAAGTTGAGAACACAATATATGAGCAAGTTCCTTCATAGCTATACGAAGTTTAGCAGGATCATAGTGATCCCCTATTTTAGGTATTCTACCAGTAAAATCTTGGTAACAACCAAAAACATTTTGAAAATCTATAATTAGATAAATTATATCTTCACCACTATAGTTAATTTGTTTATTAATTTTATCTTTTAACCATCCTAAAATATTTCGTAGTTGTGATTCACTAATATTACCCGTTCTTAACCAATATGAAGCATCATTATTGGTTATTTTATGTTCAATTTGCTCATCCCTAGGGTTAAGTTGTATGTTTAATCCTACAGCCCATGCTGTGTCGTTAAGTTCTTTTATTTTTTTCTTTGCGAGATTTACTTGATCTTCAAGTGAAGATGACACTCTAGTGGCTTCGTCAATTATTTCTTGACTTGGTATTTGCATATATGGCATAATTATTTCTTTATACTTTAAAGGTACGACGCTTACAAAAGAAGGGTGGGTTTTTTTTAGTTGTCCCGGTTTTCTTGGTGCTAATGTGGTTGATGGTACCGATGTTGGTGGTGGTATTACTGATGTTGGCATTAGTGGTGTTGGCGGTGGCATTAGTGGTGTTGGCATT
>Ga0214919_10001113_pt1 | contig 45186 bp, 42 predicted proteins | sample LL1503_MetaG_FD_177994 | JGI IMG/M metagenome (GOLD analysis project Ga0214919, IMG submission 177994) | Freshwater microbial communities from Lake Lanier, Atlanta, Georgia, United States - LL-1503 | ecosystem: Environmental > Aquatic > Freshwater > Lake | place: USA: Georgia | collected... | reverse complement strand
TTTTATTTTTATTTTTATTTTTATTTTTATTTTTATTTTTATTTTTATTTTTATTTTTATTTTTATTTTTATTTTTATTTTTATTTTTATTTTTATTTTTATTTTTATTTTTATTTTTATTTTTATTTTAATTTAAAATTATTATATATATATATATATATAATGGCAAACTTTGACTTTCAAATTCCTGGAGATTTCAATATAACTCAAGATGCTGAATTATTTACTATGGATATATCTTCAATTACTAATAAAAAATATCATTGGTTAATTAATTGTGGTAATACATTAAATGATATGTTTACTACTAAAACTTATATAGAGTCTGCAACTAATAACGAAGAATATAATATTGTATTAACAATTAATAATGCTCAAGTAGAAAGTTGGTTAACAACATCGCCTGGTCTAACTGATGAAGCTACCGGTCTTAATGCTAATGATCAAGGACTCGAATTATCTGCATCAAATTTTAATTTTAGATTATTAGAAATGGTTGCTTTAGAAATCTTTGGTCACGCTAAAGCTAGAGCTGCAATTGGTAATGACCAAGCTTTCAGTAATTATGAAAATGTTGTTTCTGGGCATTTATATAATTCTTTTACTGATAATCAAACATTACGTAATGAATTTTTTGAACAATATGTTCAACTTGATAGAAGTGAATTAAATGGTAATGATGTTGATGGAACTTTAGATTTCAATTTAGCTAATTCATCAATTTATGTATTTGGATTTTTATCTGGTAATGTACTAGATGCAACTAATTCTACTGTTACAAGTAATATATTTCAAACTAATTATTCTACTAATATGAGAATTCGTTTTAGAGGTGTGGCTTAAATAATATTAATAATAATGTTAATATAAATTTTAATTTAAATTTAAATTTATATTGTTTCATTTTTTTTTAACTATTGTTAAAATAAATTAGTTTATTTTAATAATAAAAAAATCTAGTAAATAATAATGGATAATATACTTATTAATATTGATTCAAGATTTAGAAATAAACAAATATATAATAATGCAGGTAAATTTAGTTATCAAATTAGTGAAAAAATAAAAAATTGTAAATATATTCGGTTATCTAGTTTTGAATTTCCTAATTTATATTTTACATTTACTGAAAAAAAAAATAATATTTCATTTAAATTAATATCCAAAAATAAAGAATATAAAGTAACTATAGCAGAAGGATATTATGCATCTGATTCACTTTTATTAGAAGTACAAGAACAATTTGATAAAGCAAATTTATATATGAATACAGAATTTAAAATTTTATTTAATTATAATAATGGTTTTTGTACTATTGATAACGAGGCATCACAATTTAGAGTTGAATTTTCTAATTCTCCATCTATATATCCATCTTTAGGATACCAATTAGGATTTAGAAAAGATAAGTATAGTAGTTCTGCACTTGTTATAGGAGGTTCTGCAGTATATTCAATAACAAGTGAATCACAATTAGACACTCTTGTTGATCAATATCTTTTTTTAAAATTAAATGATTATGGAGTAATTTTTCACGATTATGAAGATATTTTAACTAAAGATTCTTCAGGAGAAATTATAGGAAGAGAAAAATACGTTGGCGATAAAAATGTTTTTGCTAAAATAATTTTAAATACAAATAAAGCCGAACAAGTATTTGATAATGGTTCAAACTTTTTAACTAAATCATATATTTTTAGACAGCCTATAGATTTAGATAGATTTACTATATCTTTAACAGATCCTCGTGGTAATGTTATTGATATGGTTCATATGGATTTTTCATTAACTTTAGAAATTGGTATTATATATGATTCAACATTACAATATGAAATATCAGATACATTAGCAAATAAATTTATGGTATCTGGTTTACCAAATTTGCCTATTTTAGATAATATATCTAAAACAAATAAAAATATGAATATTATAAATGATGATACAAATCAAGGAAATAATTTAAATAATTTAAAAATAGATTTAAATCAAAAAGAATTTCAAGATTTATATTCTATATTTGAAAATAATAATAATATAATATTATCTAATGATAATTCTAATAATAAAATAGTTAAAAAAGATAAAAAAAAATTTAATTTTAGTTATTAATTATTTTGTCCAGATAATTTAATTAAATATTTTTTAAAATTACTTGGTTCATAAATGTCACTAATTAAATATTTATCATATTTATATAATTTATTAAAATTATTTTGATTTCTAATTATAGAAGAATTCAAATTAAATTTCCCAAAAAATTCTAATATCCATTCTTCAGAATTAAATATATAATATAAAGAATTTAATAATAAAAATAAATCTTTTCGTGAATTAAAACTTGAATCGGGTGATAAATATGTATTACCAATTATTATATTATTATCAATTTCTATTCTTGAAGCATCAAAATCAGAAATAATAAAATGTAAATTATGTGGATTATATACATCTGTTCTATTTTTATCTAAAATTTTATAAAAAATATTATTTGCTTTTAAATCATTATGAACAAATTTAAATTTTTCTTGTAAATGTTCAATTAAATATGTTATTTGAAATAAAGCTTTCATTAAAATCTTAATTCTTCGTGATAATATTATATTATTTATTGATAATATTTCATAAAGTGTACCATCCATTTTATCAGTGATAGTAGTAATTAGACCTATTTTATGATTAAATCCAAAATGTCGTAAATTTAAAATATTATTAATATATTTTTCTTTTAAAAAATTTGTACTTATTAATAAATATCTTTTTTGATATAAATTTAAAAATAAATGAATAAATGTTTCTATAAAATTATTTACTAAATAAGAATCATCCATTGAATAAAAATTAGAAAATCTATATACATAATTATGTCCTGATTTTATATCAATAACATGATAAACTTGATTATATGATCCTTTATTAATAAATGAAATTATTTGTACTTTTAATTTTTTTTTCCCACAAGGTGAATATTTTACTATTTCTTTTTCAAAAGTATCTATTGTATTTAATTTTTTATGAATAAAAGTAGGTAAATTATATATTAAATTTTTAATATATTCTTTATTTTTTATTGAAAGATTTTGTAAAAACATATCATCTATTTTAAATCCCTGTTTTATTAAGTCTGATTTTAATCTAGTATATATTTGTTCCATATCTAAATATATATATAAAATAACTTTATCATTTTTAATAAAGGAAAGATTACACACAACACACACAATACACAATAGATGCTTTAATGTCCATAGACAATTAAAATAACTATTCTTTGATGCCTTTACACAATCATCTTTTTAGACCGCGGTTTTTATACTCTAAGAGTTTTTCCTTCTTTTTCTTCACCCACAGTTTTTTGTTTTTTTTAGCTTCTGCTCTTGCTTCTGCTCTTGCAGCCGCTTCTGCAGCCGCTTCCGGGTCCGGGTCCGGGTGCCAGTCCCAAGGGTGCCAGTCCAAAGGGTCATCATTCCAATGTGGAATACGTTCAACTGCACTGACGTGATGATTACAAGTCGAATCAACTAGTCTGATTTGTTCTTCTTTTACTATCGCAAATATGAACTGAACAATCTCAAGCGGTAGCTTCTTTTCTAAAAAGCCTACTAAAAAATAAAACTCTACTGAAAAATAACAGATGTGCCTAGGTATGTATGTGTTCTTGTACTCTTTGATGAATTCGTAGGGTGCATAAGCATACTTATCCGTGTATGACAAAAAAGCATACTCATTCTCGTATAACCAATAAATCATAGTTGTCTGTTCGTTCTTGTTGTCTAGTTTAATAAATATTTTTTAGCAACATATAAACTATTATAATTTCAATTTTTTTTATATTGTTAAAAACATTACTTTTTCTTTAATAAAGGAAAGATTTTACAACATACCCTTCAACATATACTTTAATTTTCTTATTAAAGCTAAAAATCATTTTGAAAGGAAAGCCAGTCTTCAATACGACCTTTTCCGTTTTCTGCATATAAAGTACGCATAGCACGTTCTTGCCAGTACCAACCAATCGAATGAATCTTAAAAGCTGTATGCCATCTACGAATAGTGATTTTTCTTTTTTCTTTTACTATTTCAAAAATTATCTGAACAATTTCCAGCGGTAGGTTCTGCTTTTGTAAAAAGTGTGCTAAATAGCAGTCCATAGTATGTCTGTTCATTATGGTTTAGTTTAAATAATATTTATTAACATGTAAACTATTATAATTTCAATTTTTTAATAAAAAAAGATTTCACACACTATAACAATAATATATTATTTTGTTAGGTTTTAATAACTATTATAAATATGTTGATTCAATAACTGTTTTTTATTTTGAATATATAAATAAAAAAAATTGAAATTATAAGTCTTTATTACTTCTTTATAAAGATAAGTATATTGTTATTGAAGATGTCAGAGCCCAAAGACTTTGAAAAGTTGCTTCGCGAACAAGTCAAGGCAACAACCGATGCTGTACAAGAATCTTTTGATGCTGTCGGTGTACAGATGGCTCAGTACGCATCACTGATTCAAGAGCTATCTGAACGGATGGCAGAACAAGATGCAAGAATCGCAGAACAAGATGCAAGAATCGCAAAACAAAATCTGCGGATTCTAGAACTTGAAAATCCAAGATCTAAATATAGGTCCCTATAAATTAAATAAATGAATTTAGCAAGAAAAACATATGCTGTTGTAAAAAAAGATTTACAATCTATTGATAATTGCATTTGAGACACCGATTTTAAACTATAATTTATTATAGTTTGGAATATATTATTTTATATTGTTCTTTATTTCTTCTTTTAATTTATAGTATTTTAATTTATATTTTATAAATTTACGTTTATATGGATTATTATATAATTCTGATAAATGAATCATTGTATTGTTTAAAGTAGATTTAATAACTGAAGTTTCTGGGTTTGAATTTCTATAATCAACTTTTAATACTTGTGGAGTTCTAGAAAGAATAAAATCTTCACTAAAATCCATTAAATTAAAACCTCTTGACATACCAACATCTATTCTAAAAATAGATGGATTATTATAATCAATAGTATTATTTATTCTATCACCACAACTAACAGTTATTCCGTAAATACCAGTTTCTTTAGAAGGATCACCTTTAAAAACAGGTTTTGTAAATTCTTGACTAACTAAATTATTATTTACTAATCTACTAAATCCAGATTTAAAAATTTGATTATTATTACTTGTTAATAAATTTTGATTACAATGTCCAATAACTAATTTCATTTTATCAGGATTACAAGAAAATTGTTTTTTTTTCATATCTCTACATATAATTTGAAATCTATTATATAAAGTTGTGCACATTTCTTCTTCTGTTTTACCATTAACAAATCCAAAATATCTATCTAAAACTAAACCATCGTTATGTTCATTTGAAAAAGTTAATAAATTTTCATCATTTTCAGTTTCCGTATCAAATGTATTATTATTATTAGTATCATCATTAATATATTCCATTAAGGATGAATTAATTTTTTCAATTCTATCTACATTAATAAGTGAACTAGAAATACCACCATGAACAAAAATAAAATTATTTATCATTAAAAATAAATATGCACTATCTTCACCAATTAATTGTGCACCCGGATTTCCTCTACCAAAAAAATCAAGTCGTCCTTCTGCACCTTGTTTATAACCTTCATAATTTTTTGCATATGTAGAAACAAAAGTAGAATAACTATATTTTACTTTACCATTTAAATTATACATATCATGATTACCTAAAACTTTAAATAAACGTCCATTTTGTGCCATTGCTTGTTTATTAATACTATTAATAAATTTAAAAATTCTTGCTTCTTCAAAAGGAAATTCGCCAGGTTTTTTATAAATTGGTCCCCTAACATTATCTAAAATATCACCACAAAAAACAACATAAGAATTGTTTCCACACCATTCATAATTTAAATCATCTTGAAATGTTTCATCATCCCATTCTTTTTCCATTTGTAAAATTAAATCATTATCTATTTCGTCTTGTTTAAAATTAAATCCTTTTTTTTTTTTAATTACTTTACAACAATCTCTTAAACAAATAATTAAAGGCATTATATCTCCATGAATATCTCCAATGCCATATATTATTGAATTAAAATTAGTTATAAATGTTTCATAATTAATTTCTGACATTTCTTTAATATTATAATATTTTACATAAAAAATTGAAATTAAAATATATAAATTATTATATTTAAATATTTAAATATTGATATATTATGTCCATTGAGGATATTTATTTGCATATTATTAATGAAATTACTATTTTTAAACCAGACATTATTTATTTAGCAGTTGGTTGTGCAATGGGTTATTATAGTAATATTAATCCAAATAATAATCAACAATATCCTCTTTTTCTTCATCCATTTACAAATAAAAAAAAATTATTTATTTTGATTGATCCGTATTTAGAAAAACCACTTAAACTCGAATCACAAATCAATTTAACTGAAACTGATTCAGGAGACTATTATCGCATTCTTCAAAATAATAATTTAATTGTATTTGCAATAAAAAAACTATTTTATTTTTATCACTACGATAAAAATGCATTAGAAAAAATATTTCTTAATAAAATTATTTCATATTCAATTGAAAATAAAATTAAAACTTTTGTACAAGATTATACTGGAATTTATATTAAACATGCATACTTGGAATATTTAGAAGATAATCGTGATATAAAAAAATATGTAATATTTGATGTTACACAAGATCATTCTGGTTGTTTTGTAGACTTTAGTAAAGTATCTATTTTTTATGATTCAGAAGAACATTTTATCCAACCATATTTTTTAACACTTGTTGAATTAAAAAAATTATCTTTTGATATGTTTAAAATACATTTAAATAAACGTATTGATTGGATTAATTATCGAATATTTCGTCAAATTCGTATAATTAATAAAGAAATAGACGAAGATATAAAAAATACAATTGATGTAGAAAATATTTTAAAAAATTTAAAAAATATATATTATAATATCACATTAGAAATTACAATTTATAATTTAGAAAACACAATTAAATATGTTATATTTGATATTATTACAGCTTTGGAATTAGATGAAAATTTTTTAACAAATATTAAAACAAATATGATTAATGAATTAAGTAAGCTTAAAATAAAAGTTAATTAATATATTATAAAAAATAAAAACATACTATTACTTTATAAATTGGTCCAGAATTTATTTTATTACACCTTTTTTTAATATTGTTCATAATATTTAATATATAAAATCCTCTTCATATGATGCACGGTCTTCACTACGGCCTTGTCCATCTTCTGCATATTTTAGCTTTCCCATATATCCATACCAAAAGAATGCACATCGACGAAGCTTGACAACAGCCCGCCACTTTGGAATAAGAATCTTTTTAACAATAATTTTTCGTAGCCTTACTGGATAAGGGCATCCATTTTCGTGAGCATATTTGAGACATTCAAAATGACCATTTATAAGATTGTACCAGGTGCAAGCAAAACTACATGTTTCTTCATTCCAAGGGCATCCATTTTCATGAAGATACTTGAGACATTTAAGATGATTATATTGAGCAGCAAGTTTGCACGTTTCTTCATTCCCAGGGGATCCATTTTCATAAAGATACTTGAGACATTCAAAATGACCCTTTTCACTAGCAATATTGCATAGTTCTTCTTCTGGATAACTGCGAGGGCATCCATTTTCATAAGCATACTTGAGACAGTCGAGCTGATTATTTTCAATTGCATATTTTAATGTATTAGAATACCAAGCGCATCCATTTTCGTGAGCATACTTGAGACATTCAAGATGACCATATTCTGCAGCAAATGAACATACATTGGATTCCCAAGGGCATTTATTTTCGTGAAGATACTTGAGACATTCAAGCTGACCATAATATGCTGCTTCCATGCACGTATCTTTATCCCAAGGGCATCCATTTTTATGAAGTTCCTTAAGACAACCTAATAAACCTTTTTCTATAGCTAATGAGTATAATTTTGTTGTCTAATTTTTAAAACTTTTATTTTCTTTGAGAAGAATTTTAAGGGTAATTAAATCACTAGCCTCTATTGCTTTCTTAACAGAATTTATAATAGCTTCATCATTACCACCAAATTGATTTTTTAAATTAAAATATTTATTTTTATACTTTAAATATTTTTCTTTATAAGGCATAATATTTATATTATATTATAATAGTTATTATAAAAATAACTGTTTAAAATCTATAATCTTTATCAACATTAGAAGCCCATTTAAATCTACTAATTAATTTTTGATTAAATATTTGTTCAGGAGGAATATTATATTTATTTATAAAAGCATAAATAATTCTTGGATCAATGTAATTATTTTTAGAAGTTGATAAAGAAACATTTTTCATTTTTAATTTAGTATCTTTTTTAAGTCGATATATTTTAATTTTAGATTTTAGATTATCTAATTTTTCAGATTTTTTTTTGTCTTTATATTTTAACTTTTTCTTTTCTAATTGTTTTATTCTATTATTTATTTTATCTAGTTGTTCATCTAATCCTTTACTAACTGATTTTTGATGATTACACAATAACGCAACGGCTGTATTTGCTTGATAGAACATTGAAATTAAAAAGTTTAATCTTTCATCTGGATTAATTTCAGATATTTTATCTTCTCTTATTTTATCAAGTTCTTTTTGAAATAATAAACTAGCATTATATGTTCTCCACACTTTAGCTGTTAATCCTTCCATGAAAGAATTTAAGTAATTATTTAATGATGACGAATTAATTAAATTAAATAATTCATCTTTTTTATTTTTATCTTTAATAAAAGCTTCTATATTTTTATAAACATTAGCTAATACAGAAATTTTTTTGCAAAATCTAATAGAATCTTTTCCTAAAAAATCTAATTTAATTGTATTATTATCAAGTAATGTTAAATGTTCAACACGTAATGATGTAACACCAACAGTATCTGCTTCTTCTTTAGAATCTTTCTTTCCACCTACTCTTAATGCTAATTCATCAATAAAGTAAAGAGCTGTTGCAAGTTGTTTTAATTTTAAATCATTTGAAACAAGATCAGATTCATATTTTTCTCTAATTGAATTAGATTTTCTTTTTAATTGTCTTGCTAAATTAAATTTTTCTTCATCTGATTTTGATTTGAAGAAAGATTCAAATGATGTAAATATATATTTTGTTTGATTCGTAATTTCTTCTTTCCAATTTGCTAACCATACAACGGTTCTATCATTAATAACGTTACCCCAATTTCCTGAAATATTTGGTTTAGGTATAGGTGATTCTTTATCTAAATTAATAGTAACATCTTCTGGTCTAATTCTTTTTTTTATTTTACCTGTTTTTGGATGTGTTCCTCTACCAATAAAAATACCAGGTGGTTCTATTTTAAAATTATCTATTTTTAATTGTCCACCATCAATGATACAGTTTTTATATGGTTCTTCTATTTCTTGTTGTTTTTCTTTAATTTTTTCTTTTTGTTCTTTTGACATTTCTGCTTTTTTTTCTTTTTCTTTATTTAAATATTTTTTAATTAGTGAAAAATCAATTTCATCTAATGACGAAACTTGTATATTTCCAAGAGTAGGTTTAAAATCTTTCCAAAAATTCTTTTTAAAAATAGATGATTCCATATAATTTGTTTCTAAATATCTAGCAAACATAGTTGCATATTCTTCTGCTAAACTTGGTAAAATAACTTCTTTACCATTAATAATAACTGGTGTTTTATGTGATTCATATTCAGGTGGAAACATTGGACCATTGTGTTTTAAAACAGTCCATTTTGGTTTATCATTAACTCCACCACCAATTAAATTAAAATTTAATAATCTTGGATTGTTTGTAATTAAATTTAATATCCACATTTTTTTAAATTAAATATGATTAGATTTTATTTATATTAAAATAAATAGAATAATTCTAAGTATATAATAAAATTAATAAAATATAACTTATTATAATATTTAATGGAATTTATTTTTATTTGAAACATCCATTTTATATATTTAATCTTTTAATTTCGTTATCATTTTTATCAATGTTCATTAATAGTAAATGATCGTAAAATATATGTTTATCACAATCTAAAAATAAGAATTTAAAATTAAGTAAAGGATATTTATTCACTATAGCTTCATTCAATTCACTAATATCATAACAATCTGTATTTGGTCTTGTTAATATAAATATTATATTATTTTTACTATTCAATAAATCTTTAATATTTTGTATTCTTCTTTTATATCTATTTATAAATTCTTCATAATCATTCATAATATAATGATTAATACCCTTTGACCACTTTTGAGCAATAAAAAGATTAGCATGTCCTGGCGATTCATGATTAAATATAAAATTATATTTTATATTATAAATTATAAGATCTCCATCTCCATTTGTATTTAAAAATTTTGATTCTTTTGGTATTTTGATTAACTTTAAATATCTTATATCACACAAAAATTCAAAATCATCCTTTATACATTCAATAATTCCTTTGTAATTTGTAATCATTTCATCAAATGGACAAGTTTTATATCCATTTTGTTTTGTTTTTCTAAAACCTGAAGAAACACCAACAGTCGCACTATGACAATTCCATCCTAAAGATATACCTTCTTCGCCCATATATATAATAAAATAAACTAAACTAATCTAAACTAATTAAATTATAATATTTAATGGAATTTATTTAATGTTATATTCAATTTATAATAGAAAATAAAAAGAAAAAATGTAAGTTATCCCAGTTATTATAAAAATGTAACATTAGAAAATTAGAAAACATATTATATAGAAAATAAAGATGTAATTGATATAAGAAATGATGATGGTGACATAATTTATCTACCATCATCATATATAGATTTAGATGGAAATATTTTTACATACAAGTTCTTAGGAGGTGAAATTAAAGAAGTTCCTAAATGTTTATTTGAAAATAAACATACATAGTTATTATGTATAATAATTAATTAAATAATTTAAATTAATATCACTAGATTTAATTTTTAATTCATCTGATGAAAAAATAAATAGTTTTTTACAATTATAATTTTTTATTATCTCAACAATAATTGAATTAATAAGATGATTATCATTTTCTATTTGTTTTAGAAATTTTAAATTTGTTGTCGTAGATGGTAAAATCCAATTAATTATTTTATTTGAATGTTGCTTTAAAATATTAAAAATTACAATACTATTTGAAGGTGCCAAATTATGTTCAATTAAAGTTTTAAATAAAAAATTTGTATTTTTTTCAAGAAATTCTTCTTCTTTGTCATTTTGTATTTTTATAATAAAAAAAACAATTGGTAATGTAATGTCATAGTTAAAATAATATAAATCTAATTTTATAGATTCTAGCATTACTATATTTTATATTATAATTATCAATAAATAACACATTTTTAAATTATATTTTTTATTTTTTATTAATTTTAAGAGAAATTTTAGTTACTTTACCAATTTTAATTTCTTCTGTCTTAATCATATTATGATCCCAATCGGGTTTAATACGTTTAACTTCTTCTTCTTCTTCTTTTTTACGTTTTTCTTCAAGTTGAACAATATATTCTTCAAATTGTATATTCCAAGGTTTCATTCCACATTCAGTATAATGAATCTTACGTTGTATATCATTTAATTCCGACTTTTTTTTATTAATATTACAAGTAATATGACCATGTTCTTTTGTATTTGTAGAAACAATAAGTTTTTCTAAATTATTAATTTCTTCCTGTAAAGTTAATTTAATTGAATCAAATTCTTCTTTAGTATTACAAGAACATTTACCTGTCAAGAAATTTTCAATACAAATACTTTCATTTATATTATGAACACCTTCTTTACAATTAATTTCACCAAGACAAATTTCCCAAATAGTTACATTTTCTTGTTTTTTAATTTTATTGTTAAATGTTAAATAAGTATTACAAAAACGTGTCATACGGACAAATGCCCAAGCATTATCTTCCAGGGTTTTATCATCAAGATAAAATCCTGGAACATCATCAGCAAATACATAACCACTTGATTTTGTTACATGTGGTATCGGAGATTTCCAATCACGTTTTTTAGGAAGTTCTTTTGCTATTTTACGATAATGACAAGAAAGTTCATGCCATAATTGAAGAACTTCAATAAAATTCATTTTATTAATTTTAGAAATTTTTTCATTAAAAGATGAAAAAGAATTAATCTTAGATTTATCACGATTAATAACAGAAACTATATTTACAAACATATTAACAAAATTATATTTACTTTTATCTAGATTATTCCAATAATAAATATATGGATAAGTTTTAATTTCTTCTAAAGAATGTGCACCACGACAATTATTACAATAAGTACAGTGTCTAATATTATATCCTTTACCTTGACGAAATGGATTATGATTATTAGTTTTTATAATATAATGAGCATATGTTTCACGACACCAAAGGTTTTTAGGTGGCTGTATTATTTTATTCTCAGTAGTAACATCATTTGTAGCCATAGTTGATTAAATTATATATTATTAATATTTTAAAATAATATATAATTCAATTTTTTTATTAAATTAAACGAATAATTTTTTTAAAATAAAAAATTATAAAATAATATAATGATAATGAAAAAATCTCAAATAATTAAAAATTTTAATACTATAATTTCTGAATTCTTAGAACAAATTGCTCCTAATATAGGACATACATATTTTCATTCTTTTTCATTACTAATTAAAATAAATTGTACAGAACCTATTCAACAATTTATTAAATATATTCATAATTCAGAAGAACCACTAGCAGAATATATTAATACAAAAAATGAAGCATATTTTCAAAATACCGATAATCATAAAGAATATATAGATACAATTGATAATTCAAATATGATATTATTTGAAATTATTAAATTACAAGATACATATTCAAAATTAGATAAAGAATCGAAAGATAATTTTTGGGATATTTTACAAGCTCTTTTACAATTATCTAATGAATATTTAAAAGCGAAATCATAATAAAATATTTTAAAGATTAAATTATAAAATAATATAATGGATAAAGTTAATACAATTAAAAATTTTAATTCAATTCTTGGTGATTTTTTACAACAAATTTCTCCTATTATTGGTACTACATATCATGTTTATTTTATAAAATTAATTAAAATAAATGCTATTGAACCTATTAGAATTTTTAGTTATTATGTTTATAATTCAGAAAAACCATTAGCAACATATATTGAAACAAGAAATGAATCATATTTTGATAATACGGATAATCATAAAAAATATATGGATAAGGTTACTTCAGAAAATGCATTAATGGAAATTATTAAATTACAAGGTATATATACACAATTAAATAAAGAATCTAAAGATAATCTTTGGGATATTTTACAAGCCCTTTTACAGTTATCAAAAGAATATAATTTATAATAATTAATTATCATTTGCATATTTAAGTGTATAATTATAAGCATTTGCATCATGAAGAACTTTATTATTTATAAGTAAATTAGCAATTTCGTGAACGAGTGGATCTTTAGGATTTGGATCTGCGAGAAGAGAACAAATAGAAAGTAAAACTTTAGAAATTGTTAAGGCTGGTGACCATCCGGAATCTTTAAGAATATCTAAACAGATACCGCCATTATTATTAATATTACAATGATAAATTCGTGTAGTAAAATAAATTTTTGGAGGTTTAAAAGGATAATCACTAGGAAATTTAATATCTAATTTAAAAATACCTCCTTCATAAGGAGTTTCGTCTGGTCCAAAAATAGTAGCTTTCCAGTGAGTAATATCATCTTCGTCTGGTCCTGCAGAACAATTAGTTACTGGATTAGTTTGTAATTCATTAATTTCTTGATTAATTCGTTTAATTAATAAAGATGACATTATATATATATAATATAAAATATATAATATATATATCTTTCAATTTTTTATATTATTTATTAATTTTATTAATTTTAATAAAATTATTAAATATAATGTATTTATTTTATATAAATTAAAATTTAATTAATTTATTTCTTCTGGTTCCATAGTTAATTTTGGTTCCATAATTACTACTGGTTCCATTGGTTCAACTGTTTCAACTGGTGTTTCAACTGGTGTTTCAATTGGTGTTTCAACTGGTGTTTCAACTGTTTCAACTGGTGTTTCAACTGGTGTTTCAACTGGTGTTTCAACTGGTGTTTCAACTGGTGTTTCAACTGGTGTTTCAACTGGTGTTTCAACTGGTGTTTCAACTGGTTCAACTGGTGTTTCAACTGGTGTTTCAACTGGTTCAACTGGTGTTTCAACTGGTGTTTCAACTGGTGTTTCAACTGGTTCAACTGGTGTTTCAACTGGTTCAACTGGTGTTTCAACTGGTGTTTCAACTGGTGTTTCAACCGGTGTTTCAACTGCTGTTTCAAGTGGTGTTTCAACTGGTGTTTCAACTACTTCAACTGGTTCAACTGGTTCAACTGGTTCCACTGGTTCCACTGGTTCCACTGGTTCCACTGGTTCAACTGTTTCAACTGGTTCCACTGGTTCAACTGGTTCAACTGGTTCCACTGGTTCCACTGGTTCCACTGGTTCCACTGGTTCCACTGGTTCCACTGGTTCCACTGGTTCCACTGGTTCCACTGGTTCATCTGGTTCATTACATTCTTCACATCCTTCTCCTTCATTACTTGGATCTCCGTTTGGCATACTCATTTTATATGCTTTTTCAACAAGGGGCATTAAAATAACTTCTACTTCTTTATATTTATCTTCATAATCTTGTGCCTTCTTATTATTAGATTCTTCAATCCATTTAATAGTTTCATTAACTGTAGTTTCTACGGTAACTAAATCAGTACCAAGAGCTTCTTTAAGTTTAGCTTCACCTAAAATAGATGATTTAATATTATACACATAACTTTCTAGTTTATTTTTAGCTTCAATACATTGAACAGCTGCGTCATCTTCTTCTTTGTATTTTTCTGCTTCTTTAATCATTCTTTCAACTTCTTCTTTACTGAGTTTATTAGAACTATTAGTAATTGTAATTTTTTCAGATTTACCAGTGCTCTTTTCAAGAGCGGAGACTTGGAGAATACCATTTGCATCAACTTCATAAGTGATTTCAATTTGAGGCACTCCACGAGGCATAGAAGGAAGTTCAGTTAATTGGAATTTACCAAGTAAGTTACAATCAGCGGTCATACGACGTTCTCCTTCATAAACACAAATAGTTACACCTGGTTGATTATCAGATGCAGTTGAAAATGTTTGAGTTTTCTTATTTGGAATTGTAGTTCCTCGAGGAATGATAACTGTCATAATAGATCCAGCTGTTTCTACACCAAGTGACAAAGGATTAACATCTAATAAAAGAATACCATCCGTTTTATCATCAGAATTACCCGAAAGAATAGCGGCTTGAACTGCTGCACCATATGCTACGGCTTCATCTGCATTAATACTTTGACATAGTTCTTTACCATTAAAAAAAGAACTTAACATTTCTCGTATTTTAGGAATACGAGTAGAACCACCTACAAGTACAATTTCATTAATATCACCTTTAGATAATTGAGCATCCTTTAATACTTGTTCAACTGGTGCCATAGTACGATTAAAAATATCCATACAAAAGCTTTCAAATTTGGCACGTGTTAATATAACACTAAAATCAATACCATCATTAAGAGATTCAATTTCAATATTGGCTATAGTAGAAGATGATAAAGTTCTTTTTGCGTGTTCTGCAGCTACAGCTAAACGTCTAATTGCTTTTTTATTATCAGAAAGGTCTATTTTATGTTTCATTTTAAATTCTTTAATTAAATATTCAATAATTCGTTGGTCAAAATCAGACCCACCAAGATGTGTATCACCACCAGTTGCTTTTACTTCGAATATACCATCATCAATATTAAGTAATGATACATCATGAGTACCACCACCACAATCAAAAATTAGTATATTTTTGCTTTCGGATTCTTTCTTTTCTAAACCATATGCTATTGCAGCTGCAGTTGGTTCATTAATTACACGAAGAACATTTAAACCTGCAATAATTCCAGCATCTTTTGTTGCTTGACGTTGTGCATCATTAAAGTAAGCAGGAACAGTAATAACTGCATCAGTTACTTCTTTTCCAATATAATTTTCTGCGATATTTTTTAATTTAGTCAATATAATTGCAGAAATTTCTTCTGGTGTAAATTGTTTAATTTCGCCCTTAAATTCAATTTCAACTTTAGGTTTACCATTTACATCAATAACTTTATAAGGTAAAAGCTTAAGGTCCTTTTGAAGAATTGGATCATTAAATTCACGACCAATCATACGTTTAATTTCATAAATAGTATTATTTATATTTTGTCCAGATATATTTTTTGCTGCATCACCAACAAGACGTTCATCAGTAAAAGTTACCCACGATGGAGTTGTTCTATTACCTTGATCATTAGCAATAATTTCTACATTACCATTTTGATAAATACCAACACAAGAATAAGTTGTACCCAAATCAATACCAATAGCTACCTTAGACATTAAAATATATAGTTAGTCAAGTCTTTAAATTAATTTTAAAAAAATATAAGTTTTAAATTAATTATTATTTTATTTAGAGCGGTGCGCATTTTAAATGCAGAGTTATATTAATCTTTATAAATTTTAGGTTCATGATGTTTATTGGAAACTTTTATATATTCTTTATTCTTATAGCAATCTTTATTGTAAGCATAAATAAAATAATTTTTATAATGTTCTTCTTTAATCTTTTTAATTGAACTTTTCAAACTATGTTTTAATGATTTTAAGTTAGTTGTTTTATCAAGTTTCATATAATGTTTAACTTGACTAAACCATTGTTCAATTGAATTTAAACGTGGATGATATGGGCAAGTATATATTAGATAGTTTCCACTATTATTTATTATATTTTTAGTAGATTCTTTTTTATGAATTTGTCAATTATCTAAAACTATCAATTTATTTTTAACATTACTACAAATTGTACTAATAAAATCATTAAATCTATCCGAATTAACAGCTCCTTCATCATATAATTTATAACCAATACATTTTTTATTTGTTATTGCTACTACTAAAGAATATTTTTTAAATACTGAATTATCCTCAGTTTTAATTATACATCTTTTACCTAAATCATTTCTACAATAATTAACACTTAATGATGTGCTTACGGATGTCTCATCTATTGATATAATATCATCCAGACTAAATTTACTTATTTTTTTAAAGAATGTTTTTAATTCTTCTTTTTCATTTCTTGGTTGTCCTCTATAAGTTGATGGAAAATGTTCAAAAGTTGCTCTTTTTCTAGTTATATTATTATCTCTTAAAATTTTTGATAAATATTGTCTTGATATATCAATATCTTTAAATTTTTGTATGAATCTTAAATGTAAATCTTTCATACGAATATCATTATTATTTTTTATGATGTCTTTTATATATTTGATATGCTTTTTTCTTAATTTATATCAACCTTCTTCTCTATCTTTTCTAATAATATCACCAGTATTATTATATCGTTCTACCCAACGTTTTAAACTTCTTTCACTACATTCAAATATTTCACAGGTTTGAACATAGTTTTTAATTTTATTATAAAATTTAACTGCTTTTATTTTTAGATCAGAAGAATAATGTTTACCATTATATAATATTATAAAGAATAATTTTCAATTAATATTAAAATGATTATTTTAGGAGCCATTAATAAAATAACAAAAGAATATATTTATCCAAAAATAGCAAATAAAAATGATAAATATATTTGTCCTGAATGCAATAAAGATTTAATATTAAAACAAGGTAGTATTCGTATACATCATTTTGCACATGCTAAAGATAATCAAAAATGTAATTATTACGATAAACCTTCTGAATCACAAATACATAAAGATGCTAAAATGTTATTGAAAAAAATATTAGAACAAGAACATAATATTAAATTCATAAGAAAATGTAATAATAATTGTTGTATAAAAAAATATAAGATACCTCAAATTAGTGATACAACAGAAATAGTTATTGAGCATAAATTTAATTTCAATAATAGTATTAAAAGTGCAGATGTTGCATATATTGATAATAATGAAATAGTATGTTTGTTTGAAATATGTCATACTAACAAAACTAAAGAAAATGATAGACCAGAACCTTGGTTTGAAATAAATGCTACAGAATTAATTACTCAAATTAATGATTTTGATAATAATAAAATTAAAATTAATTGTATTAGAAAAAATATTAATTGTAAAAAATATGAAACACCAAAAGAGAATTATATTGATATATCAAAATTTAAAAAAATAAATTATTCATTACCATATAAAATATATTGTTCCGAGTGTGGTAGTGATAATTATGAGGCAATAAGTGATGGTCTACATTTTTATGATTTATGTAAAATATGTTTAGGTACTAGAAAAATAAAAACAATAATAAATATTCCTATACTATATAAAAAATATGGTAAAGAACGTTTATGGAAACAAAATTTAAATTGTACTATTTGTGGAAGAGGAAAATATAATCCTCTTTATTCTAAATATAAATTTTATGCAATCTGTAAAATTTGTTTTGATGAAAATGAAACTAAGTATAATATTATATTAAATAATAATGATCTATCAAAAAATAATTTATATAAATTTATAGATTAAAAATACTTAAAAAAATATATACTTTATAATATAGAAATGAATGAACCTAATTATAAAGAACTTTATGAAAAAATTGTTATTGAAAATCAAGAACTAAAAGAACACCTAAAAAAATATACGGCACCTAAAAGAAGTAAATCATATTACGAAAATAATAAAGATGAGATTAATGAGAAAAATAAAGAATATCATAAGAAAATATCATCTGAAAAAATAAAGGAATATAGTAAGAGAGCATATGAAAAAAGAAAATTAAAGTTATTAGAAGAAAAAAATAAATAAAAAATATATAGAATTTATATAATTTTACGTAAAATTATATAAAGAATAATTTCTAATATGTATTATTATATAATGGATGAAAATGATAATCCTAAAGAAAAACCACCTGAAAACATTCAAGTTTATAGGATGGTTAAATGTCCTCTTAAAGCAGTTCTAAAAAACTATGATAAATTACAACCTATTATAGAAGATGCTGTTAAAGATATTAATATGTTTGTTATCAATGGATATCAATTTATTAGACTTTATTTATTAGATAAATTTAAGAATAATCTAGAATTTCCTAATATTGATAAAAATTTTATTTTAGATGTATTAAAAACAGTTGGTTCTAGTAAAGATAACAGAGGTAAATCTAATAAAGATGATAATATTAAAAATAAATCAACTAAAGATGAAATGAAAACATTTTATAATGATGTTTATTCAAAATTAAATAATACAAAATTAATTTATTCAAATAAAACTCATATTTTAGAACAAACTGCAAAAGAAATGATTACTTGTTTAAAAACTAATATTTCAACACATTTTATTAAACATCTTTTCAAATATATTAATTGTTTGTTCAAAGAACCGCGGAACATTTTAATTAAACAAGAAAAGAATAAAGATAAAAGAAAAGAAATGTATAAAGAACTTAATGAAGATATACGAAATTTAAAATCAGATTTAATTAATGGTAAAATTGAAAAATCAAAAGAAGAATATCATGAATGGATAACTGAAAATAAAAAATATTTATTTCCTGATAAAATAACTAAAAGCATTGCATATGATGTAAAAGCTAAACCAACTAAATATATTAGTTATTCATTTTATATTAATTCTAAGATTGAACAACTTGGAAAACGACCATATCAAAGTATTCCTCAAAGAAATAATATTGTGCCAAAAAATATAGTATTAAATACTAGTGGTATGACTGGTTTAATATGTTCTAAATATGAAAAACTTTTTGATTATAATAAGAGTGAACTAATATTAAATTGTAAAAAATATCAAAAGCATATATGGAGTAAGATATTAAAGTTAGAAAAAAGAAGTATTTTTAATAATAATAAATATGTTTTCTATAATCAAATGTCTACAGATGGTTTTAGTTGTTCATTATTATTTATTCTTAAAGAATATAAAGATAAAGAATACGGTGATGTATTACCAAAACTTATAGAAGAAGATAATATTATTCCAAAAATAGAAAGTATTACTAAAGAAAAATGTGATGAATATTTAACTAATAAATATAAATTGGTAGGATTGGATCCGGGAAAAATTAGACCTTTATCTATTATTGATGAAAGTAATAATTTTTATAAATATTCAGCATCAAGAAGAAGATTTGAAACCTATACAAAACGAAGTAATGAAATTATTAATAATGAGAAAATTAAAAATAATATCATTGAAAAAGAAACTAAATTATCATTATATAATTCACGTTCATTAAAATTAGATAAATATAAAGAATTTATTGAAAATAAAAATAAATTAAATACAGAAGTTAGTAGTTTTTATAATAAAATGTTATTTAGAAAATTACAATTTAGAAGATTTGTAAGAACTAAACAATCAGAAGAAACCTTACTAAATGAAATTGAAAATAAATTTTTATCAAAAGAAGATAAATCAAATAATAAAAAATTATTAATATTACACGGCGATTATTCTAGAACATCACAAATGAAGGGATGTATGCCATCGCCTAACATTGGTTTTAAGAAACTATTATTAAAACGTTTTGAATTATTAGAAGTTAATGAATATAATACTAGTAAATTATATAATAAAACATTCAAAGAACTGACTAATGTATCAATAAGAAGAAACAAGCATAAAAAACATTTACATGAAATACTTACTCAAAAAGAGGAACCCAATAAACGTATTTTTGTAAATCGTGATAAAAACGCTTGTAAGAATATTCTTTATTTAGGAAAATATTATTTAACAAATCAATCACGACCAAATGAATTTATAGCCCCTTTGGGGCGTATACGCCTTGTAAAGGCTAAACCTGAAGAAAAAGTAAAGAAAGTTGTTAAAAAAGTTATTTCTAAGAAAAAAAAAGAAATTGTTGTTTAATAAGGTAGTAAATTAAATAACATCTGATAGGATTGTATATATCTACCAAAAATATATACAAGTAAGCCTATTATATAGAATTTAGTGTTCTTAAATGAACAAGCGAATGTTATTTTTTTATGTCTTAACTCGGCATTTAAAATGCGCACCGCTCTAAATAACCATTTCTTTAGTTTTATTTTTAGGTAAAATTTCGTTAATTAATGTAGCATCATCTTTAAAATTAATTACAACATCTTTATTATAATTTTTTTTATAAATTTCTTCTTCAATAGAATTTTCAATAAGAATTCGTATTACAGTAACTTTATTTTTTTGACCAACACGGCAAGCACGTCCAATTGCTTGACTTTCTATTGCAATACATTCTTCACTAGAAGCATTAATAGGTTCAATAAAAATAATATGTGTAGCTTCTGTTAAATTAGTTCCAGATGCTGAATTTTTAAGTGATAACATAATAACTTTATTTTCTTGACCTTCTGTATTTTTTCCTGCTTTAAATTTATTAATAGCATTATTTCTACACCAAACATTACCTTTTACGAAAGAATTTTCAATACCATTTTCAGATAGAGTTTTACCAATTAAATATAACATATCATCCCATTGCGAGAAGATAATAATACGTGAATTCGGTTGGGTAACTAGTGTTCTAATAACAGATATAGCTTTACCTAATTTAGAACCATATTTTGTAATTAATGGATTAGATTCTTCTGTTTTATTATCTTTTTTATTAACAACTAATAATTCTTTTCCAGTTAAATTAGCTTTACATATAGGACATACCTTTTTATTAGAAAGACATAATTTTAAACAATCATAGCAGAAAATATGACCACAACTAGTTAAAGTTGGATTTTCTATTGCATCCATACAAATGGAACAATTTTCATCTTCTTCAATAGGTTTGTCTTTCATTTTAGTAAGAATATTGTATAGATAATGTGATTCATTCATAGAAGATTCATAATTTTTTTTAAGCATAAAATATTCTGTTTTAGTTTTATCTAATAAACTTAATTTATTTTTATATGTTTCATAATTTTTATGATGATATTCTATTAATTTATCTTGCATTGTTGATAAATCTACTTCAATATCACCAAAGATTTTTTTTGTTGATTCAATAACCATTGGATGACAACATAGTTGTTGAAGATAATTACAATTTACTTTACCTTTTTTTGCTTCATATAATTGTTTTTCAAGTTCAGTAAATTTGACCCAAATTAATTTTTCTTCAAATCCTGGAATTTTGATTTCATTTTCAACATCTATTTTACGATGTCTAATACATATTTTAGAAAGAATATTATTCCAAAAATATTCTTTAGTCATAAAATTAAATAATTCATGATTTTGTATATTTCTTGTATTTGTAAAATCTTTCGAATAATCAAAATTGAGTTGTCTTTCTTTTTCATCAAATTGTAGCTTAATAAAATTTGCTGAATTTTTAACACCAACAAAATTTATAAATGGGGTGCCTGAAATATACCAAAAATAATTAGAATCCATGGAGCTTACCCAATCAGACATATATCGTGATAGAGAAGTATTACCTAACATTTCACCAAAAATTTCATGTCCTTCATCAAGAATAATTCTTTGAAAAAAGAAAAATTCAAAAATAGGTGTTTGAAGAGAAAGTAATTGAGCTTGATCATTTAATAATGATTCTAGCTTACTTTTTAGAAAAATACAACGATCTTGTGAAGAATAAGTACTTGGAGTAACATATTTATAATGTAAAGTTGGATAATATTTAAAATTCATTAAAAATTGGTGAGATGTTATAATTATATCTGCATTTTGAATATTAGATACCGTTAATTTTTCCATATCTTTTTTAGTTACAATTGAAAAAATATTAAAATCAGGATTACATCGTTTTATTTCTGTTTCCCATTGTTTAATTAAATGAGATGGACAAAGAACCAAAGTGGCTTTAGTAAAAAGTTTATTCATTTGGTAATTATTCGAAAACTTAACAGCAGGATGATTTTTAGGTGCTGGATTAGTAGCAATTAAAGCTATAGAAGTAATTGTTTTACCTAAACCCATTTCATCGGATAATACACCACCTTGAATATTAATATTTATATATTTATCTTGTATTACTTTTTCATTAGAAATTGGATCATATAAATATTCTTGATTACCCAAAATAATAGGGACTGTATATTTAATCGCAAAATTAATTTCTTTTTTTTCTATTTTTATCATTTTACCAAGTGAATGTTTTTGATATTCATATAATTTAATTTTAAAATTATTTGGAGGTTCAATAGGATTATCATATGGAATAAAACTTTTTAATGAAAAATCAGTTTTATTAAAATTTGGTAATTTATCATAAATTTCAGAAAAAAAACTATTAAAAGCAATAGATGTATTTAAATATTCATTAATTATTTCACTATTTAGATATATTTTTATAAGAATAGGAAAACTATATATAATTCCTCTAATTATACAAGGTTTAATCTCATACATAATTTTCCAAATGGGAGAATTATTTTTAATTTCTAAAAATAAATATAATTCATTATTTGTACGTGGTATGTAATAATTATAATGTAAATGTTCATTTTGTTTTACTTTATAAATAATTTTTTTTCTATCAGACGATTTAATTGAAATAATTTCAAAATCTGAAATAGGATGATTTTCTTCTAAATCTATATTAATTATTGTTTCATGAAATAAAGACATTATATATATAATATTTATAATAAAAAAATAAATTTATCAATTTTTTATAAATATTTAATAATCATCTCAATATAAATGATTATGTGTTTATTTTAGTATGTTGATAGTGTTTACTTATGGAGTGACTGGGCACCGACGCCATCGCACTCGATGATTCGATGAGCTGTTCCTTGGAGAAGCTCGCCAACATGAAAACGGGCACCTGTCATCATTGCTGCAAAGTGGATGACTGTCTCGAGGTGATGTGAAGTCACCACTGTAGGTGCTGCTAGACGCGACCGTCCGTTAGCAAGGGCCATGTATATTATGAGCTGATCGCATGTATGTTCACATGCACATGCACCACTTTCAACTAGTTCTTCAAGCTCTCTGATGATTGAAGACGCTTCTTTATCAAGCTTTTCTTCATCGAGAACTACTGTCGTGTTGAATAACCGGTTCACGCTTAACAAAACACCCGTATCCGTGCTTGCTACGAGCTGAACACTTAGCTGCGATTGAGTTCTTGGCTTTTTCTTGTTACTAACACCAGATGGTTTTTCCACCTCGAGAGAGATGTGAGCACCTTCAACGGCAGGTGATGCTTTAAGAAGCAGTTCTACGCACGTACCCATAAAAACAGCAGCGTTAGCGCCTTCTGTCGTTGATGATATAAAGACATGCACATTGATAAGTGTACCACGACACGTGAGGTTGATGGGGTTAATCGTACGATCGAGTAGACTAGCACGCACGCGTAGCTCACCCAAGTCAGGTACAAAGGCACGCTGCTTGAGCTGAAGTTCCAAGAACACTCCCATACGCTTGAGAAGTGGAGCAAGGACGAGCTGTGTATGAGCTACTGGTGGTGCGAAGTTTCCATCAGTGGCGCCGATAAGAACAAGCTCTGTAGAGCCATCCGTACAGAAGAGTAACGGTGGCAATACCGCTTGCAGTATCAGCGTTGTTGCTCCTGATGTAGTTGACTTTGCATACAGCTCTGTTGGAAACGGAACTGATTTATCTTCTACAGATAAAGTTTGAGCGACTACTTCTTGTGAACCCAGCACGTCACCAGATAGTGAACGACTGCTAAGGATGGCACAAAGACGGGCACCTACGAGATGCTGGTTTGCGAGACCAGGCTTGGAACGACCAGCTCGAATGGAGTGAATGCGTACTGGTAAGTTGGATAGAAAAGATAAGGATAAGACGCTACGAAGAACTTGACCACCACCTTCGAGTGTCGCACCATCGATTGTGATCTCAGAAAGCAATGATGCCATTTTTACTAGTTGTTGTTGTTGTTATTAAACGTAAAATTTTCAATTTTTTAATTTTATTAGAAGAAAAGTAATAATTCACTTTATATAATTTGTAATAAAAAAATATTAATTTTATAAAATTTTAGATTATTAATCAGATGAATATTCCAATATCCATTGTTTTACTATATCTATAAATGTATTACAAATGGTTCTTTTATTTATTTCAGTTGTATATGCTGTAATTATTTCAGGTAGATTTAACAGACTCATTGGTGTTTGTGTTGAAGTTATAAATATCATCACTGCATTTTTTGCTATTTCTGCTTCATTTGTTTTATTTTTCCATGTTACCATCAAGTCTGTTAGTTTACTAACTACTATTTCTGCATTTTTATTTGTTTTATCCATAGCAGCTATCATTACTGCAATTGTTATAGTTTTCTCAACCATATTTATTATGGTTAATTCTGCAGCTTCTATCGATGTCAAAAATGCCCTGTTAATTACTACATACGATATTTCAAACATCATTATTTTATGTAATATCGTATATTTATTTTCTAATTGATCAGTAGCCGCAAGTTCCGCTTTCATTTTATCTATTGCTAGTGTTATCTGCGTAATATTTTGTATAGCAAAATCAATCTGATTAGAACGTGTTTCTATCAAGGTCATTTGTGTTTTTATTTCTAATATTGCATCTTTTATAAATATAGCATCTTGATTAATAGTTTTTTCTATAGTTTCTTGTTTAATAGCTTCTGATATTGTATGCTGATTAATAGCTTCTGATATTGTATGCTGATTAATAGCTTCTGATATTGTATGCTGATTAATAGCTTTATCTATAGCTTCATGTTTAATTACTTTTTCTATAGTTTCTTCTATAAATATTGCATCTTGATTCATTACTTCTTGTGAATTATTATCTCCATGCGCCCAATTTAACAACTCGTTAAATAAATCTGTTTCATCAATAACAGTAATATATGACATCATTTAATAATATTACATTTATAACAAAAAAATATATTTTCAATTTTTTATAAACTACTTAAATCAGCAATCCATAAATCTTTATTACTTTTATTTTTTAGGTCTTTAATTTCTTTTTTTATTTTAACACTATCATTAATATATTTTTCTAAATTTAATTTATTTATTTTTCTAAATGGTATATTTAAAAGATAATCATAACTATTATCTTTTTGTTTTAATCCATTCTCTTTAAAATATTTAATTAATTCGTCTTCTTCTTTATTAAATATTGTTCCTTTATCATTTATAACTAGTTCTAAAAATTTAATTTGATTAAGTATAATTTCTAAATTTTTTTCAAATTGATTTATTAATGATAATCTTCTTTTTTCATACCATTGTAATCTAAATTCATAAAATTCATTAATTATTTCACTAACATTAGAATATGTTTTAATACTACCTTTAGAATCATATAAAGTTAAATTTGATACTTTAATTGTTTTATATAATTTAAGCATTTTATATAATTGATTTAATCCATTTTCATCTACTATTTCTAATAATTTTTTAACAGTTTCTAATTTGTCAGTTTCTACTTTTAAAATAAATTTTACCTCTGTATCTGAACTTAAATTTTGATAGTTTTTAAATAGCGAATCTTTTGATTCAACTAATTCTTCTAAAAATTCTTTATAATCCGAAGTCCACAATTTAACAGGTAATTCTGTTATTTCTATATTTTTACCATCATATAATAATATACCTTCTGAAATAAATGTATTATCATCATAATTAAATATTCTTCCTTTAAAATTATTATAATATGGTATTAATTTTAATTGTTGATGCTTTCCATTGAGTTTTCCAATAAGATATTCTAAAATATTTTTAATATTATAATTAGGTATAGAAGTCGAAAATCCTGTTCCTATACCTTCTGCTCCATTTATCAAACATAATGGAACTATAGGTAAATAAAATTTAGGTTCTATTGGAATTCCATCATCATCTAAATGTTCTAAAATAGTATTATCTTCTTTTTTAATAATTTTAAAAATAAATTCAGTTAATTTTGTAAAAATATAACGTGCTGATGAATGGTCTTTACCACCTATTAAACGAGTGCCAAGTTGACCTATTGGTTCTAATAAATTAATATTATTTGAACCTACAAAATTTTGAGCTAAATTTATAATTGTGCTAACTAACGATTGTTCACCGTGATGATATGCTGTTATTTCTGCAACAGCTCCTGCTAATTGTGCAATTTTCATTTCATTTATTAAGTTTCTTTTAAAACAAGCATAAATAACTTTTCTTTGTGATGGTTTAAAACCATCAATTATTGAAGGTATACTTCTTATATTATCATAATTACTAAAATGAATTAATTCTTGATGAATAAATTGTTTTATTGTAATGGTAGTAGGTGGTTCTAATTGTAAAATATTTTTTGCATCATAATTCATTAACCATTCTTTTCTTTGATTAACTTTTTCTTTTTCAAATGCTAATAAAATATCTGGATTTCCCCCTTTTTTTTGAGTATCAAGAATATCAATTGTATTTGTAGTTAAATTAATAAAATATTCTTGTGCTTCTTTAGCAGTTGATGTACCTAAACCTTTATAATATTTAATTGACCATTTATTTGTATCATTGTTATCTTTCCATGTTGTATATGTTCTTAAATTAGCAAAACTCAATACCTCTGTTTTGTAAGTTGCTTTAACAACAGGTGTTACTAATATTTTTAAAAATCCTTTTTCTTCTATTAAATGTGGATAAAAATAATCCAAAAAATTAATAAATAAACCTTTGATATGAGAACCATCTTCATCTGCATCCATCATTAATAATATAGAACCATATCTTAATTCTTCTCTTTTAACACCAGATTTTAATCCAAGTATTTTTTTAACATCGGTAATTTCTTGATTATTTGCTATTTGACTGGTTGAAGCTTCACGAACATTTAATAATTTACCTCTTAATGGAAAGACACCAAAATAATTTCGTCCATCTTTAACTGCAGAAATACCAGAAATAGCAGTTGCTTTTGCCGAGTCTCCTTCTGTTAAAATTAAGGTACATTCTATTGAACGTTTTGAACCTGCATAATTGGCATCTTCTAGTTTAGTAACACCTTTTATTTTAGTTTTTTTAGAACCTTCTAATTTTGATAATATTTTTTGACTTGATAATGATACAACTTGTTTAAGATTATTTATAATATCGGATTGTTTTAATAAATCCCAAAATTTATTATTTATTTCACATTCTATTCCAAATTTAGTTGAAGGAGTCATTAACTCTTCTTTTGTTTGACTTGAAAAAGATGGATTAATTATTGATGTTTTAAGAGCTATATTTAAATAATCTTTTATTAATTTTTTAGTTAATTCTGGAGATACCATTTTTTGTAATTTAGGAAAGATAACATCAATAAAATATTCTAAATGTTTACCTCCTCTACTTGTATAAATACCATTAACAAAAGATATGTGTGTATATGTATCATAATTATTATTATTAAATCTAATTGCAAATTCCCACGATCTATTAAAATTATTTTTTCCACAATTACCTATAATCCAATCTGATTGATAATAATTTAAATAATTTTCCCAAGATGATTTATCAATTGTTTCATTATTTAATTTAATTTCAACAGATGGAGTAACAAGTCCAACTAAATCAATAACCCGTTTTTCTAATAAACTTTTCATTTCATTAAAATTATCTATTTTCCCAAATTTTTTAAAGTCAGGATAAACAGTAATTTTAACACCACCTTCTCCTGATACTATTTTATTAATTTCTGGTTTATTTATTTTTGATAAATTATCTTCAATAACTTGTCTATAATAAAGTTTTCTTTTTTTATCCCAAACTTCAATAATAAATTTTTTTGAGAATATAGCAGTTAATTTTGACCCTAAACCATGTGTTCCCCCTGTTATTCTTTCTTCAGACTCATTATAATTTGTTGAAGTCATCAAGTTAGCAAAAATTAGTTCAGGAATATAAATTTTATGTTCTGGATGTTTTTCTACATCTATACCAATACCATTATTATAACAAATAAAATGGTCATCAAATATTTCAACTTGTATTTTATTTAATGTATTATCACGAATATTTTGGTCATAAGCATTAACAATTATTTCATCAAAAATTTTATATAAACCAGGAGACCAAGAAATATTTTCTAAAACAATTTTATTATTTTTAAAAATAAATTGTCTATCAGAATGAAAATCTATATCGCCTATATACATACCCGGTTTTAATAGAACATGTTCTATTGGAGATAATTTTTTATATTTTTTTGATAATTCACTATCTGTCATAACTAAATTTAGATTTTTTTAAAAATTGACAAATTTTATTTAAAGATTATAAAATATTATGTTTAATGGATATTACTAATATAGCTCGTACTAATTATATAGAAAAATTAAATAAAATTATTGATAAAAAAAATAGCAAATTAATAGAACAATCAATTTATGAATTTACTATTGATTATGCAACTGTTAACGATACTCCATCTTTAATTGAGCAAATTTATGAATCAAAAACTGAAGAAATTATTAATCTTTTAAATAATAAAGAATTTTATCTTTTTAAAGCTATTAAAGAAAATGTTATTGATGTTTCTAAAATTGGTTTTATGAAACCAACTGAATTAAATCCTGATAAATATAATAAAATTATTAAGAAAAGAATGAAAGAAGAAGATAAAATTAATAATCAAGCTGCATCAACTGTTTATACTTGTAAAAAATGTAAGAAAAATAAATGTCAAGTTACACAAAGACAAACTCGTTCAGCAGATGAACCAGCGACAACATTTGTAACTTGTATAGAATGTGGATATCAATTCTCATTTAATTAATATAATTTTTTATGTTCCATCATTAATAGTTATATAACCACATACATTACATTCCATATAAATAGTTGCTGGTTCATCAGCAGCCCGTGTTTGTCTTTCTGTAATAGTAATTTTTCTTTCACCACATTTAGGACATTTATAACCACTTGAAGTAGGTAGATTTTTTTTTTTAAAATCTTCTATTTCTTTTTTTTTAATAATTTTTTCATATTTATCAGGATTTAATTCATCAGGTCTCATATAAGCAATTTTAGTGGGATCTATTTTTTCTAATTCAAGAGCATTGATTAAAAATTTCGATTTATTATTTACTAATAAATTATAAATTTCATTAAATTTATCAGAATAAATAGACTCTAATAAAAAAATCATTTCTGTTTCTTCAGTATAAGCTACTGCAAATAAATAAATTGATTGTTCTATTTTTTGAGCAATTTTTGTTTTTAATAATTCACTTAATTTTTTAATATTATTTTCTCTATCCATTAATTTAATTTATAAATAAATTATCTAAATCTATTTGTTTATCAATTAAATTTTCTGAATTTTCAAAATTTATAGTTTCTTCTTTCTCAGATTCATTTATTAGTTCAATATTTTTATAATATGCTTCAATAATCCATTTTTGAAGTGGTTTAATAAATCCATTAGAATTAATAGTAACAAATTTATCTATTCCTATATTTGTAAAATTAATTTCTTGAGTTAAATCATAAATAGACATTATTTCTTCACCTTTAAATGTATCATTATAACCATTATTTAAATTTACTTGTTGTACATCATTATATTTATCTTTATTAATTAGTCGAGGATGAAAAAGCTTATGAGATAAAGGTAAGCAACCTGTATTTAAATCTATTATTAATTTTTTATTAGAATTATTATAAAGATTATACCAAAAAGGAACATGTAATGAATATTTTATTAAATCTTTAATTTCAGTTTCATTTAACCAAGTACCAAATCCACGCATACGATTTTTATTAATAATTTCCATAGGATCATTTGTACCAGAAACATATTTATAATCAATATTCATATAAGTTAAATGTGCCGATATACAAGATGGTGTCATATAGACGTTATTACCATCATAAAAAGCACGCACACAGGGTAGATGAAATTGACTTACTATTCCCATTTGACAAACACCATAAATCTTAAAAATTTCAAGAGGATGATTTAAATGTGTACTAGTAATTCTATATTTATAATTAATTTTTATACTATTTAAAATTTCTGTATTTTCTTTAATCATATTAATATGAATTTTAATTTCAAAATCATCTACTTCTTTGAAATAATCAGGATAATTTTTCTTTAAATTTTCTTTTTCTTCTTCATTAAAATCTTTTAATTCTGTTTCTATATATTTTTTATAATCATCTTTAATAAATGGTTTAAATAATAATATAATTTCATTATCCTCTATATTTTTATAAATATGTTCAAAAGTAATATTTTTATTAACAATATTATTTTTAATCCAATTATTATTAACAAAATAATGCAATTGAAAAAGTCTATTTAATTTAATATGATTTGGTTCAGCGTATGGAGTATAAATATTACAAATATTAACTACTATTTGATTAAAAAAGTTTTTTATTGATTCCATATATTCAAATATATTGTCTTGTTTTACCATAATATCAATATCAGAAGTAGCATAATATTCATTAATATAACGTATAAATCTTTTATCTTTTGTGTCTTCATTGAACATATTTTCAAGTGGGTGTTGTTTTTGTAGACAAGCAGTCATAATTGAACCACTAATTGATATTTTCCATTTTTCCCATTCAATATTATTAAATAGATTTACTTCTGAACTATTTGAAACAAATAAATTTAAACGGTGTTTAAATTCATCTAAATTACATATTCCGTAATTATATAATTCTTTATAATTTTTAATACCTCCTATATTTTTTTCAGGTATTAGTATATCATCTGAAACCATAATTGGCATATAAGGATTTATTTTTGGAAATTTAATATCAAAAGGAAAAACAGGTAGTTTAGATGCAGTATTAATATCAAAAATAAATTCATCTTTGATATTTATATTACGTTTTTTAATTGATTCATCAAAATAAAATCTTAACCAAGCATAACCCATCAAATATCTAAATAATGGTGCTTTGGATAATAATTCATCTCTCATTAAATCTAATACTTTTTCATTATTTACAACAAGATGACATAATTTTTTTGATACCATTAAATTTGCAAATAAATAATATCTATTTGTATTATCTAAAGTTTCTAGCATTTTAAAAATGTCTTCTTTTGAATAATTACAGGAAGGTGATATATTATAAAACCTGTAACCATTTTTTTCATTATTATTTGATGCATCTACATATTTTTTTGGTTTATGAATCATATTTAAATAATCTTCATTGTCTTCTTTATTTTTATCTTTGTTTTTTAAAATTCTTTTTTTAAAAAATCGACGGTCTTTAAATGGTTCAGTTAAATTTGATAAACAATTATATGGCATTTCCCAGTAATTACTTTCTTCCAGATTTTTAATTTTAATTTCTAAATGTAAATTATTTTTTACATTTTTAAAATTATCACCAAAATAAACTGAAAGTAATATTGAATTATATAGTTTATCTAAAGTATATCTATCAAAATCACCAAAATTATTAATAATATTTTTGAATGAAATATTTAAAATTGGTATTACCATATTATCTTTTTTAAAAGTAAAACCAAAATTATTAAACATTTCACATTGTTCTTTTGAAAAAATACAAACTCTATCAAATATTTTTTTATTTTTTATAATATTAATTGAAACTTTCCATAAAATTAATTTATTTTTTAATTGTTCAAAATCATTATTATCTATTTCTTTTTCATATAATTTAATAGGAAGTTGTTCATCATTCTTTTTTACTAAAAAATATGCTTCTTGAAAATATTTAAAAACAGTATTCTGTGAAAGTTTAATAGTTGTTTCATCAATATTAAATGTTTTATTAATTAATAATATCGGATTAGTTATTAGTTGTTCCATTATTTATTTATTAATTTAATAAATAAATAAAAAAACAATTTTTTTTGTTTTTAAATTAATAAATTATTTTTTCTAATTTTTCTTTATTATATTTAATATAATCTTTAGTAATCATATCATTAATAACAATATCTAAAAAGTCTATATTAAATTCAAATAAATCCATAGATTTTTTAATTTTAGACATTAGTTCTATTTTTTCTAATGATTCTTTTTTAAGAAAATGATTAATCCATGTTGATAATACTTCTTCGCGAGATAATATTAATTCTTTTTCTCTACGAATATTCCAAATATCTGCATAACCGGATGAAGTAAAAAAGAGATCAATATAATTTGTTGTAATTTTACTAATATCTGAATTTATTTTAATATTAGAATCTTCTAATATAATAATTCCACCTAACAATAAAGATGAAACTATAGATTTTTTAAAATGTTCATTATAACCAGAAAATATCTGAAAATTAATTAAATCATTTTTTGAAATTTTATTTACTTTATAAATATGTTCTAAAATTATAAATTGAATTGGTAACATTTTAAATTCGATTCCATTAAAATCAAATATTACTTCTCCAAAATGAGGATACCAATTTAATTTTCTTTTATTTTCATATCTTAATTTATAAAATTCACTATAAATATACATCATATTTAATAGAATATAAGCATTCATATATTTTTTTAAAAAATCATTAGGAATAATCCCTTCTGAATAATTTGCATCCCAGTTATTATATGATGAAGTTATAACATTTATTACATTAACAATATCATAATTATAACCAATTAAATCTTGAAATGGTTTATTTTCTTTTTTAATATTATCAGATAATTTAATAAAATTTTCTTTATCATATATTGTAGATTCAATATCAGTTAAAATTTTATTTGTTTTGTATAATAGTTTATCACCAAATATGTATTGTAAAACATCATAATATTTTCTTTCTATTAAAATATTTGGTTTATAAAGAAGTCTATTGACTAACATACGATTATATTTTTCAATAAAAATATCTTTATTTTTTATATTAGAACAAAAATATAAAATGTTATATAAATTATTTATTTTTTCAGTTATAATATTTATATTAATTGTTTCTAATAGTAGATTTTGTGAATTTTCATATGAAAATATTTCAGAAATTTGTATATTAATTATATCACGTGAATGTCCACTAGGTAAAACTAATTCATGTATAGTTTGAAAACATTTTATAAGATTTTTTAAGTCAATCTGTTTATCTTCTTGTATTCTTATAACAAAAATATTTAATTGATTTGTAAATTGATGAATTAAAGTATTATCGTATTTAAATATAGTTTTAAAAATATTTTTATTATATTCAATTAAATAATATAACTCTATGAATGAACAAAAATTCATTATTTTAATAAATGAGTACCAAATAATATTAATAATACTATTGGTAATAATACTAATATCATTACCAATATATGAATAAAAAGTTTCTACTTTTTGATAAAGAGATAAATTTTCTTTAAAATTAATAATTTGTTGATAGTTTTCATTTGATATAGGATAAGTTTTATTAATATTTTTATCCATAATTGTTTTTATAGAAGAAGAAATAATAAAAAGAAACCATTGATAACTTTTTGTATCAGGATTAACTATTGAAATTTTTTTCATTACTGTAGTTAATTTTTTAATACTATTAATATTATTTTTGTCAAGAGTTGAAAGTTCATATGTTAAAAATGTTAATAATGATGGATCGGTAATAATTTTATGATATAATTGAGATAATCCATATGACATAATTTTTTCATTATCTGAAATGAAAAAAGAACAAATATTAATTTTATCAAAATAATTTTTAATTAAAGTATTTAAACCAGAATCAATTTCAAAATTACCTTTTTTTATACTATTACGAATTGCTATTTTTTTTTCTTTTAAATAATTATCCAAGTGTCTTAAAATTATTTCAAAAATATCAATATCTTTTCTAAATCTAATAATTTGTATAATTAAATCATTATGAAATACACGTTGATTAGAATTCAAAAAAAGATTTTCAAAATAATTATCAAGCTTTGATATTAATTCATCATTTGATAAATTACTTATATCATTCTGAATAATTGCAAATTTATCTTCCATTTCTTATATTATTTGAAATATATTTATATAGTACATTAATCAATTTTTTTAATAAACAAAAGGATTGTATCTTGGAACATCAAAATTATATAAATTTACTTCAAATTCTCCTTTAGATTTATCTAACCAATCTAATTCTATTTTATCTTTATCAAATAGTTCTTTATCACCTTTAACTTTAATAGGCATTTTATTTGGAAAACCATATCTATCCATTCCTGTTACATAATATTCCCATTGATTTGAACCCATATATTTTTGTCTTCCAAATAATTGTAAAATTTTTTCATCTTCTCTTCTTACTAAAACACCAACTGATTGATAATTATCAGGTACTCCTCGTGTTGGAATATTAATAATATTTTTTACTTCTCTATCCGGATATATATGTTCTGGTTCTCTTCTTTCAGGTGGTACGAAATCATCATTTACTACTTCTCTATCTCTTTTTTCTAAAATAATTCTTTTTTCAACAAAAGGAATAACTACAGGTCTATTAATTATTTCTTTAATTTTTTCAGATTCACTTGTTAAAGGATTATTTAAATCTAATTTAAATTTTTTTTGATTTAAACTATAAATATAATATAAAGTTATTGTAGTAAATACAATAAATAAAACAATATAATGTTCTTTTGGTAAACAAATGGTATCACTCATAATATAAATATATTAGAAAATAGTCTTCGAAATATTTAATTTTTTTAATAAACTACTAAATAAAGTATTATTTCGCTATCTCCAATATTTATATTTTTTTGATAAATAAATTTTGATTTTTTTAAAATATATAAAGATAAACCTAGATGAATATCTAAAAAAATATCATTTTCAAAAAATAATCTGGAATTTATCAAGTGTGATTTTATATAATAATGTATTAATGAATTAGTAGAAGGTTCTAACATTAAACCATAGTTTAAAATTTGTCTAGATTCAGTTGTATTATTATAACTAATAGCTGGATAACACCAAGCCCATATCCATAATTTTGATTTTAAATCAAATAGACCAAGATATGAAAATTTACCAGTATATACTTCTTCACCATTTTTTTTAAATATTATTTTTTTATCTTCAGAATCTGTTATCAATTTAATATCTTTAATATTAATATACTCTTTATATTTTGATTTTGATTTATCTAAAATATCTAATTTATCTTTAATGAAAGATTTTATATCATTATTATCATTATTATCCATATAATATAATATATAAGATTAAAAATATAATAAAGACTTATTTTAATTGTTAATAATGTATTTATTTCTATTATCAATTGTATTCATTAATATTTTTTTTATGAGTAAAGTGTTTGTTTTTCTTTTAGAAGTTTTATTAACGTCTATTGTGCTGCCTTTAATGAATTATAATAATCAATTACACCAAAATAAATATCGTTTAAAATTACATAAATTTATTATTAATGATGATGAAAATAATATTAATTTAGATTATGATTTAAGTGATGATGAAAATAATTTTGATTTAAATGATGAATTATTAAATTATGATTCAGATGATATAAAATTAAATGATTTTACTTTTATAGATGATAAATTAGATTAAGTATTTTACATAATATTTTATAATGAAATTTTATTTAGAAAAATAAAATCACTTTATAATAGATGAATAGTAAAAAACCATATTGTATAAATTGTAATAAATGTGGTCATAATTCAAAAGAATGTACAGAACCTATATATTCTTATGGAATAATTTGCATAAAAATAGATGATATCATTATTCCTTCTCCTATTCTTATTGAAAATTATTTAATTAATAAAATTATTGATATTGATGAATTTAATTTATTAAATTTATCAAATTTAAGTAAAATAGATCATTATAAAGATAAAATAAAATTTTTAGTTATTCAAAGAAAACATAGTTTTTCATATGTTGAATTTATTAGAGGAAGATATGATGAAAATGATTTTAAATCATTTCAATATTTATTAAATTTAATGACTAAAACAGAAATAGAACAAATTATTACAAATGAATTTAAAATATTATGGAATGAATTATGGCAAAAAACTTCTAAACATATAGCTTTTCAAAAAGAATTTGAAACATCTCAAAAAAAATTTAATCATATAAAAAAAAATTTTAATTTATTAGAAATTATAAATTTTAAAAATTTATATGATTCAACTGAATGGGGTTTTCCTAAAGGAAGACGTGATAAAAATGAAAAAAATTTAGATTGTGCAATTAGGGAATTTAAAGAAGAAACAGGAATAGAATCAGATAATTATGTAATTTTAAATAGATTAAATACTATTGAAGAAACTGTTATTGGATTAGAAAATTATGTTTTCAAATTAGTTTATTATATAGGATTATCATTTAATGAAAATAAATTAGAAATGATAACAGATCATCAAAAATATGAAACAAGTGATATAAAATGGATGACTTATGAAGATATTATTCCTAAAATTAGAGAATATTATCTAGAAAAAATTAAAATAATACATAAAATTTTTTTTATGATAATTAATATAATAGAAAATATATATCATAATAATCAAATATTAGGTATCACATAAATTGATTAGTTGTTTTAGAAATATTGCTTTCCATTAGTAATATATAAATTTAATGTAGGTATTATATTAGTATTTAACATATTTAGACATGCAATTTGTCCTTCATTTTTATTAACTTCATTAGTTAATAATTCTGCACACTTATTAAGTAATTTTAAAACTATTTTATAAAACACCTTTTCATTTTCAAATGTTCCCTTCCAAAAAGATGGTAAACCATCATTAGTTTGTGTGTTTTCCCATATTTTATAGATAGTAGTTTTTCCTTGATTAGGAATGCTTAGTTGTATATTTTTAAATGTAAAACTAACCATTAACATAATACTAGTTTGACCATCTACTATAGTTGCAGAATTTGAGTTATAACTAAAACTATCTAGTATCACCACCTGGCCATCCTTTTGTATTACTTGGCTATCCTTTTGTATTACTTTTACCTCATTTATTGGATCAGGTAATTCTTCACATTTGAGATTAAAATACTTAGCTTTATATTTTAAATATTTTTCCTTATACATTAATGTATATAAGAAATTATATATAAAAAAGTTGATTTTTTTTATTTTAAAAACATAGTTTATATATAATTAATGGCAATTAATTATGATTTAATCTTAAAATATTTAGTTAAAGAAGAAAAAGAAAAAGAATTATCTTTTACAAATCAAAAAAATTTTATGACATATAGTGATAAGTTTCCTAATGAATTTAAAAATATTTTAGGAGATAAATTTTATAGAATGGGTGTTACACAAAATAACGAACAAAAAAATATTTCTTTTTATACAAGTTTAATTACATTATTAGATGATAATATTATGTTAATTACAGAAAAAGAAGAAATACATAAAGTAAACCAATTTTTATTAGATATTAATAATAAAGTTTGTGAATTACCTGAATATTTAAAAGAGATATCAAAAGGTGCAATTAAAAAATATTTAAAAGAGAGAGAATCAAATATTTGGATTTATGAATTAATAGCAAATTATTTAAAATTAAATTTTATTATTTTTGATTTTAAAACATTAGAAATTTTAACTATATATTGCGGTGATATAATGGACCCTTGGAAAACTTGTTTATTTTTAGCAACAAATGAAAATTCTTGGGAACCAATAAGAAATAATGAAAAGAAATTTTTTAGTTATAATGATAATGTTTTAAAAAAAATATTATCTCAAAATTCAATTGATATAAAGTATTTTAATAATAAAATAATTAAAAAAGATTTTGCAATTTTTGATAATTTAGAAGAATTAATTGACGATTTAACAAAGTCGGAACATTCAGAAAATTTAGAAGATATTGAAGATAAAGAAGCGATATTTATCAAAACAGAAATTAAAATATCTGAAGCAAAATTAAATAAAATGACAAAAACAGAATTAATTAATCATTTAAAATCATTAAATATAAAAACATTGTCAAAAGCTACTAAAAAAGATTTAATTGAATTAATTCTAAAATCTTAATAACTTAATTATTTAGAAAAAAAATATATAATACAAATAACATTTCTATCTGATGAACAATTAAAACTATAATATATAAAATAATTATTTTATATATTATAATAATATGCATTTAGGACCAAGTATTTGGGGACCTCATTTATGGAAAACATTACATATGATTTCAATTAGTTATCCAAACGAACCAAATGAAGAACAAAAAAAAAATTATAGAACATTCTTTGAAAATTTTTATCAAGTTATACCTTGTTCTATTTGTTCAAATAATTATATAAATAATTTAAAAGAATTACCAATTACTAATGATACGATGAAAAATCAAGAAAATTTAGTTAAATGGGTTATTGATATTCATAATATAGTTAATAAAGAACTAGGAAAACCTATTATAGAACATGATGATGCGTTATTATTAATATTTAATAATTTTGACAATTCACATAAACATTTAACACAAAATAAAGAAAATAAAGAAAAAGAAAATAAAGAAAAAGAAAATAAAGAAAAAGAAAATAAAGAAAAAGAAAATAAAGAAAAAGAAAATAAAGAAAAAGAAAATAAAGAAAATAAAGAAAATAAAGAAAAAGAAGATAAAGAAAATAAATCTTTAAAAACATCATATACTTTATGGTCATTACTTATAATATTTTTTATTCTTATTAGTATTGCAATTGTATATAAAAAAAATTAATTTATTATTTTAATAATATCTATATCTTTCATATTCTCTTTCTCTTTCTCTTTCACTTTCACGTTCATCATATCTAGAGTTTCTACTTATTTGATACTGAAAATATTCAATTTTTTCTTTATAATATTCTTTATCGCGAGTTGCTTTATCTGTTACATTTTTTAATTCACTTTTTAGTTTCATAATTTCAATTTGATATTCAGAATACAAATTATTAAATTGTTTTTCAAACTGAATTTTTTCATTTTGAAATTCAGAATACAAATTATTAAATTGTCTTTCAAACTGATTTTTTTCAGCAGTAATTTTAGCTAAATCTTTCCAATAATCTTCAAGAGGATAAGAAAATCGATGTTGAATTTCTGAAGTAGATGAATTAGTATTTAATTGTTGAATTTCTGAAGTAGATGAATTAGTATTTAACTGTTGAGTTTCTGAAGTAGATGAATTAGTATTTAACTGTTGAGTTTCTGAAGTAGATAAAGGATTAATACATTCTTGACATTCACTAAATGTAGGAATTTGAATAGGTTGTGGTTTATATTCTTGTATAGAATTTAATACAGAAGATGATAGTGCTGGTGACATAGTGGATAATGGCGTAGTTGGTGTTGTATATTTAGTATCGTCAAAAATATGAAGATACTTACAATCTTCACCAAATTGACATTTTCCTATAACTAGATGTAGTCTACAATACGATAATTTATTAAATTTTCTAACATTAATATGAGTGTTTCCACAATATTGTTGACCTTTACAATATTGTGGATCCATATTATAAAAAGTATTTTTATATTCAATGCTTTTATGATAATGATATATTTGATAATATATGGAACGAGCACATACTCTTGTATATTTATACATTATATCGTTTCCTTTTCTATCTTTTTCTCCTATTGTAAAAATTAGGTTTGGAATATATTTATATTCTAATTCTACAAATGATCTTGCCTTTTTGACTTCTTCTAATGTTATCGAGTCCATGTAATTTATATAATATGTAACTATATCAATAAATTAAATAATTGTCAATTTTTATACTTTTCTTTTTTTATTTTGACGATGATAACAATCTAAATATACACTATTATTAGTTTGTCTTTTAGATCTATCTTTAGCAATTTTATTTATAGTATCTGTTTTAGCTTTTATAATATTAACCATTGCTAAATTCCATATATTTTTAATTTCTTTTATAACATCATTCAAATAAGATATATATTGACAATTATCCTTATTATTTGTTATAATAGCATTATTTTTAGTATTATCATTTAAAATTTTATTACGAATATTATAAATTTTTTCCCAAGAGTCGTTTATAGTTTTTTGAAAAACATATTTAAATTTACTCTGATTATTCTTAACATTATCTAGTATTTTATTTATTAAAATGTTATAATCATTTACATTCATTGTTTTTATATTAGCAATTAAATATATAGATTCATTTACACTATTATTTATCTGATCTTGAACCTCAATCAAATTCTTCTGAATATGTTCTAAAGCTTGAATACGAGCAGTTAAAATTTTACTTATACCAAGAGCTTTATTCAGAATAATATTAATTTCAGTTTGAATAATAATTAGATAATTTTGACTATAAATTTCAGAATAAAGATGAGTATTTTGAATTTTAGTTAGAACGTGAACTGATATAGCTTCTTTTGTAATTTTTATTAATTTATTTTTAACATTATCAATAATAATATCTAAAATATACTTAAAAATATACCAAGCTTTAATTTCATTAACTAAAATAAAATGTATATTATTATTTTCCTTAATAATTTTTTCCAAAGTATTTTTTAGTTTATAAATTTGTTGATTTAAATCCATTATAGATAAATATTAAAGTATATTTGTTTAATAGATAAAATAAAGTTTTAAATTTTCAATTTTTTATAATTATTCTTAAGTATAAATTATTAAACAAAAGATTATTAAAATAATTTTTAGTTTATGTTATACTCATTTCATCACAAAGGAGATATGATGCTTCTAGAGACTATCGTTCTGATCCTTGGCCTTAGCCGCGGTCTCGAGACGATGATACTCCTCGTTATATGCATCCTTGAATGCATTCATGAGACGAAGATAATTCTCCATGTATGCCTCTGCGAATACGTATCGCATATCCTCCGTCATCATTGGATTGATGGCAGCGCAGTGACGATAGTCTGGCTGAAAGAGTCGAAGATTGTTCTCGGCAAGAGGCTTGTTCTGCGGAGGCTTGTTCTGCAGAGGCTTGTTCTGCGGAGGCTTGTTCTGCTGAGGCTTGTTCTCGCGCATTGCACTCATCGTTTTGTCAGCTTTAAATAACTGTCATTTATGAAATCAGTAAAAACTTAAAATTTCAATTTTTTAAATAAATATTTTTAGATACAAAATATTGATTCCATTTATATTGGATATCATTCATAGCCTCTTCTCTAGCCTTATTAACTTTAAACATAGATTGTATCTTAATATTTTCAATTTTACTTAAAAATAAAACCATTGCATTTTTAATTTTATCGAGAGATTTATTGTTATTATATTTAATTAAAATATCATAATTTTCAATTTCAGTCAAATTAAAATCTTTACTTAGATTTTTATCTATGTTTTTAATTTGATAACCTAATAAATTCTTAATAGTTTTATTTAGATATTTAACCTTATTTATATAAGTAGTTAGATGCTTACTCATAATATTCTGAATATTATCATTAGCTTGATTCCAAGCATTTAAAATATTAATTCTAGCTTGCTCTTTTGCATTTAGAACATTAGGCATAAAATGAGCTTGATTCCAAACATTAAAAACATTAAGCTGTTGTTTACTAGTATAATCTTGATTAATCATAACTATAGCTATAGCCTCGGTAATAGTCTGGGAAACCATATTAAAAGCTTGAATCTCGGCATTTTGAATTTTTATTAAAGCTAAATTTTGTTCTTTTTGAAAAATAGATATAAACTTTAACTCTGCTTTCTTAATCTTAATTTTATATAGATATATATTTTGAATTTTATCATCTTTTTCTAAGAAAGCATCCAAATAACACATATATACAATATTTTGTATTTTATCTAGAATCATATTCTGATAACTATGAAAGTCATTTAGAATATGTTTTTGTTCATCATGAAATTTAATCATCTCTTGAGATTCTATATTTTGAAATGGTGAAAGATGTTCATCTAAAGACATTGATAAATCAGGAAGTATATCTGGAAGTAGATCTTTATACATTATAAGGTGTATAGTACTTTATGTATAATAATATGTGTAATAATATACGTGTAATAAATTAATTATTTTTCAATTTTTTAATAAAAGTTATTGAGTTTCTACCAAGATATTGTTAATTTATATAAAATAATTAAAGATAATATTTTACTATTTTATTTATTTATCCAAAATGAATGGTATACCTTGAGAAAATACATTTTGATTAGTATAAGAATATTGTTGTTTTCTTTGATTACCTACAACTTTGTTAAACTGGTTGGATATATAACGAGTATCATATTTATCAGTAATATAACTTAATCTATTTTTAATATTATTTAATTGTATTTTAGGATATTTATCATAATCATAATTATCAATTTCTATTTGAACACGAGGACGATTAAACATTATTATTATTTATTAATTTTAATAAGTTATAAATAATAAAATATTCAATTTTTTATAAATAAATATTGTTAATATAGAATTTAATTTTTAAACAAAAGATTATTAAAATAATTTTTTGTTTAGTTGTCAGAAAGTGTTAACAATCCGACTTTTTTTCCCTTCCCATTTTATCCCAAAATAAACCGTATCTTTGTTAATCTATGGTCTTCCAGAGTTAGAAACAAAGTAAATGATGGTTATATCATCAACCCATCATATAGGGGATTCCACCAATCATGACGATGCGCCCAGCACCGTGACCGCCAACGAGGACGGGACCACCGTGACCGCCAACGAGGACGGGACCACCGTGACCGCCAACGAGGACGGGACCACCGTGACGACCACCAATGAAGGCAGGACCACCGTGACTGCCAACGAGGACGGGACCACCGTGACCGCCAACGACGGCATGACCACCGTGACCGCCAACGACGGCATGACCATGATGGTGACCACGATGGTGACCATGAGCGATGATGGGAACACCAGTGACTACATGACCACCAGTGACAACTTGACCACCAGGAACAACATGAGCATGATGGTGGTTCTGACCTTGGACGAAGTACTTTACATCGCCATCGGTATAGCTGTAGTGAAGGGAATTGCCAGCCAGATCATAACCCTGAGGCGTTGGAACTCGCTTAGAAGGCATTGTGACTGTTCGAATGATCGATTGTCACGATAATATCTATTCATATATAGAATTACTATAAAGACTTAAATTTTCAATTTTTTTATAATTATTTATAATAGTTACAATCTAAAATACACAATAAATAAAATAAATAGTTGTATCAAATATGATAATTTATTTTTAAACAAAAGATTATTAAAATAATTTTTTATTTATGTTTGTCCCAAACCGAACCAATACAACCATCACATTGTTAATCTATGTCTTTCAACCCAGGTGTGAGTTTACTAACCAGGGTAAGGACCAAGGTCCTTAACGACACTTCCCCACACTTCAATCATGCGGAGTCCAGGCTGGCCAGCTACCTTGCCAGGGCCCTTGTACGAGATGTCACAATGATCGCCCTGAGGAGCAGGCTGAGTCACGTGAACAGGAAGACCAACGTGCTTGCCGAGACCAACGTGCTTGCCGAGACCAACGTGCTTGCCGAGACCAACGTGCTGGACTGGACCGGCGTGAGCACCAACGAGAACAGGACCACCGTGAGCACCAACGAGAACAGGACCACCGTGAGCACCGTGAGCACCAACGAGAACAGCACCACCGTGAGCACCAACGAGAACAGGACCACCGTGAGCACCGACGAGAACATGACCACCGTGAGCACCGTGAGCACCAACGAGAACAGGACCACCGTGAGCACCGTGAGCACCAACGAGAACAGGACCACCGTGAGCACCAACGAGAACAGGACCACCGTGACCGTGACCGTGACCGTGACCGTGACCATGACCGTGACCATGACCGTGACCGTGACCATGACCGTGACCGTGACCATGACCGTGACCGTGACCGTGACCGTGACCGTGACCATGACCGTGACCGTGACCGTTCTTGTTCTTCGGGAGATGAGCGATGATGGGAACACCAGCGACAACTTGACCACCAGCGACAACTTGACCACCAGCGACAACTTGACCACCGGCGACAACTTGACCACCAGCAACTACGTGACCACCAGCAACTACGTGACCACCAG
>Ga0214919_10001112_pt1 | contig 45194 bp, 62 predicted proteins | sample LL1503_MetaG_FD_177994 | JGI IMG/M metagenome (GOLD analysis project Ga0214919, IMG submission 177994) | Freshwater microbial communities from Lake Lanier, Atlanta, Georgia, United States - LL-1503 | ecosystem: Environmental > Aquatic > Freshwater > Lake | place: USA: Georgia | collected... | reverse complement strand
AAACTCACCTGCCTCAAGCCCACATACCTGCGCGATCATATGTGTGAGCAAGGAATAGGATGCTATGTTAAAGGGCACGCCCAAGAACATATCGCAGGAACGCTGGTACATCTGACAACTTAGTTTCCCGTCTGCTGAGACATAAAACTGTGCGAAACAGTGGCAGGGTGGTAGAGCCATCTGGTCTAACTGCCCTGGGTTCCACGCTGTTATGATATGTCTACGACCCGACGGGTCTTTTTTAATGTTGTTAACGAGTTCTACAACTTGATCAACTCCACCAAAATCTCTCCATTGGACTCCATACACTCGACCTAGGTCACCAATGAACTCAGCGTTAGGTAACCAATACTTGCTGGTAGCATTATCTGTCCAAATAGTTTTTTTACCAGAACTACGAGTGCCATGCAAGATTTCACATAGTCTGCGTTCATCACGGCTACCTTCAAGGAACCAAAGTAGTTCACTTAGGCAGGCTTTGAATGCTAGTTTTTTGGTTGTTACTGCTGGGAATCCTTGGGTAAGATCATATCGAGATTGCATACCAAAAACGCCAATGGTACCTGTGCCTGTGCGATCTTCTCGCACTTGCCCATTTTCTAAAACAAATTTTAATGCGTCAAGATAAGTTTTCATACTACTATTATACTATCTTTCTAAGGGAAGGTCAAATCTAAAACAGCACACGATTCCAAATTTCATAGGTGCAGTTGTTGCCAGGACGGACACCGCTGATACGGAAACATGCTAGATAGCGTTCAAGATCGATACGTGTATCAGCAAACCAGGCACCTTTCATGCGTGTTAAATAAACACGTTCGATGATTGGTTCAGTGGCATCATATAACTGTTTACCGCCAATGATGAACACGTCTTGTTTTGGATTTTGTTTTTGGATCTGTTTAATATTGTTTATAGCATCGCCCGGAGCCCAACGCACTAGGTGTTGGTATTCTTTGTCTACATGACGACTGCTGACAACATAATTAACGCGATTGGGTAGTGGTTTGGGCATCTTTGGATCGTCCCAGGTATTACGGCCCATGACTACAATTTGATTTTCAGTATGTTCTTTAAACCAAATCATGTCTTGTGCGTGTTTGGGCCAAGGCAAGGTACCTCTATTGCCTATTCCGCCTAAGTTGGTTGAAGCTAGTATGCTACAAATCATAGGCCTTTCAGTACCTTGTCAGTCTCGGGTTGCACAGCACTAACTACCTTGTCGATGTCGATTAAAAAATCTACATTTTGGATATAAGCATCAAGTTCATTGAACTTGTCGTCAAGCATGGTTTCTATTTCATTAGGAATCATACCGTCAGCAAGCAATTTCTTAACATCTATACTAATGTTAGTCCCATCGATCAACTTAACGATGATCTGTTGTAGTATATCGATTGGGACTTCTTTTTTATCTACACCTTCTACAATGTCTTTCCAACGCTTGGCTGTGTTCAGCGTGATTTTTTTACTACGCTGTGGCTTTTTTGGAAGTTTTTCCGACATTCTTAGCCTTTGGTTGAGAAAGTTGAGTGGCTTCCTGTTTTAAACGTTTAGCTTCAGCTAGTAATGATTTAGCTTCTGCTTCCATTTTCGTAGCTTGATCTAAACGTTGTTGTGATAGAACGTCATCAGTTAATACATCACCGCTTACACTACCAGCGGTAGTTCTTGTGGGATCACTAGCAGGTTGACCTAGTTCACGGCCTTCTTGTAGAACACCCTTGATACCACGGTTGGCATCTAAATCAGCAAGCGCAGCCGCAGCATCGCCACCTTCTTCAATTTTCTTGAGCAGGTTGTTTAGTTCATCTAAACGACAAGTGCTTTTACTAGTTGGAGTCACGATAACTTGGTTACAAGGAACTTTTTTCAACCAACCACCTTTGTGTAAAGTTGTTAGGCAATTAGTGCCATCAGCTAGTGTTGTGCGGAATAATGCATCTGCTAGTTCTTTAGCATTTTGTCCAATTGCGCTTTCAATAACTTTCATTACTTCATCATGTACCATTGATGGCATAGAATCTGCGTATGCTACTAGTGCCATATGATCTTCATCTGGGACTGTTCTGTATACAATCGCAACTCTCTTTTGATTGTGTTTACCTACGTGTTTAATCATTTTAGTTTGTTTCCTCTGTTGGTGTTGTTGCTGGTGCTAGTGCGCCAGTTGATTGCAAAAATGCAATTAATTTGTTATATAAACCACCAACTTGTTCCATTTCTTCAGCACGGAATGTGCCACGTGTTGATGTTAGTTGGATAATTTGTGCGACCAGCACTAGATCTTGTAGTGTTAGACTAGGTGCCGCATGTTGTTCAGCTTCAGCTTGAACTGGAGCTTCTACTTGTTTTTCTTTCTTTGCCATTATCTAAATTCTCCTTAGGGGACAATTCTATTTAACAGCTAGATGAGAGGTGGAAAAATTTCTTAGATGGTGTTTATGCTTGGCAGTATTAGGCTGAAGTAGCTGGCTTCTGCAGGTAATTCAAAAGCCACTAATAAGTTACGATCTATAGGCTTGCCACCCGGAGTGCGTGCTACGTCTATATTACCTACGTAAAATCGCCCTTCTAGATTTTCGTAGAGCCAATCTGTGATTTGTTTTTCTGTAAGGTAAGGTTCAAACATGACCTGCTCAAAGTGAGGAGGACAATGATAGACCCGCCTTAGCTGATGCACGTTCAGAGGATTTGCTTCACCGTGCTTGAGCATTAGTGCGGAATCATATGTGGAATATACGGAACATTACGTGGACCAAAACGTTGCTCCAAGAGCTTCTTAGCTTCTTGAGCATTGTCTGCATATACACGTTCTTTAGTGTCACCATTTGGTGTTTTTACAGTAGTTTCATACATTGGCATTATGCTGTCTCCTTGCTTAATTCATAATAGGTAGTGATACCAAACGGTGCTTCGATAGTAGTTGAACCGTGGATAACAAACATGGTATCACAGTAGTCTGGTTCACCCCAAGATCCAAACGGATAACCATCTGTGAACATGATAAACTTTTTAGGTTGTATGTCATTCTCACGCATGTATTTCCAGTTAGCTTCAAAGTCTGTGCCGCCACCCCCCAATGGTTCCCAATCCATAATCTCATCTAGGTTATCAGCTGTGAATACCTTAGCACCTTCTGGATATACGTCTGTGTCAAATGACCATAAGTGCAATCGAAAACTAGTATAACTCTCCATGATACCTTTGACTTCACTAAGGATATCTTTAAGCATGGTGTCTGACATACTGCCTGATGTGTCAATAGCTACACAGATATCGATCTCTTTGTCAAAATCACTGCCTGGCATGATAGCATCCATATCCCAACCTTTACGGCTAGCTCTAGCCCAAGTATAATCAGTGCGTAGAGTGCTTTGGATCTGTTGTTGTAGTAATGCTCGCCAATCTAACTGTGGTGTAGTTAGGTCTTTGATCATACGTTTAACACCACTAGGCAAGTTACCTGCACCAGCAGTTTGTGCCGCAGTCATTACTGCTTCTTTGATCTCATCACGTATCTGTTTCTTTTCTTCCTCACTTAGTTTTGGGCGACCCTTGCCATCTTTCTTTTCATCACCGTCCTCACCTTCGCCACTATCTCCGTTACCATCTAAGTGTTCGTCTAATAGTTGATCTACTAGGTCGTCGATGTCAATCTTTTCTGCATTCTTTTCTAGATCATCATAGACTTCTTCAGCTGACCAACCACGATACTTAGGTTCATATAAGCCAACTGGAATCTTTTCACCAATGCGTTGATCTAACAAGTCTTGATTCACGCAGTAGTCATCAGCGATATTCCACAGTTGAGGATCACGTTCACCACGACGACCCATATGATCATAAACACAATGTAGGACTTCATGACCCATTAAGAATTCCAACTGTTTAGCTGGCATTTTCTTAAGGAATTCACTGTTGTAGTAGAACTTACGGCCGTCAGTTGCGGCGGTTGGACACCAATCATCAGCGTTGATTAACTGTAGTCTGGTTGCTAGGTTACCAAAGAAAGGTGCTTTAAGTAGTAGGGCAATACGAGCTGTTACTAGTTTCTCACGCACTAGAGCATCCACTTCGGGTTTGGTTTTAACGCCTACATAGTTCTTGGCTTTAGTAGTTGTAGTGCCTTTTGAATTTGTTTTTGCCATTTGTCTAGTCTCTTTCTAACTGTAATATGTATATTATACACTCAAAATGGCCATTTGTCAAGCTAAGAATGGGCCAACACCCAATGGCTTAATACAGTATCATCTTTGATATAGATACGAAAGTGATAGGTAGATGACCACGCCCATAACTTGCTAACAGGGGTCTCCAAATCAGGGTTATTAGCATACACATGATTACATATTGCCCAATATTCGTATTCACCACTTGGACCATAGTTTGTCCAAAACCAATTACGGGCATGTTGTAGCTCTATATGTGGGTTATCTAATTGAAGCTGATCTGGACGACATCTACCCGTGTTAAAATCTATTAGATATTTAAAGTGTTGACTCCCAGTATATCGGGAGTCTAACTTCTTAACTTTCCAACGGTCTGGGACCTTGGTCATGCCCATGTTATGCTACTGCTTGGACGATATACTTACCAAAACGTTTATGGAATTCATCAAACGTTTTAAGTTTGTTAGGAACAAATGGTAAGTTGTAGACGGTTAGTGCCACACGAGCACCCATGACAGTGAGTTCTGTAGTAAAGTTCTCCATCATAAACTTGAAGAAGTTATCTACCTTCTCATGCCATTGGTCTTGATTAACACTTTCTTTCTTGTTGGTGTTAATGTCTTTAAGTTCATAGCACATAGACACAGTTAAAGAATACATAGCTGAGATTTCTTTGACCTTAAGTTCGCGAACTTTACCGTCAAGGATCTCTCTAGGGTCAGGCATTTGGCCAGCTATTTTTCTATGCGCCATGAATTTTACTGCGGTGCCTTCACCAACTGTGCCTGCTACCAAGTCTGTTTCAACACTAGTAGGCAAGTTATCTTCTAACAGTTGACTTACGAAGGTCCACGAACGAGGTGTTGCGAAAGCACGTGAGCTAGACTTAGGATCAAAGTCAAACAGATCTTGTTTAGCAAATGACACGTAACCCACAACGTCTTTATGAATGTTATTTTGGACAGCCCATTTTTGCCAAGCGTCAAAGTCTGGACGCATTTCTAAATGGACGAAACGATTTGACAACGGACTAGGCATCTTAAATGTAACGCCCTTGTCACCTTCACGGTTACCAGCCGCTACCATAACAACATTGTCTGGAAGTTGATACTTACCAACACGACGGTTAAGGATTAGTTGATAAGCCGCGGCTTGCACACTAGGTGCCGCTGAATTCATCTCATCAAAGAATAATACGACGACTGGATACTTGCTGGCTAGTTCTTCACTAGGCAAGTCAATTGGCGGAGCCCAATCCATCAAACCATTGTCTTTATTGTAAAAAGGAATACCACGGATATCTGTTGGGTCCATCTGTCCTAGGCGTAGGTCAATCATATGACCGCCCATTTCATCAGCGATACCTGCTACTAGCTCTGACTTACCAATACCTGGAGGACCCCATAAAAACACTGGGCGTTTTTTGTTGAAACATTGAACGAGTGCCACGCGAGCCTCTTCTGATGTTACGGTGCGATTTTCTGTAACTGCCATTTTAACCCTCTCTATTAATTAACTGTGTAAAACTATTATACTACCAAAAATGGTATTTGTCAAGTTGAATTTAGTGTAGGTAATCTGTTAGTGGAACGTAGGCAATCTTACCAGCTTCCATACGAGCTTTCATAATGTCGGCCATGGCAAAGATTCCTTCTACTACTTGGGTGGCTTCTGCCTTGTCTACCTCTGAGGCATCCTCTCCCCAGATAGCATCAATGATTTCTTGTTCTTGTGGGGTCATCTTGGATACACCGTAAATGCACGAGCGTCCTGTTTCCATGTCATAGCTTGATCATGATAACGACCACGTGGTCCACGATAAACGATACGGAATTTACCTACGTTACGTAGAGCTTGGCGGATATGAGCCAAATGTTTTATTGGCACCCATTTCCAAATACTGGCTTCAACTTCTGGGCTACGATACTGTTCCAAAATTGTTTGTATGTCTTTGGACACTGTTGAAAAATAGATGAATTTATCCATACTACCTCCTATAAGTAAAGTGGACCTGTCCATTGGATAGTGTAACCACCGTCTATGATGTTACCACGGGCTTGGTTCATTGCTGGCGCATTCCAACCTGCGGCCTTAAGGATATCACCCTTACGGAACTTACCACCATCTTCTTTAACGATGAAACCCCACACGCTGGTACCTTGGATGACCTTGATATACTTCTTACCTTCAGTAACACGGATACGAGCATTGAACTCATCGATCATCTCTTGGCGAGGTGATGTTAAGTTCTTGCTCCAACGACCGTAGTCGGCTTTGATAGCATCTAACAGTTGATCTAATTGAGTTAACATTATACAGTCTCCTTCATTGCACCACGACGTGATGGGTCCATGACATCAAACATGATTGCCTTGGCACAGTTGATATATTGACGTGCTTGATTAGCAACGTCTGGACTGACCCAACCATCACTATTAAACTCTGGGTCTAAAACCTGTTGCGCATCACTTAACATACCCGCGGCAAACATAAGTTCTTGCCCTGGAAAAGCCTGCGTTTTTACCATACGATTTAACTCTGCTTTTGTCATACCGTAGGCTTGAATTTCCCACTGTAAATCTGTTGTTTTCGTTGTCATATTTCGCTCCGTTTTCTTATTGTATGTAAACATTATACAGTCATTTCACCAAAAAGTCAACCAAAATCAGTGAAAAATAGCCCAAAAAAAATGCACTTTTAGAGTGCATTTTTCATGTTTTTAGGGCTTATTAATCCAGTCTTTATCCCACATATCTGCGTGGGGATCGGGGGTGTTTTTATCTTCTTCTAATTGCCGTTCAAAACGCTTGCGGATCGCTTCAAACCGTTGTTCTCTAGAAACACGATAAACAGGCCTAGGTTGGCCCATTTGCACTACCTGAGGTTTTTGTGAGGATTCTTCTGCCTGGGCCGATGATATGATTCCATCAGCTTGATGCATGCCCAACAGTGCGCCTAGATATTCAAACATAAAACTAGTATAGCAAGAAAATTGATAAAAGTCAATGGCTATTATAATTTTACCATTTGTGAGTCAAGACCGCTAAAAGTAGATCGTAATTTTCTTCCAATTCAACAGCGATAAATTTCCCATCTAGTTTGAACATGTGACCAAACCCTAGACTCTCAGCGATTTGAACAAATTCTTGATTCATTTCGATAACATCACCATTCCCGGACTCATGATCATTTGGTACGGAGATTTTCGTCCATTTTTCCAATATCCCTTGGCGCCTTAGTTCAGTAGATATCAGTTTAAATTCTTTAAAATCCAGAACATATTTTATTATCCAGCTAGGACAATCGTTCTTAAATGGAAATACTTTCATCCTAGTTTACGCACCAGAGCCATATAGCTAGCATCGATATTCAACAGTTGATATTCTGCATCGGTTTGGTTGAGTAGAGCTTTTTCTTTTTCCGAAAGCACTCTTATGTCAGCTGAAGTTGTGTTGCGATTTCTGGACCTAATCATTCCTAGTATATCTTCTTCAGTCTCGTGTAGATTTCCATAGATGATATCAGATTTTTTAAGACCTTCTAACATGGCTTTTAATTTACTCGAGTCAAGTGGTTTAATGTTGGGGGGGTGATTGGGGTCGTCGTGTTCCTTTTCATACTGCTCATCATACTCATCATCACCAATGAAAAGATCGTTTGGATCTTGTTCGAGGCACCACCGGTCAATCCTAACATCGCTGGCTTCTACATATTCCCATGCACTGTTTTCGTGATCGCAATCATTGGAACATTCTATAGCATAAGTTAGCGGCTTCCCCCACGGGTCAATGCTTTCCCAAATTGACCACCAACCTCCTTGGTAGCTAAAATATTTTGTTGTCATTTATATTTGATTTCCTTTTTGACTTCAAATCCTGCTAGGATTTGATATTCTTCCGGAGCGACTTTTTCCGGCTTGCCAAAAGGATATAGTAGATATTCGATCTCTTCTTCGGTCATCGAGCGTAGAAGATTTTCTTCTAATATCGCATTAACACGATAAATCTGATCTCTCTGGTCTGTTGTATACTGATTATGGTTTGGAATCTTATGCGCACTCGACCACTCAACGACTTGCCCACTTTCTGTGTCTTTAACTACGATACGGTCCGAGTCAAATGACGTCAGCGACATATCTTTTGTATCGATACGAGGGTTTAATGATATTTTTAACATTGTTTTTCTCCTGTGTTATATTTTATATAGCCCAATTTGGTTGGACTTTTGTTACGAGTTCATATGCGTGATTATAAATTTTATATTTTGTTCTTTTATCTTTAATATATCTCCACGTGCCTGCCAACGATCTTTGGGATTTCATTGATGGATCTGGCCCAGGATTTTTTGGAGCTTCTATATTTTTTTCTGCATATTTTATTAAATTTTCTACTTTAGTCTGAAACCTATTAGAATTTATAACTGCCATATACCTATCATCTTTGAGACCATAATACCAAAAAGGATTAACCAATTTAAGTTCGTCTGCAAATTGTTTATCTTTTTTAAATAAATGTCTTATTACGGTATCAACATGGGGACTCACATGTTTTCGAAGATATGCTAAATCATTATTTTTAGCTTTTTTTAAAATAATTTTAGGTTGAGATTCTGCTAGTTTTTTAGTTTCTGTTAAATTAATTAAATTACCTTCTGAATCAAACCATTCAGTTCGAATCTTTTTTAACGCATTTGTAAATTTTTCATCATACCCATTTTTAGGTCGTTGTTTATTGGTATACGTAAAAATAGATTTACAAATTAAATCGTCGATTGATTTTACCTTTCCTGCTAGGGCTACTGCTTTATATTGATTATTTTTATCTTTAGCCCAATCTAAAATATCTAATTTTTTAGTTATAGCAGTCCCAGAGAATAATTGCTCACCATAGGATTTTCTTCCAGTTTCTGCCCACTGCGGAGCATTTTTAGTAAGAGTATTATATTTTTCTGCCCATACTTTCCTTATTGCCTGTAACCAAACTAAATCATCTTTACTTAAATTCTCACCCCATCCAGGATTGTTCCATTTCCCTACCCTAGGACGTTGAGTAGATAATTTTAATAATTTATTATAGTGAGTAGTTCTTTTTTTGCTTCGGTTAGCCTCAAAGGTATTCTTTGTTCTATGCTCAATAACATGATCAATCCAAAATGGTGCAATTTTTTGTAATTCTTCAATAAATTGTTTTTTTGGTTTTTGAACAATATTTGCAAATAAAAAAAGCCCCATGTGCCCTTCACCGTCAGGGAAAGTAGCATTTTCTTGATTTATATAATTGTTTTGCGTAAGTGGAAAAGGTATTTTCTTAGGGCTTTTTTTAGCAATACTTAAAATTATTTGAAACTTTTGCTGTGCTGTAATCACTCCGGTTGTTAGCTTCCTAGGAGCCTTTAGTTTAATTAATGTTTTGTGATATTCTGCATCATACTCGGATGATTCTGAATTAATTAAAAATCTTCTATTATAGTAATAATAGTCAGAGGATATTTCTGATAATTTACCAGAAGTTAAACATTTTAAAATAAATCTTTTTTTACCAAAGGTTGTATTTGGTATCAGAGCTTCGTATAATCCTAATTCTTTAGTTTTAGTAACATATGATTTATCAAATTTTTCATGATCCGGATTTATTTTCTGAATTAAATACACCAATGCCCTATGAAAATCATCATCACTATCAAAATTAATTTTAGGAATTTCGTCGACATTCTTAATTCTAATAGTATCAAACACTAGCAACTCCCTCTAATAATTTATTAACCATTGACGTAATTTTCTGATCTGACCATCTACGTTCTGGATAAAACGTATACCAATCAGCACTAAATACATCTTTAGCATTACCTTGATTCACTGATTCGATAGTATACATAGGAGTCTGGGTATCAATCACAACACCAAGTGTTCCGTTTTGTAAATCTTCTCCTAATTGTTCAATTGATTTTGCTTGACTCAATGCTTTTTCTAATAGAGTATGTAAATGTTCGGCATCTTTTTCACCTATATGATCAAGTTGATATTTTAATTTTTGTAATTCTAATGCATTTTCTTTAGCAAGCTCTAATAATTTATCATCCCAATCACCTTCCATGTCATGGAATTTATCAAATATAGTTGGATCAATTGTATCTATTTGTTTATTAAATACATTATGCGCAGACACTCCGTAATATCCATGACTCATTTCTTTGATGTTTTTGCTGTTTACTCTCATTACTCGTCTTACTCGTTTAAAAATCTGAGAGATTCTAGACTGGGCAGGATCATGAGACATTTTTCCATTAAAGACCAATCTTAAATCATTTTTACTAAAACTTTCAATTAACATGTCTTTACAAACTAATACTTTTACATCTTTGTTATTTTCTTTAAATTTCTTTTTTAGTTCTTTTCTGATTTCTTTATCTATTTCTCCGTGATATTCGTATGCAATTTTTTTACCAAATAGATTATTTAAAAAATCTACAGTTTCTTTAGCATAATCATACGAATTTATGGTGTCAGAACGAGGCACATAAAACAACGCAGGAATCTCCCCCTTCCATTCGGTATGATATAGTCCTGCCAGGTCTTTACAATTAGCCATTTTAAACATCGCGCGAATCTTTGGAAGTATTTCGATAGCTTTATTTTTTAATCCCTCTGCTAAATGATCTAAATCTTGATATATTTCTGTTAGTTCTTCATCCTCAGATTCTATTGCGTCAATACCGTATTCCTTAAGAATCATCTCAACTTCAGGATCCATTGTTGGGTTAACTTCTTCATTTAACTTTTTGTAGGTAATGTTTAATCCTGTAACTATTCGATGTAACATTGTAGTATTAAGATATCCCTGTTTTTCTAACTCGCTACCCTGAGTTCCTACAACTTTTCCAATGACTGGTCCCAACGGTTCGTTTTTTACAACATCATGTAAAGTAGCAGATATAGGAAGAACAATCTTTCCAGAACAATGCACGGTAAAAAAGTAATATAATGTTTTAAGATATTTGTCTGACCCTGAACCAATAAGATGTATTTCATCGATTACCATTTTGTCACACTGTGAAATAATGTTATAAAGACTTTGTTGGGCTTCGTTTAAATTTGGAATTTTAGTTACTATAACTTCGAGAGCATCGTCATATTCACAAAATTGTGTTGCTAATGCATATACTGATTGCACTGTCATGGAGTATATTTTTGATTCGTATACTAACCCAGCTTGTCGAAATCCATCAAAATCAGATGATGCCTGTTCAATCATATCATCTTGGGGAGCCAACCATAACGCATCCCCTTGATGTCTCGAATATTGTATATATGTATACCCCATTAACGTTTTTCCGGATCCACCGTCTGCATCTAGGTAAATCGCTTGCCAAAGATTTTCAAGGTCACCTAATTTTTTAACAAGTTGAATTTGATATGGTCTATTTTCTATTAGGTCACCGTTAGGCAACTTTAAATTACCAGAAGTGAGTTGATTTAAAATTTTGTTCCTGAGCCGCAATTTTTTCTGCATAATAATCCTTTTGTTAAAATTCCTTAACCTTCAAAGTATATTATACATAATTTGTTGCTAGAGAGCAACCTAAATTACTGTGAGAATAACCAAAATCACTGGCTCAAATTGTCCAAATATTGCTGTAGGTTTGACCCATGTAGGGCCAGCATGATACTATCCTGCTCGCTAAACACATAGATGGATTTTGGACCAGATATGTAGTATGGGTTAGTAAAGTGTTTTTCTAATTGGATATAACTGCGATTAACTAATTCTGTAGGTAACTTAAACTGCCAATTTTTGATATCTTTATTTTTATTCAGCATATTAAACGCTGGCCGTGTTAGCCGTAGGCTATCAGGGTTGAGCGGATTAAACCACCAACTAGCTGGGTTATCATAGCGTTGATAACGGATACCAAGTTTGGGGTCTGATGTGAATGGATTTAGGGTATGTTCTTGGAACCGAGTCTGCCATACATTCTGCAATGATTCAGCAGTGCGTTTTGCCATGATTAAGGATAGATCTGATCGCCAGCTTTGAGTAAGACAACAGTGAACTTGTCACTCTTGAATAGGGTATTGAGTTTTTTAGCTAGGTTGATAGCGTGTCCTGGGTTACTAAATGACACTTTTTTGTATTTAGGACCTGGGTAGGCCACTAGCATATTCTGTGTTTTCAAGTTGATAGGTTGGCCATCATAGAACACGGCCCAGATACCTTCACTGTTTAGGATCTGATCACTCTTATAATTTGTTTTGTTTACGTGCTCTAGGAGCACCGTAGGTTTTGGTCTTGACATAGTTTATGTTTCTCCACATATATTTATGCCATAAACTACATATATAATTAGAATTTACCACCGCCAACTTGTAGGGTGATCACTTCGTTGTCTTTTTCTCGTTTGACTTCTGTAAGTGATTGGATCTGCGTGAGTAGTTCAAAGATACCTGCGTGTATGTTACGTGCTTCAAGGGCAGACAATGATAATTCCTTGGAATTAGTCTGATTCATGGTCTTAACCTTGTCGTTAAATGCTTTCAGATGCAGGCTTAATTGTTGTTCCATATAGTGCTCCATTAGCGATACGTAGTCGTTCTTGCATTTCCTCTAGGGTGTCGTATGGACCAGCATAAGGATAGCGATTAAGTGTGATTAGTTTAGGACAATATGATTTAACCCAACCGTTGTTAAACTTGACGATATAATAACCAGCGCAGAAAAAGCTCTTGCTTTTATTGCCCTTGGTAAAGATAGGTAGTTTATGCTTGACGTCCCACAGGACGTTATTGGGTTTATGTTCGCAAGGGAAGCCATAAACGGTGTTGGCTTCTGTGATGATACGCTTGGGTGGTGCCTTGTCCACGATGATGTTATACTTGTCGCTGAGTAATTTCAAGCTGGCAAACTGCTCACGTTTATTTTCATGTTGATAAACTACCCCTTGTGGGTTGGTCATAATAGTTCCAACTTTATTATGGCTATCATCTTCGACGATCCAACATTTATTCTTAACGATGGCCTTGGCTAATAACATGTTCATTGGACCTCCGCAGGAGTCCGCATCCTGACAAGTTGTGTGTAATTTACATTCTTTTTTATCATATTGCTGTGGCATAGGTAATAATCCCTATATAAGTTAAATAGTGCAGAGCTTGATCCGCGCCAAGCCAAACCCAGAACTGACGATCTGCTGGCGTAAGTCCCTTATTCAAATGCTGTTTAAAATAGTCTATATGATAATGTAAGACAAAGTCTGCAAATGAAAGTGCGATAATATCATTTGCATTAGAGCAAAAGAACACTAGGATTAAGAATGTCCAACAGGCATGTACCAAGGCATGATGAACACCACCAGTAGCACCATAGATGCCTTTTTCTCTCAGCATGTAATCAAACTGCATCAAGAAGTCAGCGATGAAATGTTTGATGCCAAATAATGCTAGTAAGATAAAAACTGTTGCTGTCATTTAAATCCAATCTCTCTTACGATATAATATAGCATCACAGCACACACTATCATGATGATGAATGCTACGGTTACGATGATGTCGTCTTTCTTCATTACCTATAAAATACACTACGTGACTTAGGAGTTTCCCACCAATCAATGCGGTCAACGGTTACATTTAATTTCTTCATCTTAGCATCTACTAACTCTGCCATCCAACTGGATAAGTTTTCGCTTGTTGGAACAAAGTCTACTACAAAGAAACCTTCAAAGTATTCATACTCTGGCGTGTTTGGTTCTAATCCACCCAAGTCAATTTTATAACCTGCTACTACATCTGTCTCTGGAATAGTCACTGGATACAATACACTACCACCAAGTAATTGATCATATAATGGATCGTTGCGATCTACAATAAACTGATGATCGATATGTTCATTAATCCATTTCTTCAACCATTCCAAATGCCTAAAGTCTGTTACCATACCAGTTGGATCTAATTCACCACTTGGGCTCTTTAGATATACCTGCATCTTACCTTCATGTCCATGTAGGTGTCGACAAGCACACTTCAAGTCTGCCGCATATTCACCATTTAGTTTCTGTGTCCAAACTCTGTGTCCATAACAGAATTCAAATGTTTTATCAATTATATGTGCCATATTAATCCTTGTGATGTTGCCAAAGTTGATCACTGCCACCTAGATGACCCCAATCACTGTCTACTATCATTCTACTGCTGATACCGCCACGGGGGCGATACTCAATTTCTATACGGATACGATCCGGTTCGTATGCTGCCTTAAGATCTTTATACATGACATCCAATGCACGTTCATAACTCAAACGTGTATCGCGGTATTGGAATATGTATTGCTTAAGACTTTTAAGTTCAATAGTCTTGTCTTTACCATAGAACCAAATAGTAACGTCACCAAAGTCTGGTTGATTTGCACCACCTAAAAATGTAAATTCAGGGATATTGATACGCTGTTCATATCCACGTGCGGCATTAGGTAGACTTTTTAATATGCCGCTGTCTATACTGTCCCAAAGTTTCTTTTCCATTTATTTCTTTTCCTCAACATAATGTTTACTCCAATCATACTGTGTTTCTTGATGTCTTTCGCTTTGATAGTGGCTAGGACCATCATAGTAGTCTAGACCAAAATGACGACGTATATTCTTTTGATCTGCTTGACTACCACAGATGTCAGCACAGCGTTCACCTACTAGACGATAGAAGTGTTCAAGATTATCTGTTACGGTTAATCCTGCTTGTTCTGCTAATTTTTCTAATTCTTTAGTCATACTATATTATATTTAGGTTTTTGATAAATGTCAAATATTTTTTGCACTGTCTAGAATGCTTTCTAATCGAGCTTGACGATCTAGCAGTTTGAAAAACAATGCTAGAGTATTGGCCGCATCTACATCTGCCCTGTGCGCCGCACCTTTGAAATGCAGTTTGAAGTAGCCCATTGCTGACGCTAATCCACCACTAGGTGCTTTACCACGTGTAAGCATCAAGTATGTGTACCAGGTCTTAACATCTATCCAACGACGGCCAAAATGCGGAAAATCAGCATGATTTTTGCAGAATTCTGCCAATAATTCAACGCTATCACCACCGCCCCAAGTCACTGGGTTGATAAAGCACTTATGCTCTTTAATCAACTCACTGAGCTCACGGGCAACATGTTCGTGACTATAACTTTCAGCACGTATGTCACTGTCTGTAATACCTGTTAGATCATTGATAAACTCGCTGATGGGCTCCTGTGGATCTATGTACCATTTACGAACAACATAGTCTTCGAAGCGTGTGTGTTTATCACCTATGGCCACACCAACCTGTATGATCTTACCGCTTGGTTGGTTTAATTCTAGATCTAATGCTAGGAACTTGCCATCTGCTATCATGCATGTTCTTTCTCAAAAATATTATCCCATGTAGTTTGTAGTATCGCTGGTCGACGATTTATATGTGCTTCGTCGTTGATGTTGCCGATCGGTTTCTCACCTACTATTTTTACATATGACTCAATTAATTGGCTTTCTATAGAAACCACTTCATCCCATGGACTAATAGTCTCAAATGGATAATTAGTAAGATCCCATATCTTAATCTTTACAAAATCTTTTTCTATATTAATTTTGTAGGTATCTTCAAAGTCGTCTTCGGTGATACGCCAATCACATCCGCTGGATCCTGTAAGTCTTTTTTCTTTACCCCAAAATTTCATGTGCCCAATTTGTCTGTATATTCTTTCACCATACTGCCCATTAATCCAAGAATTATCAGCACTCATACCATATTTCAAAACTATTCCTTTGAACATGATTTGATAACAATATTTTGTAATCCCCCATTCTTTCATAAGATTGGAAATCTCGCAGGGGCTATTTAGATTTTTAGTATGAATTTCTCGAATAGATATAATACTCCAATTTACATTAACTTTCATACAGTCCTTTCTGGGTAACTAGCCATCATCCATTCTGCCATGTTGCTAGCATTCTCACTTAATTTGACTAGATCATATTTGCCACAGAATTTTAAGAACTGCGCACCTACCATGGGCATGTTCTTAGGTACCTGTGCGGCCGCTATAGTTTCTGCCATCTTAATCTTTATCGCATCTGGTTGTGCTGTTAGATCAACTAGGACGCGATTGCGTTCATAATCATCTAATACACGATGCTCGATACCATTATGATCAACCCAACGCTGTAACATCATGTTGTTCCAATTATAACCTTTCTTATCTTTGTCACTGTAGGCTTCTTCAAGACCTACTTTGTTTTTACTACCTTTGGTGCGCACGCCTGGAAATGCGGAAAATACGTTATCTGTAGGATCACCACGCATACACTTTTCAAAAAGTATAAACTGTGGGTTAGGGATCTTCTTAGGTTCTTTGGTTTTTTTATCAATGACTGGTTTACCACGCTTGTCAAAGATGCCTTTTAAGGTATGGAGCTCATCGCTGATACCATTGTATTGATTCACGTTGTCTGCTAATAATTGATAGAAGTCTGTATCACTGGATATGATAGTATGATGATCATCTGGATGGCTTTGTATCCAACCAGCTATCAAATCATCTGCTTCTAGTTCACCGTGTTGAAGGACACTACAGTTAGTCTTTTCTGCGACGAATGTTTTTAAGTTATCAAAGGTTTCCCAGAATAACTTATCCTCTTCTGCTTCACTTTCTGTTAGTGCCGCACGTGCTACACTGCGATTTTTCTTATAGGGTTCGTAGAAGTCTTTGCGCCAACTGCGGCCTTCTAAACAGAATATAACATGATCAGCTTTTTGATCACGCCATGATTTATTGATTGATGCTAGGGTTACGTGGATAGCAAAACCCAGCTTGTCCCAAGTATCACTTTGGCGATGTGCTGAATGTCGGGCTCTGAAGAATGTGTTTGCTGTGTCTACAAGTAAGTATCTCATGTAAACATTATACTTTCTATTTTGGTTTGTGTCAACTGACTTCTGTTCTACCGTTGCCTAAATCTCTACGGTTACTTGGACGATTATCTGGGTCAGCTTGCTCTTGCTCATAGTTTTCCAAGACCACATTTTGGCAAACGCTACGGAACCAATTGTCTACTAGGTCCTGATCTGTTTTACCCTGATAACCAGCACGGATTAAATTGGCTACGAATTTATCATTCCAGTCCAATTCAAAACTACCCGCTCCCGGATTATCTTTATCAAGCTCCATACCAATGACTTCTACCCAAGGTTCACCGGCATCAGTTGCCAGTTCTTTTGGAGTTTTTTTGGATTTTTGAGTCTTAATAACTGGCTCTTCAGGTTTAGTACCAAATAACCTATTAATTAATTTCTTTATCATTACCATTCTCCATGACCGAATTCTTCATCCATATTTAATTCCATATACGCTTCATCTAATAGATAAGAATGCGCCATTAGATCAACGTATTCATCCCACCAGCTTTTAATCAAATTCCACATATTAATCATTGAATAAATCTAACTCTTCCCACGGTAATCCAGGTTTACCAAAGTGTCCGTAGTTAGTTGTAGAGCTGTAAATAGGGCGGAATAGATCAAATCTATTAATAATGCCTCTAGGAGTTAGATCTACATTAGTAGTTATCCATGTAGTAAGCTCAAAATTGTTTCCATCGCTGTCAACATAGACACTCATAGGTTGTTCTACCCCGATAGCATAAGCAAGTTGAACAGTAGCATATGATGCCTTGCCACTAGCTACGATGTTCTTAGCTAGGTAACGTGCCATATAAGCGGCACTACGATCTACCTTAGTAGGATCCTTGCCACTAAATGCACCACCACCATGCGGGCAACTACCACCGTAGGTATCAACGATAATCTTACGTCCTGTCAGGCCTGTATCACCATCCGGTCCGCCAATAACAAAACGTCCAGTTGGGTTGATTAAAAATTCTGTTTCACTAGTAATAAGTTCTACAGGTAAGATAGTTCTAATAATGTTTTCTACATTAGCACGCACGGTTGCAATATCTGTGTCTTCTGTATGCTGAGTCGAACAGACAATCTTAGCGGCATGACTAAGTGAGTGATCATCGTTAAACTTTAATGTTACCTGCGATTTAGCATCAGGACCTAACCAACGAGCACCTTCTTTGCGTAATTTTGTTAATGCTTCTACAATCTTGTGACTGTAATAAATAGTCGGCGGCATGTAGTTTGGTGTTTTGTTTGTAGCATAACCAAACATAAGTCCTTGATCACCGGCACCAAATGTATCTGTGCCTAGGGCAATGTCTGCACTTTGCCCATGCATGAGATTTTTAATGTCCACAGTTTCCCAATGGAATCCATCTTGCTCGTAACCAATGTCACGTATAACACGACGCACAGCATTTTCAACTTCTAGATGATTGTAGATGCCCTTGTATTCACCTGCTAGGACGACTTGATTAGTAGTTACTAATGTTTCGCAAGCACAACGATAGGCAGTATTTCCTTCACGCATCATTAAATCTAAAATAGCATCACTGATAGCATCTGCTACCTTATCCGGATGCCCTTCACTAACACTTTCACTTGTAAACAAATAACTCATACTTTTCCTTTATTAAAATCTAATCGGAAATGCTTTATTCCATAAGTGAGCAATATCATTTCCGTTACATATTTCTGCATCAACTGCTTTAATCCATTGTCTGGTTTTGTTGCTTATCTTATATTCTGGCACTATTAAATCTAAATATTCTAAATATTCACTTGGTATAGGATGCATATCTTCTCTATCTTTTTGTCGACTATGCCAATCAAAATTAAATATTTTTTCGTAAACACTAGGTCTAATTTCTTCAATGGTATCTTTATACAAAGCAAGCACGTCGTCGCAGTCAATAAGTTTGACTACAGAATATTGATCTGAGTTATCTATAGGCACCATAGCTAAAAATATGTATTTGATATTACGATTCTCGAGCATTTCTTTGGTACTATTAATAAAAGCTAAATCTCTGATTAAATATCCGCGATCATTGATAATCTGATTATTAGAATGATATATATTACCCGGAGTGACCCATTCTCCTTGGATATATCTATCCTCTCTCCAGATATTTGTCCACATGATAATAACTGTATCATTGCTGGTTAACTTATTTCTAAGTAAACATTCATTTACGCTGTTAAAGATATATTCGTTGCCGCCACCGGGTATTCCCCAGTTCTCAAAATAGTCAGCTTCCTGCCCTAGTATATCAGCCCAAGTTGGCCAAAAGAAACTAGTAAAACTACATCCAAATGTAAACAGTCTACCTATCTGCCTCATTAAATCCACCCTCCGGCTCTGGCGATGCCAATTAATCCAACTAAGATCCAAAACCCATTTAATAATGTATACGCTGGGTCTTTCCTAATCCTGGCACAATATGTTAATAAGACAGCATCGATAGTGTTAAAAATCCATACAAACATAAACGGACTTGCTGGACCTAACCAAGATACTAAACTAAAACTGATAATACGCATGATAACTCCAACCATTTCCATTTGTGAAATGTGAGAGTCGATATAATTTAATACTTTGTTCATTTTTATTTGCCCCAACTGTTGCCCCAAAGATCAACATGTAATCTTGGACTATAATAATAACCACGACGCATAGCTTCATCAGCTACATTAAATTTATTACCATCGTAGACTTTAACCACACCGCCTACTGGCATAATGTATATAACACCTTTGAACTTGGCCTTCCTGTATTCTGATACTGCTTGATCAACTTCATCAAAGTCTTCCGGCTTTTCAACTACAAACTTAAGATATGTAGTGCCAACCTTTTCATAACTACGAACAATATCAGGTTTGACAGCATCTGCCCACTTCTCACCACTTGCACTCAATTTAGCACTTACGCTGAATGTTATCTCACGGCTGCCACGATTCCATAGTTTCAAATACTTGGCAAAGTCTTCATGTAGTTCTTGAGTACCATTGGTTTCAAATGTTAAGTTTAATAAGTTAAACATCTCTTCATGATCTAATAGTTCTGGATAAGCACGTTGCCAACCCAACAGTGGCTCACCACCTGTGATAACCAAATGTGTGTTATTACCATTGGGCATGATCCAACTATTACTAGGAACCAAATCTGTAAGACGTTTAGCTACAGCATCGATTTCTAATAAGGGACTAAGATGTTTAAACTTTGGATCCCAACTTGCGTAACTGTCACATCCTGTTGTAACCAACGGTAGGTCTTCATATATTCTATATTGTTTAGGATCGATAAACTCTCGTTCTGTGCTCATCTGTGTGCGATCACTCATACCAAATCCACCACAGGTAAAGTTACAACCAAAGGTTCTTAAGAATACACTAGGCACGCCAATAAAGCGACCTTCACCTTGTGCTGAATAGAATATTTCACTGACTTTAAGTTTACTCATCTAATTAACCCATAAAGATATATGAATAATATTATGGCATTCAATGACCATAACTCTGGTTTCTTCCATATTATACCGGTCACGATCCAAAATAAACAAGCGATGGACAGTATAATAATGTTAAGTGGATATACATCAAGACTGGTGAATACCACCCCAACAACGGTAATGATATTAGCTAGCCATCCTATTAGTTTACTATGTTTTATAAAAAAATGCAACCTATCACTCCCAAGGATAAACGATCCAAACATCTTCTTCGGCCTTGTTTATCTCTACAGCACTGTAGTTGACCTTACGACTAAACTCGCTGCTTAGGTTATCAAATAATACTGCGAAGCGAACATTGTTACCCCAGACGTCTGCCCAGGCCGGGTCGTTGGGCAAATTAATACCTTGCCAATCTTCGATTATCCAATCCAATGTAGCACCGGTATCGTTGATGTCATCTAAGATCAAGATGTTTTTACGTAGACTAGGATCTGTGGTGGGTTCATCTTTGGGTCTGGGAATTTTACTAGCATTAATATAACCAAATGCATCTTCGGCCATCCAGCAGTTGCTTTCACCACCCTCACCGTCACGTAGAGCTACTTTTAATGTTTCCATGGGAATATCTAGCATATGACTCATATATACCGCGGGAACAAGTCCTCCGCGGGTTAGTCCTACGATATAGTCTGGACGCCAATTGTCCTTATACATCTGATATGAGATTTTATTGACGTATTCTCTGATCTGTTGATCATCTACATATAACTTTTTCACAATTATCCTTTATAGGCCACAACACTAGAAATCTTGTTGTTTTCAAATTTAATCACGTCAACGACAAGTAATTTAATTTCATTATTAACTAATACTTCGATCTCTGCTACCACTGTGCTATTTTCCTCGTATAATGATATTGGTGTAACAACGATAGTATTAACAGCATCAAATATATCTTTATTTGCAGCCAACATACCAACTTTACCCGAGGCTGATCTTTCCCAATCACGTAGGTTAACATCGTCGGCGAATATTTCTGATAGTCCGGTTAGATCTTTGTTACTAAACATTTCAAAATATTGTATTGCTTGATCTTTTAATGTGCTCATCTTGGGGCAAACTCCTGTTGTAATTTAATATTATCAAAAAATTCTTTCTTTGTATTACCATCATCTTTAAACGCACCTTTAAGGACTGTAGTCTGCGTTAAACTACTGTGTGCCATGATGCCACGATTCTCACAACAACCATGTGTGGCTTGTATATACACAGCAACATTATCACTGCCTGTGGCTTTCATAATCTCACGTGCGATATCATTGGCAAGTTCTTCTTGTAGCGTGCCACGACGAGCACACCATTGAGCGATCCTAGTATATTTAGACAAGCCAATAAGTTTCTGGGCAGCGATAATTCCGATGTAAGCAACACCGGCGACAGGCTGGTGATGATGACTGCACATGCTACGAAGTTCACTACGAACAACCAACATGCCTTCATAACGGTCCTCACTATCATTTGGAAAAGCTGTAGCATCTGGTGCTGGATCATAACGTCCTGCCATGATCTCATACATATACATTTTAGCCAACCGCTTGGCTGTGCCACGTGAATTTGGATCAGTGTGTCTATCAATGAGTAAACTATCTAACACGCCTTCAAATTTACCTGTTAGTTCATCTACTAGTTCAGCACGTTCTGATTCTAAGATATGCTCTGAGATATTGTCACCTGCCCAATATCTAGTATTAGTTGATTGTATGCGTTCGAGAATTCGTTCGCTGATTGTTTTTTCACTCAATTTATGTCTCCGATGTTAAGGCAGAGGATTGCCGTATTGTTAATATTATATAGGTTATTTAGGTCTATGTCAACTGATGATCGTAATATTTCTAAGATCTGGATACTCTTTATATTTAGGTTCTTGATCTATGTTTGGTAACAATTCCAAACCTTTTACAGCTTCTTCAATAGTGGGTTTATAGTGATAGCCAATATTAAATATCTTTTGATCTTGCCATGGACTTATAGTTAAGTCGCGTCCGTCGTAGCATTGATGTTTAAGCGTGTCGTAGGCTTCTACATCATCTGTAAGTATTGCGCCACCACGACCGATCGACAATGGTTTATCATAGCCAAAACTCAGACACTGTAGTTGTCCTGGGCGATACATACCTTGTTTAAGCAGTCTAGCACTGTCCCAGACTCGTGTGCTGATAAATTGATATTCACCGATCCACGGTTTGTCAGTATAATCGTAACTGATACCTAACTTGTGCATGGTCATTGGAATACTGAGATAGGTATGCGCAGGAAATAATACACGACTAGACTTATCATAACGTAGACATAGTTCAATAGCATGTGTGCAACAGTCGGTCATGACTGCATATGGTGCACCTGTGAACTTGGCTAGTGCAGATTCAAATTCTGTGATCTTTTCAAAACCCATTATTTAATATTTTCTAATAGTGCAGTAGCACTAAAGAAATAGTTGTGTAGACTATGTGCTTGTTGTTGTATTTTTGGTATTAGATTATCATAATTTTCTATATGATTTTTTATTACCGCTATTAGTTCATCTTTGTGCTTGATATAACTATCCCACGATTCTGTCCACTCACTAGGATATTTAAACGCATCATCATACATTTCACTGTAACTTAATCGATCTGGAACCATTGGTATAGCATCGACTAGTGCACCTTCATAGCAACTAATGCCTAGAGTTTCTTGTAGATTAGCACTGAATACCATCTTAGCTGTGCCTAGTAGGCCGTGATATTGTAATTTGTTTAACGGTTGATCTTGACAGACGATCCATTCATACTCGGGTATTGATGCCGCTAGATCACGGAATATTTCTACCTGTTTCTCAGGTGCTAGACGATGCGGAAATAAGATCAAATCACGTTTAGGTATCTGCTTAAAAAATTCAAGTGCTGAAGGCATATATTCCATAGGCCATCCTGTGCGGAAGATCTTACCTTCAAACATCCAACGAGGACATTTAAATAAATTAAAACAGAACATGTCGATATGGAAGTCAGTGGCAAAGTAATTGTAATCTATAGCATGAAAGAATGCTTTTTCACTATGACGGACCCAATCAGCATCACCAATAAGTCGTCCCAAGAAGTCCTGTGGATCATAACTACCGGCGTGCCATAGTGCGTGTATCTTGACCTTTATACCAAGCAGTTCCGCCATATACTTAAGGTTAATAATACCAGGATGCCAAGCATCAGTAAAAAGAAAGTGATCGCCATCAACAACTTTGCCGCTCGTAAACAATCTGGCAATTTCTTCCACTTGTCGGGCTTTATAAATATTTGTGCCGCCAAAGTTAAGAAAAGCGCCAGGAGTAGTAGCGTCAGGTATGTCGGTAGGGCCTTGGATAATTGTAACAGCATGTCCTGCCTCCTCTAATAGATCAGGCACATGAGTCTTCCATTGACCCGTGTACCGGGTTTCTACTGCTTCTAGATCAACTAGAAATACAGTCATTATTGTCCTCGATTTTGTTTGTTGTAGACAACGCCGTTGCGAGCCTGCCATTGTTGACGTTTCTTTCGACGTTCTTGCCATTCTTTGTATTCTGGTGATTTATATAAATCAGCAGCATCATACTTGATCATACGGAAACGACAATAGTTACACCATGCATCTAAGTCATTGTAAATTTGACGAACTTCGGGGGTCATACGTAGGTACTTGTTTACCCAATTTGGATTTGCCACAATAATATCTCCTAGATAGTGACAGATTGTAAAGGACGAGTATTGTTATACTCAATGTAACACCCATTTTCGCCATCTTCGGATACTTCTATCCAAACATCACGATTGGGATATTTTTCAGCGATCTGTGTATACAAATCATCTGCGATCATCTCACAACTTTTATAATCTAGTTGTAATACTGTATTTACATATAATGACTCTAACCAGCGTTTAAATTGTATAAACTCTAGTTCACGATCGTCATGGAATACATCAATTGCCACACGGAAATGGAATATATGACGATGTGGACTAGCTAAGAATGCAACATCTGCTAGTTTAGGATCTGTAGCCGCTGCTGGAAAACAATGGATACCTTCACGTTGGAAAGTGACCCATATTTTCTTTTGACTAACCTTGATAATTCTATCTATACGTTCACGTTCTTCTAATATCATACTAACTCCGGGAATACTGTTTTCCAATTGGTTCCTCTTTTAGCATCTAAAGAATCAAAATATTGTTTATAATCTAATCCGTTAGGATCTTTGTTCAGCTCTTTAAGACAATTATTAATATTATTACATAAACTAGTATCATTTGCAAGACTTTTTGATAATTTATTTAGATTTTCTTGTGCAGTTGCTTTTAAATGGTTGGGGAGATTTCTTGAGCTAATTGGATCATGACCAACTACTGGGACTACGCTGATTCCAATATTTGTGCCCAGTGATTTTAATAATTCTAAATCATCACAAAATGTCATTGCATTGCCTATAAAGTATACCATGTTAAATCTGATTTCTTGCCCTAGATCTTTTATGGCCTGTAAATTAATCAAGAATTGATCCCAATTACTGCTATATCTGGTGTATTCATATCTTGAATTGGTATTTTCTATGCTAACAGTCCATAATATATTTTTAAATTTTTTAATTTTATCTAATATGCTATTTTTTTCATGTATGTTACTAAGATTAGTATTAATTCTCAGTCTAGTATTAGTATTTGTATAACGTTCTAAAAATTCTCTATTTTCTTTCATTAATAATGGTTCACCGCCGGCGAGATAGATCTCAACTATGCTATTTTGATTGGTTAGTATAAATTCTAATAGCTGTTGATTACCTATATCACCGTTGCTATATATTACATTTAATTCTTTTTCTATACTGCTACTATATTTTGGATCGCAATAGATACATTTAAAATTACAGGTATTGCTCCACCGGGCATCAACAGCACCAAGAACAAAACTACTAACATCATCATAATCTATATCTACCTTCTTGCCGATGTTGTTATAATGTCCTCGTTGCCAGGCATCGGCTGGCCGGTCTGCTGTAAACATATCACAGTTAATGCAATTACGGTGTGGTTGATCTAAAATTAATTTTTGCTTTATTTCTTTTGTTATATTATTATTCAGAATTTCTTTTAAAGTATGAGTTCTAATATTCCCCAAAACAGTTCGACCAACACAACAGGTTAGAATATCACCATTAGTTTCTAGGTATAAATTAGTCCAAGGCGCCGCACAAAAATGTTTAGATTGAGTTAGTAATACATACTTTCTCTTTGGGTCCATTACTTAATAATCTCATCTTTACCGTATTGATCCCAATCAGTAAAACTCTCTGTTGTTGTTAAATTACGTAAGCGATGGCACCAAACACCTGGATTTGTAGCATCAAAATCCTTATCATCTATTTTAAGAGTAGCATTATATCCTAGCTGTGCCAAGTATGGAATTTTTACACTCAATTGCGGAATAAATCTGCGATACTCTACCAATGGGCCTTCTAATAGTCCTTCTACACAGATTATGTCCAAATCTAAAGTGCACCAATAGTCTGTATCAAGACACGTTCGTATCATGACTTCCCACTGTTTCCAAACTCTAGCGTCATCACTGTCGATCTTTGGAAAACTTTGATTAGCACCAAAGTAAATGTGCTTACACTCTTTTTCTTTAGCTAGTGCGATGATTTCTTCTGCCCGTTGTGTGCCCACTACAAACAATGTCATCATACCGTAGGCTGGAGTCCGTTCAATCTCTATCCCAGTAAAGAATGTTATGCTTTCTTTCACTCCATCTGTATAATCACGCTTCATTTGTATTCTTCTAGTTGTTTCAGAGTTTTTCCAATGTCACGTTTAATACCTAATTTCTCGTGTTTAATTTTGCCAAGGTGCATGTCATCTAGGTAATGACTGTAACCGTCTTTGATTTTCTTTTCTAATTCTGCGTGACGTTCTTCTAAATGTTTAAGGTGATGTTGTAACTTTTCCTTGTTCACGTTATTCTCCTAATTCGTTTTCTAAATTATCTAATACGCCCTCATCTAAGCCGCTGTCATCTACGTGATGTTCTTCTGGCTCTTCACTTTCAAACAAGCTGTTAAACATAGTCGACGCATTAACAGTTTTCTTGCCTGTGGCACCACGGGTTCCGATGATTGCCATCCAGAATTTGCTAAACTCATCGATGATAGCTAATGCTTCACCTTTGTTACTAGTAGCAAATATAGCATCCACTACATCACGGAAGTAAACACGATCGAACGTTTCTTGCACTAACATCTTTGGTGTAACACCTAGATCATATTGATGATTGGCTTCTTGCACTGCGGTCAAATGACTCCAAACATTATGCCCCATCTGTATAGCATAACTAAAACTATCCCAACTTGTGCGTCCTTCTTTACCAATCTTGTTTAAATCACCAGGCTTATAAATGCAAATATCTTTAATAGTGCAACGTTGGCTAATTGGGCTATCTGTAAAATTAGCAAATAACTTGTCTTGCAGAACTGCATCGCTAAACCTGCGGGTGTCTGTAGAATATTTTTTATCGTCGACACTAGGTACCATTCTGTAGACCCATTTTTCTCTGTCTGTGATTTCTGTTTGGATATAGATCTGTCCATTAGCACTAGCCAAGAATGGACTTGCGCAATCAAACGATATTGTAAATTGTTCATTGTGATACTTTCTAACTGCTCGTTGTATATCTGTTAATAGACACGCCCACTCTAACTTACTTGTACCTAAGAAGTGCATCCAATCATGTAGACCTTTTTCTAACAATCCATCAAAGCGCAATTCAACTAATCGACGTAATACTAAATGGACGTCACACATGTTTTGTCCACCCATGGCCCAACCTTCAAATGGTTGTGCGTATTGTTTTGGATCACAATACTTCTTCATACGTTGATACCAATCATCGGCGTCTGCGTGATTCTCACCTTGTAGCACGTTTAAGAACTTACAAGCACCTGTGCGATTCTTCATGAAGTAATCGTTATTGATGTAAGTTCCTTCGACAGCTTCCATGTATGTATTGATACCTGTGGCCTTACGCCCTGCTGGACTACGAGCTACCCAAGCTGGAATATCTAAGATCATACCACGATCCATGTAAGCATCCATCCAAGTTAATACCAGCTCACGTTTCTTCTGTGCTCGAGGACAGTTAGGATTCTTCCAATCACCTTCCCAAACACCTTTACCGATCTGGAATCCACCTGAGTCACCTAAGATAAAACTACGTGATCTATCTCTGTTACGTATCATATCTTCTTTGGGACTATGCTTATTAATATCTAATTCAGCATGACCTGCTGAGTATAATGCCCAATGATATGGAAAGTATGCCGCATCTGGATTAAGCCAATTAAGCCCTTCTATACCATTTTCAAAGTCTGCTGGTATACGTGCTGGATCTACATACGTAGGATCATGCCGTTGCTTACCTACGTAAGTGGCATAGAAACCACTCAATGCTGGTAAGAATACAGCATAGTCTTTCTGCTTGCTAGTTAGATTATCAATTTCCATAGAATTTTACTTTACCGATTAGTTTATAGTCTTCTTCAAAGTGCTGTTGTAATTTTAACACAAATTCTGGGGTTTGGTCAAGTAGTTTAGTGTAGTAGTCTTTAGTTGTTGCACGATCATCCTCACTGCTGGCATTATATTCGATGGCAATATCAACATTGGTTCTATAACCATGATCATAAATCCAATCTGATAAATTAGCCCGTAAATTTTTATCTACAAACATAAATGTAGAGTTGGTTAAATCAACACCTTGTAAAAAATATGTCTGTAGATCTGTGTGATCATCAAAGGTTATCTTATCAAAAATCAGTTCTGTAGGCATATCGATTTGATTACTGTTATGTAGATATTGTGTAATACCACTTACCCAACGGTCGATAGGATCACGTAAAACAATTAAATTTTCACTGCTATTGATTAATGTTTCACTGTGATGCCAAAATCCACCACTACCGATTAGCACACCCTTGACAAAACTACTGGCGTTTTTAGGTATATGAACGTAGGTTTTATCATTTACTTCATCAACCCAACATTCACCTAACCTATGTCCTAAGTGTGCCCAACGGCCAAACGTCATTACTTGCTCTGTGCTGGTAAGATATAGTTATACGTTGCTAGTCCTGAATTAACAGTGATCTGTGCCGCACCTTCATCACTGATACTAAATTTCTTATCACCTGCTAGGTTTAAGATACTTAATACAGCGTTAACTGGCCATGACCAATTTTTACTTAGTGTGCCAGTAACACCCGCTTGGAACGTAAAATTGCCTGCGTGACTGCTATGATCACCAAAACTTAATTCTAAGTTACTGTTATTAGTCTTAGCAGTAAAGTTTGCTTCTTCTGCATTAGCACTTGCTTGGAATTTAAGTCTTTGGATATTAGCCACTGTTGGTTCAAATTCAACGTTCCATGTGACTGCTCGCATCTTGACTGTTTTGAGTTTGTCATTGACAATCTCTTGGCTCATAAAACGATAATCGTTCTTAAAGTCACCTGCGGCATTTTCAAAGTGTAATCCCACTGCTACTTGTTCGCCATTGCGATCTTGTTTGGTAATCGAAATCTTAGCATTGTCTTTGTATTCTGGAATACCTAAGATAGTGTTTAATTTTGCTAGGTTCGGCATACCAAACGTGCCAATAAATTCTGCTACTGGGCCGTTTAGTTTGGCCTGAACAATAACACTGCGGTCTTCTGCTAGTGCTTCGATATTGGTTTCTGTGTCTGTACCTGATACTTTAACTAGGTCAATAATGCCCAAGCCATAAGTGTTTTTAACGATGTCTAATAGATGGTCTCTCATTTAATTCTCCTTTGATAATTGATTATATATGGTTTATTTAGATCTTGCAAGTAGTTTGATAAATTTATTTTGATAATATCCTTCCTATCGCCTGTGTCCGTTTTACTGTTAATAAGACTCCTGGCTTTTGTATTTCAATCCAACTGATATATTTTACTTGATCATCGGTATTTGGTAAATCATAACTGCTAATAATACTATAACCAATTTTTTCACACATATCTAGTATTTTTCTTTTTGGTATAAAGCTCATACCACCAGTTTCTGATAATCTACAAGAATCAAATATATCCCCATTGTTATAACTAAACATCAAAGAACCGCCTGGACGTAGTAGTTTAATTAAATTGGTTAAATAATTTTCTAATATTCCGATCCCTGCAAAATTAAAAAACATCCAACTTAATATAAACCCAAATTGATTATGCGGCAATGCCTGTATATCATGATTTGATATAACATATTTTCTTATTCTTTTATTATAAAGGTCATTAAATTGTGCAGTAGCCTCATCAATATATGTTAGATCAATATCACAAATATACAATGGATCATTGACTACTAATTCAGTAGTATATTTCTGCGCCAAAGATCTACAGCCTAATTGCATCGCAGGAAAATGCCAATCGGCGTGTTGATGTATATTTGATCTGATCAATAAATCGATCTCGTTGGATATAATAAAATCTGTGCAGTGATAATGGTTAAATGGCTGATCATCTTGTTTAACTAGTAATTTTTCTGCCAGCTGATCGATCGAATCGTTTATATCATCGATTACGTTCGGTAATCTATTTTTTATTTCTACAGATTTTTTACGTAATATATCGTAGTCATTTAATATATCACGTAGTTTATCATGTGCGGAAGATTCTTCTATGCTTGCATTTTCAGTTAAGATTAAACTAATATTATTATATAAGTTATCTAAAGAAGTGTCCTGTTCTAAGAACTCGAGTCTTTTAATTATATTGTCACGGAAGCTAACCAACTCACTAACTAACATAATTACTCAAATGTAAACAAGTTATCAAATGTTGTAGCGATCTGTGTGTTCTCTGCGATCTGCCATTTCAACACACCTAGCAGGTTTTCTACCTTTTGATCTACGATACCAGTTTCCATACTAGCATCATCAAATGGCAGTTCTTTAAACCACGCTGGTATATGCGTTTCATCTGTGGGGTATCCAACACTGCTATAGCCTAATGGATTTTCTTTTAACTTACACACCACAGTTTTCATACCATCAACGATCGACATACTGTATTGGTCACCCATCATACGCTTTAAGTTATTCCAATTCATCGCCGCACGAACGTGTCCTGGCATGTTAGCTTTACCCAAGCGTTCCTCTTCCTTGCTATACTTGGTCAAATTGTTTACACGTTTAGGTGTGCCTTTCTCCCAGGCCGGGCGTTCAGTAAAGATCAATTTGAAGTCACGAACCTTGGCAATGATTGTTTCTCTGTCAGCACCTGTTAATACAGATAGCAAGATATCACTTAAGAAGTCTTGGATTACCTTAGGAGTATCTGATCTCTTTAAGTCTAGGCCCATGGCTTTTACTTTACCTGGAGTACCGTGAGTGTCTAAACGATGCCCTTCCATGTCATAGATCAACACAGCATAACGTTTCTTTTTAATAAACAAGCCTTTAAGTGCTACAAGTTCACGCCCACCTTTGATCAGTTCACCTTGCTTACGAGTGACATGAAACGCCTTTTCACAGAACGCTGGAAAACTTTCATTGACTTGATCCGCGATGCTGTCATACAAGCCTACTGCTATGTCTTTGTTCCATCCCATTTTACCCGCTTCTACATCTGCCTTGACCATAGGGTAAGCACTAAAGTAACATGAGTCTGTATCACCATAGATGATAGCTTCACCGGTGTGATCATATATGCCAGTGATGCATTCATTGATATACGCATCCATGTGACGTGCAATAGTCCTGCCGGTTAAGGTAGTTGACTGTCCAATACGCTTGTCAAAGAAACGACAGCCTGGATTTAAGATAGCACCATATAAGGAGTTCAAGTTAATCTTCTTAACCAGCTGACGTTTGTCCCAGAATGCAGTATCTTCATCAGTTGTGGCTTCTTTCTTCTTGGCCTGCATGTCTTGACGTTCAGCATACCAACGCTCTAGTAAACCTGGAATAACACCTTTACGTTCATTGTTGAATATGGTACCATTACTTGATAATATCCATGGCTTGTTACTGTCAAATATTAATCGCCAAACATCTGCTGCACTTAATACATCACTTGAACCATTGGCCCAATCAATAGTAATCTCTGTGCCAATTTCGCCATTCATCACAGCAGAGTATTCTAAACTGCCAAACAAACCTTCCCATGCGTCAGCAAAACTACTGCCCGATGTTTGTTTTTCTTTGATATAGTGTTCAGTCATGGTCTGACGCAGTTGCCCTACGATAGTCTCAGGACCCATGTTCAAGGCACGAATAGCACTTGGATATAGTGAGTTGATGTCAATAGCACCAATATAATCATGCATACCTGCTTTAGGAGTCGCTACATACGCACCTGCTGCCTGTGTGTCAAAACTTTCGTCACGATTACGATTTGGCACGACCATACCTAGTTGATGCGCTTCATTGATAATAGCCTGTTCTGTAACTGCCACAGCACCCATGGTTGTTTGTAGTAGCACAGTGTTGTCATGCGCCAACTCATTGGCTAGATCTAAGAAGCGTAGTTTTGTATCTAGTTTGTGTAACAAGGCAGTGTCTTGACGATTATATTCTATAAATTTATGAAAATCTTTGTTATATAATTGATCTAAGGTGCCTTCATACTGTGTTTTACTTTCGCCTAGTTCGTATTCTGAAATAGCATCTAAGCTATAACTATGTCGTTCTTCATAGGTGTATTTACGATATAGTTGCATATAGTCCATATGCACACGACCAATCAAATCAAATGTCATGTTAGCTGCACCAAAGCGTTCAAACTCACGTTGCTTGGGGAACTGCCCCCATAAACAGAATCTGCGTGTGTCATCTTTACTTAATACTCTGTTAGTGCGTTGCACCATATATGGAATATCAAACCCTTCTGAGTTCCAACCTGATAATATATCTGCATCATCGATCAAGTCCAAGAATGTTTTAAGTAGGTCTTCTTCACGTTCCATCAAGAAACAGTTGTCATACTTGGCACAGATTTCTTCAGCAGTTTCCCAACTCATGCTCTTAGGCGGGATGACCATTGTGACCAGTTTATCTAGCCAATCTAGGTATACCGATACCGCGGTGATAGGATTAAAAGGATCTTCTGGACGACTAAATCCTCTGACCGGGTCAAAGTCAACCTCAATGTCGAAGAATGCTGTGTGTAGTTTGGGTGACTTCTGTCCTAGATAGTTTTCTTCAAGACACCGGAACACAGGATTGATATCACTTTCCCAAATGCGTTTACCACTATTGATTTTAACTTCTTTGTGGAACTCTTTGCCTATGCGTGTGCTGAATCTACTAACAGGTGTGTCATAGATGGTGCGAAACTTACCACGAGGATCATCGTAGTAAAATGTATAGTTGGCAGGATATTCTCGATATTCTCTTTGTCCATTCACACGCTCAACGATGTAAATGCGATCTTTTGTTCTATCGAACAATGCGTCTACGTAACTCATCTTTTTCCTTTTTGTGCGACTTCTAGCTCACACACACTCTTCATGCCCAAGGTGGGCGTATTTCTTAAAAACTCGTTCTCTTTAACCAATATGCTTCTAACTCATCATAGTTACTAATAATATCTCTACCACGATAAGGAGACTTTACTGTTTCTATAGGTGTTGCTATTTTTTGTGTAAATCCCATACGTTCGAACAGGTAATAAGGATATTGTAGCATGTCTTCTAGGTATACGTCAACCACATGTGCATATCCATTGGGATCAATTGTCCTATAAAAATCTCTGCGGCCATTGAGAATCTTATCAAAATAATCAATGTCTACATGCAGCCTGATGGGATTGTTTATTAAATCAATTTCATTTTTGGTATATGTTTCAAATTCACCTGTGCGTTTAGCAACGATCTCACTGATCGCTCCGAGAAACGTATCTCTGCGTCTGCTAATGATCAACACATGTAACGCCCTATCAACGATAGTTGATGGATTTGGTTGATGAATGTGCATGATACCAGGCTCATCTGGAGTAAAATTTTGCACCCTAGGTTTACCAGTGATTTTTTCTAATGCTCTAGTAATCATCACTGACCCTGTCCTGCGCGGTCCAACGACTACGAAATTATGATCTGCACCAAATTTACCCATCTATAAAACTAATACTCTATAAAATCCAATAGTATCGATAATAAACAAAGTTAAAGTAGTCATCAATAGCCCAAAACTTCCACGACTGATACTGGTAAAAACGCTGATACTCAATGCTACGAATATGATTGGATACACTATCAACCAATTGGTATAGGGCACTGTTAGGCTAACTGACAATGCTATTACTATGTTTAATAACCAATTACAGACTTCTAAACATAGCCTAACGGGATGGCTGTGCCAATCTCTTTTGACAAAATTAAATGTCGCGTGCCAATCGATCAAACTGTGCGACCAACTGTTTCAAGGATGTCTTGAACTGTTTCGTGATCAGCATTAGTTTCAGTTAGTTTTGATTTTTGAGCAATCTTAATCGCTTTTTTGAGTAAACTAGGTTTGATTTCTAATTCTTCTGCTACTGCTTTAACCGTATCATTTAGCCCTGCACTCAAATCCTCTACTTCTTGTAATACAGCGATCCCTTCGTTAATTAACTGTGTTAGTTTAGCTTTTTGTTCGCCTGAAAACATTTTTGATGCCATGATGTGGCTCTCCTTGGTTGAAAAATATATTATACTACAATTATATATGCGTGTCTACGGTTTGCTCAATTTATTCTACATTTTCGTAGGATACGGGTAGCGGTTTGGAATTCTAAGGCCAGATCATCGTATAGGTCTTCTGGTGGACGTTCTGCATAGGCACGATTTAAATAGGCCATCTGTCCCATGTCGGCATAGTATACTTCTGTAGGCCAACGATACTTACCCCATTCCATGCTGTTGATCAGCAGGCATTCATCACCTACATTTTTCAGCAGTTCTTTTTTGGCTTTTACGGGAAGATTGACACTGGTCAGTAATTTAACACCCACAGGCACTGTGTTGACCTGTGGCTTGTCTAGATAGTGTGCAAACAGATGCACTATATAGGCTTCTATATCTTCTGACAGATTTATAGCGAGTTCGCATTCTGCTCTGCGAACTAGCTCGTAGGATTCTCTAACGTAGACGTTCCAATTGTTCATGCTGTAAATCCTCTACTAATAAAGTATTTAACTCAGACCAAAGATCTTTGAATGGATACTTTGGTTTTAATTGCTGTTCGTTTCGTGCGGTCCAGGATAAGAACTTTTCTGCCCTACCTAGCACAGATGTGGTGGCTAGTAATCCATCTCTGACCTGCCCGAGGAATTTCTTTGATCGGTAGTCTACCCTTCCTAACTGATCTATCTGTTTGCCAGCAGATTCTTTTATTCTAGCACTATGTTTGAATAGATTAAATCCACGTATGAGATCAGGAAACTGTTCATCTTCGTTGGCCAATTGCCACCAAACTTCTACACCTAATCGCTGCGTGAAATCTAAATACTCTGCCAGAGAAAATGCACTCCAAATACTATATACTGGATGTAGGAATATGTGAGCTTGACCAAAGTCTTGCTTCAGGGTATCGATGTTGTTTAATAATAAATCCCAATTGGCGCCATGCCTGACATACTCAAATCGATCACCTATGTTATCGACACTGACATTCCAACGCACATGCGGAAATGATTTTAACTTTTCATAGACTCTATTGTTATCTAATCGCACATTGAGATTGGTGACTATGTCGATCTGTGTTTTATTATCTAATATATCTAATAGATCTTCGTTGTATTTTTGTAATAAAGGTTCTCCGCCTAGTAGGTAAACCACTTGGATCGTGTTTCTATTTTGTTTGATTAGATCTAATACGCCTTGGGCGTAGTCTCTGCTGATAGATTCTATAGGTTTTGCTTCTAATTTAGCCCACTCACTGCTGTCACTTGAACAACAATATCTGCAGGTTAGATTACATAGGTTACTCCAACGTATGTCGAGTTGTTTTAATTGCTGATGTCCTGGACTAGAGAATGCTCGATTAAATGTATGTCGTTGACTGCTGTTAGGAATGATGGCATCATTTATGTCACAGTTTTTACAATATGGACTGGTTCCGTTGACGATAGATTGTCTTACCTGTTTATAAGTGTCGCTGGATAGGATGATGTCGATTGGATCTCTGCGTAGGTTGCCTAATTCATGCGCACCCGGACAACAGGGTTTAATACCACCATCAGTGGTGATTTGTAGTGCTGTATCGATCGCGCTACAAGAAAGGGTCACTATTATCCTTTAAAAAATTATTTCCATCTAATGGTATAATTTATTTTTTCTTTCCATTACGCATATTTATTTGCCAGCGTGCTAGTTGGACATTATGCGTCTGTATCTGCTGCGGCTATCTCTTGGGCCATTACTAGACCTATAATTGCATCTGGTGCTGTTACTGTATATTCTTTATCATTAATTACAAAAGTCATTTCCATCATTTTTTCTTCCCCCTACGCATATTAAGTTGCCAGCGAGCTAGTTGCCCTTTACGACCTTTGGCATGGCTGGCTTTTTCTAATTCTGCTTTGGTAGCACCTTTAGGTATACCGTGACGTTGACTATCACCTGGTCGTCCTGGACCCTTGCCATCAGCAAAGTTCTCATCTAAGACCCAGGTATCTGGGATCTCACCATAGCGTTCAGTCCATAGGTCATGTAGTTCTTGACCACTGATATTATATGTTTGTGCTATGCGTGTCATGATCTTATCGATCTTATCATAAGCGACTTTAGCATCAACATTCTTTAATTCTGATTTACGTTTTATTAATGCGGCTTTTAGTTCAGGCACTGCATTCTTAGCATCGCAGTGTTTGCCTTCAGTAAGTGGTCCACCTGTGACCCAAGCATCACATGTTCTTTTTGAAGCACATTTGAATTTTAAGAAACGGCAGTAGCCTAGATCACCAGCATCTATAGTAGGATCATCTGCTCCCTGATCTGAACCTATACCTTGGGCTATACAGTCCAGTGTAGCCTTGCGCTGATCAAATGCCGCACAGTTACCACATAGGCTAGATTTGGCTTCTTCAGCTGAATCTAGGTTCCACTCATCTACCTTTTTCATCCAAAATTTGGTGTTAGGTAGATCAGGATTAAGCGGACCGTAACCATATTCATTGATGGCTTTTTGTCGATTTTTTAGGTTAAGCGTGATATCCTGTGTAGCTGGCGGGCATTCTTTATTTGCGCTTTCTGCTACGCTTTCGTTAGGCACACAGTTGCGTACCTGTCCGCCATTTTTGCCCTTCTTGGTACCTTCGGCATGCTTGCCTGGCCAGCACTTGGTATATCCATTTGAGTCTTTAGCACCTTTCTTGATCTCATTTAGATTGCCGTGAGTTTGGCACATACCACAATCTTCACAGACCATTTCCATTTCAACGCTTTCGTTGTGTTTCTTCTTACCAGCACAGTGTGCCTTTTGGCTGAAACCCCTAGGGTGGCTACAGTTGATACTATCTTTGTATTTTTTGCTCCACTCCTCGAACACTATAGGTTTAAGCGCCATATACTGTGGAAATTGTTTGTTAAATTCACGCATGATCACTCCAGCTTCAGCATTGGCTTGATCTTCTACAGGACTTCCTGTATGCCAACTGTCTGCATCTAGTTTGCCATGCTCACCTTGTGCGTAGTGTGTTAGCTCGTGTGCCAAGGTGCGTAGGATATCATTCGGGTGGCGATTTTTAATATCTACATGAACTATACGATCGTCATTAGAGAATTTACCAAATGATGGCACGTTTTCGGTATCAACAGCACGTAAGAGTTTAATCTTAGGTAATTTTTTAATTTTGAGATGTTTAATCGCCACAGGTAAGAAATCACGCAGGGCATCAATCAAGGTAGGCTCTGGTGGTCCTTCGAGTTCTTCAAATAAGTCTATTGTTAGCATTATGTATTTATATACCCACTACGTTTATCTTTAGCCAATCTTCTGGGATAGTATCAAAATCTCTTGGGAAGAATGAACGTGCTTTGCCTATGGCTTGCTCTTTGCTAGTGGCCCATACTTTACGGACGGGTAAGTCACGGCCTGTTCTTTGACGATATAGCTCTGCTGGGTAGATGAATCTATCGCCGTCGCTTAATGAATCTGGATTCATAGCCTGTTGTGCTATGGTAAACTCATACTTCATAGCACCTTCATCTGGCACAGCATCAACCATGTCAGCTGGGCGTTCTGGATTTACATAAGCCCAACGTTCTACAGCATTGGTGCGACTGTCTGAAGCTACTACAGTGAATAAGTCTGGGTTTTGAACATCATAGATGCGCCAGTTATGTCCAGCCACACCTGTAGTTGATTGTGATTGATCATTGATCCTTGTCACGTGTATGCTACCACTTTCAAGTCCATATTCTTGTTCCATACGGCGTGCTGTGCTGTGTGCTTCTTCTCTAGTGACATTACTCATCCTGGTATCAATACTGCGATTACTGTTTACCAGTTGATAGTTGCCTCTAGCATTACCATCTACAGTCACACCACCTGTTGCCATACCTTGGGGTTCTTCTTGTATATCCCAGAGAAGATTACGTTCAACTCCAATCCTTGCTGACAGCAGAGCTCTAGCTTCGTCTGCGCTATTAGCCTGTTGGCGATATTTCGTTCCACGATAGTCTATGACGAACATAGTACCTTCACTGCTATCACTGGCTACGGCCGCATAGTCTCTTGTGTCAATGTTGTTGGTGCTGCCATATATACGTAGGGCTTCATCACTAGATCTTGCCTGCACAGTGCCTGCCGGTCTACCTAGGCCATCTGCTATGGTCCATGTTCGTTCTTCACTGCCACTGTCTGGACCACCTTGTGGTTGTTCATCTGCCATTGGTGTCGCTACCAAGTAGATGGGATCTAGGCCCCATGACTTAGCGACTTCTTTAACGGCATCATAAGCTGTGTCAGCAAACACTGCCATGCCACCGCCACGAGTGTCACCACGGCGGCGCACCATCCAATAAGGACGTGACTCACCTTCTGGCTTTTTCTTCTTGGCTTTGCGTGCTTCACGTTCTGCTTGTATAGTCTGTATGATATAGCCTCTTGTTTCTTTATCAGCAGTTTGGAAACGGGCTACGTAGTCTTTGAACTTGACTAGGTCATCTTTCTCACCAGTATCAGTTAATACTTTGTATAAGCGTTTTTGATATTCTTTTTTATACATCTCTGGATCTGTAGCGATACGCAGTGCCAAGGCCATACGCAGAGCTGTATTAACTAATTCTTCTTTGGTTTTATTTAGATAATCACCACCTGGACTACGGAATTCGATATAACCTTCTTTGGTATTGATACTGGTGTATTTGCTGGTATAACCTGTGTGTATGATCTTACTTGCGGCTAGGGTCAGGCCTTCTTTCATCTTGTCCATGACAGCTTTGACTTCAGTGCCTTTCATCTGCTGGATCTTATTACCAATCTTCTTATAAGCACCATCACAGTAGTGATTGCTTAGACGATCGAACTGTTCAAGCACGTGCTTGTCGCCTAGGAATATAGCCAGCTTGACATAGTCTAGATTGTCTGTGCTAAAGTCTGGTACTGATATATTGATATGTAGGCCAGTTGATGTGTTAGTATATCCATATTCACGTATGAATTCTAGGACCTGTTGCATCTGTTTAAGTGCTTCATTGATTTCTAATGCTGGACTGACAAACTCTAAGCCACCATCTTCACTTTCATCTGTGCTGATACTTGAATCAGGTTCGATTATCCACTGTCCTTTTTCCTGGGCACGGGCACGACTGGTACCGTGATAGCTGTCACTAGCATAGGCATCAATTCCTGTTTCAGTTTTTAGTTGATCTGCTACATATTCTGTGTTGAGGTATTCTTCATCGTCGCTGTAGGTGGTATAAGGCCAATACAAGTAGTGTTCGTATTTGTTTAAAACATCACTCATATAGTTCATATCCATGACGTCACAGTATTTTTCCCAGCTGGCCGTGTCGTTATCATTCCATTCATCACGCAGTTTTTCTATACCTGACATTTCAGCTTCTGCATAGTCATCGCTGACTTTGCCTTCTTCTGCGTCGTCAAATGCTAATTTCATTTGACGATCATTGTAGTCTTTATCTTCTAGATAGTCACGGATGAACTCTTTAAGATCAGTTTGTGCTTCATCAGTCCTAAAGTAGTCATCAAACTCAGCATCCTGCCACTGCATGAAATCATCGTAGAGATTATTGCGTAAAGTATTGATAGTGCGATCACCGTTAGGATCATCACCACCACGGAAGAAATCTAAGATACTGTCTATATCAGTGACACGTTCATCATAGTCCATGTCGTTTTCTGTTTCACCGTCACCATAGTCACGCACATTGTGGATACAGGCTTCTAGTTCAAAGCCCATCTTCATACCCGTGACTAAAGGGCTGGCTAGGAAGTCCTGGAACGCCTTAGGCGTCATTTCCGCTTCATCTAAGATAGCTTCTAGTAGGTTAATTTTGAACTGATCGTATCTCATATTAGGTATTTATTTTATCTATTTTGTTGCTGATTGCAACCATGTCATCAGGCACTACTCGAACAGGAACGTCACCATGGAATCCAACAGCTTTATATGCTAGGTATCTATGATTACCATCTATTACATAGTATTGATCTTTACGTTTCCATACCAACATAGGCTTGAGGCGACCACGATCTTGTAGTATAGGTATTAGGGTATTCTTGACCCAATCACGGACTTTCTTAGTCCTTAGTGTTTTATCATTTTCCCACATGCGTAGACTATCAAATGGTAGTTGCGTTGTTGGTAGACTAGACTTTACACCAGGATAGACAGTGGCACCTCTATAATAGGGGTTGGTGTGGATGGTCACTGGCTTGTGATCTGCAGATTTCTCAACGAGTTCTAATATTATCATAATTTTTCTTTGCTCACTCTAGGCATCCCTCCAAGGCAGCAGCCGCCTCATAACACCAAACGGTCCTGGGTTATGTTCTTAAAATCCCGCGTTTTGTTCATCGCCAGCTACATATCCCTGGCGATAGTATTCTTTATCCTGACTACCATATTCAGTTGATGGGGCATATTGAGTCCCTGACGCACCATCTTGATAACCTGTCTGATATGAAGCTGAACGTTGTATAGATTGTTGTTGTGGCTGTTGTTGCAGTGCATAGTGCGATAATTGACCTTTAATACGATCTTTCATACGTATCCTTCTTAATGCCCTATCTTCAAATGCGCGAATATTTGATTCAGTTTGTCCATATCTCTCAGCTATTTGTTTAATTGTTAATCCCATATAGTATCGCATTTTTAATATCTGTTGTTCTTTAGTTGGCAGGGTGTTGATATATTGATCTAAGATTTTCCTAAGCTGACCCATTTCAATATTACGTTCAGTCTTTTCTATAGAACTAGTATCTGGAATAGCCACGGGTCGTTGAGGTTGCATCGGTATAGGCTCTTGCAACGGACGTTTACCACCATAGTATTGATACTCAGGATCATACTTGGCGGCCTGCGTGCGAGTAGCTACGTTTTTTAATTTAGTTGCTAGAGGATTTACTGCCTCTTTAATAAAGTCTTTTGCTCTCATATTATTGTGCCTTCTTAGGCGGAGTATAAAATTTAGCCACCCACTTGTCGCCATCTTTCTGCATGATTACGTGTTTGTGTATCCATTCTTCTAATCCGCCGTCACCATCTCTGCTACGTAGGAATGCCTGGCGGACATTGTAGGCCGGTATTAATTCCAGTTCACCTAGGGTGATTAGTTCACCTTCTTCTTCATAGCCCTCTTCTGCACCACGACGTGCCTGTGTAGGACTTACTTCTACAGCTTCTTTAGCTGCGAGATACCAATCATTGGCATCATAGTTCCAGTTGAGGTAATCAACGTCATTTTCTGCGGCTTTGTCCCAGTCAATCATGCCTTCTTCTTCATGTCCTTCTGGATACACATAGCCTTCTTTGCGTAGCCATTCATACCAATAGTCATCTTCATGTTCCCAATCATTGATCATTTCCCAGACATGTTCCATGACGATTTCGCCAATCTGCATCAAGGGTTCTTTTAAGTCTTCATTGGTAGCAAACATGACCCACTCACGTATAGCTGGTTCATTCTCTTGGAACCATGGCACTAAATCGCCAAAGCGGTGTTCTAATAAGTTGACTATATTTTCGACGCCATAGTCATTTTCATCCATGAACTGCTCACTGGCAAAGTGTAGTTGATATTTCTCACCGTCATGTTTAGGTTGTTTAGGCAGTAAGATATACAGCGGGCCATCTTTGCTGTAATGACCAAAATAATTAGTGCTGGTTCTGCTGGCTGTGCACCAACGTGTACCTTGTCCATAGTAGCAAGCGGCATTCTGATCTTTGGGAACTATGATACGCACACTATCATTTTCAAATACTGTCTTGGCAGTACCTTTGTCTACTTGTTTCTTTTCTTCTGGATCAGGATATTCGTCCATTACCGCTACAAAGTCTGCTAGATCACCGTAGCGCATGATGTCGTTGCGTGGACTTGGTATTTTCTTTTTAAGTTTCAGTAAATGGAATTTTTCTAGTGCTGGTTTAACTTTGCTTTCTAAGTCTTCGATCTTAGCACCCCAACCACCTTGGGCATACATCTTGGCAAGGAACACTGTGTATTCTTTATTCTTAGTTGGATCTGCACCTTCAATAGCCTGCATGATTGAGATTAGAATATTGGTTTTAGTATTTGGGCTTAGATTAAAGTCTTTGAACTCTTTTTGAGCATTTAATAAAGAATAAATGTTATAGATCTCTGGGCTAGGATCTTTTACAGCAGTCTGTAAGAGTTTATCACCAAAGCGTTGTGCTGTGGCCTGTTGATTATATTCAAAGATGAATTCGCGTGCTCGCATTAGCAGTTCCAACGACGACGTGCTTTACAAATTGCCTTGTCTGGAGTTTTAGCACAGCTGATGTTGTGCATTTTCATCTGACCTCGACTGCGACTGCAATAGCTCTTACGACGCTTGCTGGCTTTACTACCTCGCTTTAACTTACTGGGTTTGGTAGTCACAGCAGTCTTTAACTTGCTACCAGGATGTTCACGACGATAAGATGCTACAGCTTTTTTGCTCATACCATCAGTCTTGTCTTTTTTATTGACTTTTTGCCAATCTTCAAATACTGGCTCTTGTGTAACAGCAAATACATACAATTCGTCATCGTTGAGTGCTTCAAGATCTTCCCAGATCACTTCAGCATCAACTTGATTGCGAACTGCAAGATTATCAATGATTGACTCTATTAGATTAAACTCTTCTTCCGCCTGTGGATCAACGCTTTCGTTAGGCACACAGTTGTTGACACGAACACCACCTTTGATCTTAGTGCCTTCTTTGTGCTTGCCTTTCCAGCATTTAGTATCTAGTCGTTGTTTAACTTCATTTATAAAATCTTTAGCTCTCATTAATTATCTCCACACATTTTTTTAATTGAATCAACTACAGTAGCGATCGAACTGGTTGTCATTGGCAACACACCTTGATGCGGATTAGCGTTAGGTTGTGTTGCGTTGTTTACAGTGACTAAACATTGCCAATCAAATTCAGTCGCTGTTTCTAAGTCTATACTCAATGATATATCTGTAGTATCATTGGGGCGTTTATGGAATTCATATCCACCATCTATTTGTTTAAATGCTTTGAATCCTAGAGCTGTTAGTTGTTGTGATAACATTTTACTAAACTTCAACCAAGGTATAACAGCCTGTTGGCTCCAATCTGTTTCAGCTTCATCTAAACTTAATTCTTGATCAACTTTAGAATTTTTAGTTTTATATAATTTATCTAAGAATTTTTTATTGCGTATGATCTTAAAGGCAAGATTCTCTGTTGAGAACTCACCACCCGCATCTAATCCTGCTTGTCGCATATTTCTAATTTTATCTTGTAATCTAGTGATATCTTCTATGCTGCCTTGTTTAACAGCACGATTGATCTGCGTCATGAGGTCACGAGCTTTGGCACTAACAGCACGATCATTGATAGTTGGTGGATTAAACTTTGGTGTGCGTAACCACTTACCGTCTAAAACACTATATGTGCCTTCGCTGACATTCTTGGCCGCTTTGTCTTCTACATATAATTCTACTTCGTGGCCTTTGATAGTGATATCGTGTTCATCATTCCAAATCTTTTTCTTAGCTAGATAAAATGCTTCAGTGATATCGCAGTCAAGTGTTGAAAAGTCTGTGACTATATGTAGATCAAAGTCACTATATTGTGTGTAGTTGTAATTGACTAGACTGCCACGAAGGATCACATCTTCTAATTTAAAGTTTGGAACTTCAAGGTATTCAATAAAGCGTTTAGCGATCTCTAATAGTTTGTAACGGACGTCGACACGAAGCTCACGGCCCTTCCACACTTCAGGATTTAACTGATCGTGATATGCTATGCTACCTTTGGTTAAGTCTCTTGCTCTCATCTATACCCCGTATTTGTTTTTCTTCTTAGCTGGCACTGGGCTAACAGCATTAACATCTGTTTCTGTACTACCTTGGCTAGCGACACGAGTAGCACTAACTCCCATCATCGCATCTGCCAGGCGGATAGTTTCTTCGTCTTCTGGAGTATAGGTCACTATAGAAAAGTTTTCAGCCCAGGCAGTTTCTTGATCAAAGTTTGTAGCATATTCAGCATTGGCACGTGCACCTGCTAGGGCCATACTATATCGATACTGCATATATGGATCAGTATTACGCAATTCTCGTTGCACAAATGCGCTAGGTAAAGCATCGCTGACATTTGTTGTAACGTGACCATACGTGCCGTGTAGTTTAGTTTCGGGAAGGAATTCTTTAGCTCTCATATTATATTCTTCTATTAATAAATTGTCTATACCAAGCACCTGTACCAGGTAATACCGTATCTTCTGGCAGGGTTAGTTTATCTCGCTCAAATGCTTCACGTGCATCTTTTACTAGTTCTTCATAATTAGGTAATTCTTTAATCTTTTTAACTATTGACTCTACACTGCTAAGATCAGCAGTGGTGCCATTGATTAACTTTTGTGCTATTTCTTGTGGGTTTTTAGTGATAATTTCATTGGTTTCACGGTCCATTAGGCCGTTTTTGTATGACCATTTCATTCCCTGTGCCTTGGCAATGCTGGCCAACAATATAGCACGATGCACACCTTTATAGTCACTTTCACCTGTATTAAGTGCAAATTTTTGAAACTCTGGATCACCAAACATAAAGTCTGTCTGCACAAATCCATTACTTGCATCACCTAGGATAGGAGTTTTAACATGCACGCTGTCACCTGATTTCTTGATATCTTCTGCTTTGATACCACGTTTTAATAACTGTTGTATCAACACGTCTTTGGTAATCTTAGTTTCGTCAATGCCTAGATCCAAATCACCTGATGTTTCTTTACGTCCAGTTGATCCTAGCATATTATCAACAAGATTAAGTCCAGTGAGTTGTTCTAACCATTGTACAGTCGGCACTACGTTTTCTCTAGAGATGCGAGTAGTTGCAGATTGACCATCAGTTAGTTTAAATACATTGCCACCTTCG